>OLPI01001181.1_pt1 | contig 23715 bp, 21 predicted proteins | sample 1672361 | NCBI WGS metagenome assembly OLPI01 (sample SAMEA3136675, study PRJEB25190) | human gut metagenome
TTTTGGGCTTCCTACCGACCCGCTCTCTTGCGAACGTGAACTCCATGATTCTCGTGCTTGGGCGCATTTCTCTTTGCCACAGGCGGTGATCGCGATCAAGCAGGCGGTGGGACGTCTCATTCGTACTTCAAGCGATAAGGGAATCGTTGTGTTAGCCGATAAACGCCTGGTCACAAAGCATTATGGGAAGAAATTCCTCAATTCGCTCCCAACGAAGAACATTGTTTCGCTCACGATGGACGAGATCATTGAAGAAATCGAAGCATAAGAATACCGATCAAGACTACCTTCATGTTGTCGAGTTCTCGCAAGGTAAGCCCAATGAGATCTCGTTCAATGTGCTCGGTAAGAAGTCTTCTGCTTCTGCTGGCCCTGAAAAGAAGGGCTTCTGGGCGCGTTTCCGTCGTAAGAACAAGGGGAGCTACGAGGGTTTCGGTGCTTCTATGGCGCTTGGGAGTGGCGAAAACCCTGCGCTCAAAGATGCGCTTTCTCGCGACGCTTCGTCTGAATCAGGCGTTTCACGTGAGACAGCAACAAGTGCTCCATCAGGTAAAACCCGAGGAAAACATGCACAACCTGCACAAAAGCGTTTTGGTAGGCAAACTGAAGAGGCACTCTTCCTTCCTAATGCTTCAGGGTTCAGTGCAGAAGCCCATGCAGAGATCAGCCGTCGTCAAAAACAACGGTCGCGCAGCCGCCTTATCAGCATACTGCTGGTGGTTTTAGTTATTGCTGTGCTTGCGACGTTCGCTGGGATGTGGCTCTATCAAGAATACGAAAAGAACCGCACGAATCGCGAACTTATCGAGCAGGCATGCGACTACATCGAAGAAAGCGATCAAACGCTCGTTGCTGTCGACGAATTCTTTGCGCAGCCATTTGCGGATGACACGATCTCTCGTGCAGAACAACTGCAAAGCCAGATCCCTCATGCGCTCGAGTTGCTTGAAAATGCGAAAAAATATGCCGTTCGTGCAGATGAGGCCATAGAAGGCTCTACAACCGACAAGGAAGCGGCGCAAAGTGCCTACAACACGATTGTTTCACGTGAAACAATGCTCGATGTTGCGAGCAAAAAGCTTGCAGTGGATATTGATGCCAAGAAAGCCATGGACGATCTTGCTCTTGTTGAAAAGAGCATCGATGATGCTCAGTATCTCTTGGCTCAGGCTGCCACTACTGTTCAGCAAACATCGCCCGAGACGGTTGCGCAGTCAACTAAATGGCTTACGGAAGCCCAAACGACGCTTCAAAATGCCCAGACAGCGCTGAATGAAGCTGCAGAGCTCTTCCCTCAGGGGGACTTCTCTCTCTACGGCGATTACTTAGCGAAGCGTCTCGAAGAAATCAGCTTCGGGCTCCTTTCGAACGAAGCAATTCTGATTCAAGATCGCAAAACAGCTGAAAAGAACAACGATTTTTACAATAAAGCCGATAGTGCTTCGGTCGAGCTCGCACAAAAGTTCCCCGAAACGTTCGCTCAGCCTCTCGTTGATGCCTATGCTCAGGCAAGCGCGGAACTCGATAATCAATTAACGCAGCTTCGCAATGATGTTGGAAGATACGATTCCTTCTTGCGTGAGTATTTAGGGAATGAGACACAAGAGTCGTAGCATAAAAGAAGCGCCCCGCTTGCCTGCGTACGCTGTTTTTGAAGTGAGATCGTGCGTAAAAAAGGGGAAAAGAAACGACTTTCTTGAAAGGTTATGCCAGTTCGAACCGCCGTATGTGGCAAGTACAAAAACCGCCTAGATTACAAATTAAACAGATTCAAGTTCGATGGTCGGTTATATCGCCAAATGGCGTATACTAAAACCAAATATCTGAATACCTTTTTTCAAGGTAGAGAAGAAGACACATAACACAGACATCGCCTTGAAAACGAGAGGGCATTTCATGACGAACATGATGGACGATATCGCGCATCTTTCACAGGAAATAGGGCCGCGTCCTGCGGGAACCGAAGAGGAACAACAGGCTGCGTTATATATCGCCGATGAGCTACAGAAGAGTGCAGGGTTTTCGACCATCGTTGAAGACGTTTCTTGTGCATCGAACGGGAACACGGTTCGGGCAATCTGTTTTGGGCTTGCGTTTGTCTGTGTGCTCTTGCCCATCATCTTCCCTGTTCTCTCGATTCCTTGTTTCATCATCGGGCTTCTTGCTGCTGTTCTTTTTGCTTGTGAAGTGTTCGGCAAGCCCATTCTTTCGCGTTTTCTGCGTAGTGGAGTGAGCCAAAACGTTGTAGCGGAATACAACCCTCTCTCTATCACGAGCACCAACAAACGTCGCAAGATCATCCTTGTTACGCACTACGACAGTGCGCGCGTTGCAACAGAATACCAAGGTATCATCGGTCGTTATCTGCCGATCATTCACAATGTGTGTGCTATCACGTTAGTGGTCGCGCCCCTCGTGCTTCTCATCAAGACCGTATTCTTCGCCAGTGAAGCGGGTGGCTTTGCCATCGTGCTCTTGGTCTTGCAGATCATTTGCGCTGTTCTCTTGGCGCTTCCGCTCGCAAGCATCATCAAAACGCGCTTTTCTGCCTATAACGACGCAGCGAACAACGATGCTGCTGGTGTAGCCGTGCTTCTCGACGTTGCGCGTACGGTTGGAAACGGCCTGGTGAGCAACGAGGAAATGGAGGAGCATGCTCGTGAAGCAGGGGTAGAGATCCATGGAGAAGATGCGGCGTACGAAGCTGGCGTTGTTCCCGATGGTGTTGAGGTCACCTATCAAGCTCGCGAAAACCGCATGACCCCTGAAGAGTCGCTTGCTGCTGCAAAAGCAGCCATTGCTGCGCTTACGGGTAAGCCGGTTGCAGACAAGGTTCCTTTGTCTGATATCTCATCCAAGCTCGTTCAGCATGGTGGCCTGGAAGATACCGCAGAAGAAGCTGCAGCTGCAGCTGTGCATTTTACGGCGGAAGAAGAGGATTCGCTTCGTTATAAGCCGAGCAACGTAAAAGCAGCGATACCTGTTTCAGCTTCAGAACCCTCAGAAAAGATCACAGCTGCGCCTTCTCAAACAGCCGCTGAACAAAATACTGAACAGCCCACTGAAATGCAGGAATCCTTTGTGCGCGAGTCTGTTGAAGCGCTGCAACCAGGAGCCACTGGCATGGGTAGCTCCTATCAGAAGCAGGTTCCTTCATGGGCCCGTGCTGCTCAAGAAAAAGCACATGCGAACAAACCCGATCTTGCGCGCGAGGCAAACGTCTCGCGCTCTCGTTTTGCTGATGCGCCCGCAGCGCACATGGCAGACGCTGCTCGTCAGCGCAATGCTGCCCCCACGATAGCCGAGCGTTTAGCAGAGCAGAACGCCGCCGCTGCTCCAGCTGCAGAAGCTGGAGCCGCACAAGAAGCTCCTGCCTATCAAGAGCCTGAGTCTGAGCTGGCAAAACGTGTGGCTGCTTTGCGCCAAGAGATCGATGGAGCGGCAGCTCCTCTCTTGAAGAAGTCACAGCACGAAGACGCGGAAGGCGCAGCTCCTGTAGCGGAAACGATCGTTCGTGAACGAGAAGTTGTTGCTGAAGAGCCCGCACCGGTCGTGCCTGTTGCTTCACGTGCAACCGAAGGTGAAGCGCCAGAAGGCAACTTCGAAGAAATCGACGAAACGTCCGTTACTGAAGAACCGGTCATCATTCCTGTCATGGAAGAGGATGCTCCTGCTGCTGCATCGCGCAAGAGCTCGGTGAAACGCAAGACCGCATCCCATCGTGCCCACACGAAAAGAAACGGTATTGGCGGGTTCCTGAATCGCGCTTCGGATATGGTTAGCTCCGCTGCGTCGAAAGTTGCGCATCGTCATGAGGACGAAGCAGAGATCGATCAGTACGATGATGAATATTATGATGAGGTAGAAGCCGAGGGTCATACGATCGCAATGTCGCCCATCGACGTTGAGCAGTTCAATGAAGAAGAGACGCTCTCTGCATCTGAAGAGGGTGTTTCAAACCAGGTATCACTACAAGAAACCACCGTTTCACCTGCGCTCTTCGATGAGGATGCAATCTATGCAGAAGAGAATGTCGATGCCGCTCAAGCTGAGATCGATTACGAAACGGCACCTGTTTCTCCGATCATGGGTATGGAAGATATGGGCATGGCAAGTGCGACGGTTGCTCAGGAGAGCGATGCCTCGCAATCTGATCGTCATGTGATCGTGCTGCCTGATGTGGTTGCCCCAGTGGGGGGTTCGATAGAGAGCGCCAAGCAGCGTGCACCCATGGCGGCCGATGATGAAAAGACCATGCCGCAGCCTGCGTTGCTTTCCAACATGTTGCCACGCATCGGCGCTGATCAGCCTCAGCGTCAAGCAGAGGCGCAAGCGAGCGAGCAACGTACGCTCTTCAAGACCCCTGGTCTTGAATTGCCTGATTTCAACACGAGCGATTTCGAACGCGTCGCAGTGCCGCCGATCGACGTGGTAGGAAGCAATGCAGCCACCAGTTCTTCAAACGAAGCACTCGGTTCAACGCTTACCGATCTGCGGGTTGATGAGGAAGCGTTCGCTCCTTCTTCGGGTTCTGCAGGAAATACGGGTACCTTTGCTGATGTCAGCACTGAACTCAGCGAAGAGTATGTCGCTGATAACGACTACATCGAAGATGCCGATGACTCTGTCTATGAAGAAGGCTATACGCAAACAGGGGCATTTGCTGGTCCTGATTATGTTGAGATGCCTAAATCGCGCGTTGGTCGCATCTTTGGTCGCTTTGGTAAGAAGAAAAAGTCACAAGATGAACAGTCTGTGCGTGAATGGGTAGATGTCGATGCGTCATATGAAGCTCAGAGCGTAGGAAGAGAACGTGGTAGCTGGGAAAGCTTCCGTTCCGACGACGATCTCGACGCTGAATTCGTTGACGTCGATTATGGAGAGCCGAATCCCAACGATCGAGGGTGGAGCGGCGGTGCGTTCTCGTTGCAGAGCCTGCGCAATCATGTTTCTGGTACTGCTCAAGGCCAGGATGTGGAGGCTGACGACGATTTTGTGGATGAGGAAGCAAGTGCAGGAAATCAGCGTCCTTTGAAGCGCTCGGTACCTAAAGATGTGAAGATCACCGAAGAGATCAACAACGAGATGCGCCTGCTGCGCGATTTCCGTCATCCTGACATTGACACGGAAGTGTGGTTCGTTGCGCTTGGTGCTGAAGAGGCGCTCAATTCAGGTATGAAAGCATTCCTTGAAGAGCATCAAGAAGAGCTCAAGGGTGCCATCATCGTGAATCTCGAGGGTGTTGGTGCTGGTCAATTCTCCTTTATTGACGAAGAAGGTCAATATCGTCCCAACAAGGTCTCATCACGCATCAAGCGAGTTTTGCGCCAAGCGAGCGAGAAGAGCGGAGTTTCATTCGCGACGAACAAACTGCTTAGCCGCAACACGTCTGCTCACGTTGCCGCCCAGCATGGCTTACAAGCGGTAACGCTCGCAGGAATGACGGGCAACCAGACAGCGTTTTACGGCAGCATCGATGATGTGCTCGATAACATCAAACCAAACGTGCTCGAAGAAAATTCAAAATTTGTATTGGAACTTCTCAAAAGCATGTAACAAATGCCGAAATAGTGCTTGTAATACCTGGTCATCACGCTACAATGGTTAAAGCAAATAAGTGATTGTGCTGCCTTCGTTCCGGGGGCAACATAGGAACGGAAAGAGGTTCTAATGGCAGTAGTTGGATATTGCGTTAAGTGCAAAGCGAAGAAGGAAATGGTTAACCCTCAGGAAGGTGTTACCAAGAACAACCGCATCATCACCAAGGGTACTTGCCCCGACTGCGGCACCAAGATGTCTCTCATCGGCGGTCTCAAGAAATAACGAGAACGCATTTTCATATCTTCTTTAAAGGCGGCTTCGGTCGCCTTTTTTGTTGTTGAGCTTCTTTTGGATACAGCTTTGCAACAGAAAGCAGTGCGCTTGCAGGGGGCTAGCAAGGCCGAGCAGGGAGAAGTGCTACACTTCTAACCTATGGAGATCCTTGTACATAATGCCCTTCACGTGCTCGAACATTCTTTTATCGAAACGATCTATCTTGTTCCGTTCCTTTTCCTTGCCTATTTAGCGATGGAATGGCTCGAACATAAAACAGGAGAAAGAACACAAAAGGCGATCGAGCGTGCAGGAGCAGCAGGACCTGTTGTTGGTTCCGTGCTCGGCGTTGTTCCTCAGTGTGGGTTCTCTGCGGTCGCGGCAACGCTTTATGCGGGACGCGTTATCACGCTCGGCACGCTCTTCGCTGTTTTCCTTTCAACTTCTGATGAAATGCTTCCGATCTTTCTTGCCGAAGCAGTTCCTGCGGAAACCATCCTTTCCATCATGGGAACGAAGCTGGTCATCGGCATGATCATGGGTTTTATCGTCGATCTGGTCCTGCGACTAGCTCGTCGTGACAAGCAAGGCTTGCGAATCCATGAGTTGTGCCAACAGGATAACTGTGGTTGTAACGACGATTGCGCTACTTGCGAACAGGCTCCGGAGCGCGCCTATGAGCATCACGACGACGTGGAGCATACGCATGTGCACGGATCTGGCTGGAAAGGGATTCTGAAAAGCGCCACAAAGCACACGTTGCAGGTGATGGTCTTCATCTTCTTGATCGTCCTTGCTCTCAATGCGGTCATCGAAGGAGTAGGGGAAGATGCATTGGCTTCATTCGTCGAGGCCAACCCAAATTTCTCTGTTTTCGCTTCTGCTCTCGTTGGGCTTATTCCAAATTGCGCACCAAGCGTGATCATCGCTCAGCTCTATGTTGAAGGAATGCTCGGTGCTGGTGCGATGCTTTCTGGATTGCTCGTAAGCGCTGGTGTCGGCTTGCTCGTGTTGGTGCGCGCGAATCGTCACTGGAAGCAAAATCTTGCCATCATTGTTGTGTTGTACGCAATTGGCGTAGCGTGGGGTTTGATCGTGAACGCGCTTGGAATCGTGTTCTAGCAAAAAGAATTTGCCTACCGGCAAATTACTTCCTCGATGCTGCGCAGCTTTCATGCACTTCATCTTTGCCTTCAAAACGCATGTTGCGACCAAAAGGTCAGCACTATGCGCCTTTCAGGCAAATATGAAGCACCCGAAAACTGCTCGCTGACTTACTACGCCAACCTGAATGGTGATAATCCGGAAATCCACCTCATCGGTTCGATTCCCTCAAAGGAGCTTAAAATAAAACAACTCGGCTAGTTCAACAACATTGACCACGCATGTTCGGTAAAGGAGCGAAAAGAAAACGGGTGCCTTAGATAGGTTTGAATTCTGAAGGAGCGTACTTCGGTACGTGACTGAAGGAAATGAGAACCTAGATAAGATAACCGTTTTCTTTGCAGCGTTAAAGCGAAACGCCTGCCGGTAAAGGCAGGCGTGAGATTCTTGGAGCGGGCGACGGGAATCGAATCCGCGTCTTAGGCTTGGGAAGCCCGCATAATAGCCATTATACTACGCCCGCAGCGGTCACTCATTATACCGCTCCTGCTCGCTTTTCCTCGGTCATTTCAGGGAATCATCATGAGCAGCGCCCTGGGCGGCGGAGCATGGGAAGCGCCGCGATCGTGCCGACGATGGAACCGAAAGAGAAGAGAAGGATGGGATTCGGGAGAGGAGGACCGCAAGAACGAATGCGCCTACGATAGCGAATAGAAGCCTTTCCCAAAGTGAGCGCCCTGCAGATGCAGGGCGCTCGTTCGTTGTTGTGCAGGCGAAAAGCTAATGCTGGGCACGGCTGATGCTCCGCGCCGTCGCCTGAGCAACGTCGTCCATCATCTCTCGGGGAAGCTGCGAGGATCCATCTTCAAGACGATGCAGAGCTTAAGAAACTCCTCAACCCGCATCTCCCGCTGCCCGTTGAGCACGTACCAGAGGCGCTTTTTGTCAGTGTCGGTACGTCGCGCTAATTCCGCTATAGACATCCCATACTTTATTCTTTTCTGATCAAGTATGTATGCTATCTTTCTACCGAAGGAATAGACATTTCGCTGCGACACCGCAAAGCATTCCCGCTGTTCCCGTTTTCGCTCTTAAGAAAGAGCCAACGAATTCACCCATTCGCTGACGTCTGCGGCACTAGCGCTGCCGGAGAACCTCATGCCTTCGAGCCAAGTGCCACCATTGCTCATCTGCTCCAAAAGATCGGCGCTTTGCCCCAAGCCGGATGAGGTGGATGTACAGAAGGGGATGACCGTCTTTCCGGCGAAATCGTTGCCGGAGACGAATCCGTCGACCGGCCACGCCGCGATGCCCCACCAGATCGGGTATCCGATGAAGACGGTGTCATAGCCATCCCAGCCATCAGGAGTGGTCTGCGTAAGCTCGATGTCGCGGGCGCTCTCGTCTTCGTGCTCGACGTTCACTCTGCTGCCCTCCTGATTCCAGTTGAGGTCTTCGGAGGTGTAGGGCTCGGCAGGGGTGATAGCGAACGTGTCGGCGCTCAAATCCGATGCGATCTGCTGCGCTACCCGTTCGGTGTTCCCCGAAGCGGAGAAGTAGGCGACGAGCACGTTGCCGCCAACGTCAGTCGTAGATGCAGCAGAGCTGCTCGGGCTCTCGGAAGACGACTCGGAAGATGCTGCCTGGGAGCTGGATGATGATTGCTCCTGCGAAGAGGATTGCTGCGATCCCGCGCAGCCGAAGAGCGCCAGACTTGCGAAGGCAAGGGCGGCTGCGACGCCTATGAGAGCGAACTTCCGTGTCCTTTTCGATATTGATGCATTCATCGTGCTTCCTTTTCTTTTCAAGCGATCCAATGGTCGGACTATACGTTTGCCGAAAGCGAGCGCGCCTCGCCTTCGCTGGTGGCCATACCCATGTATTCCATGCCGTACAGGCTGGCGAAGCGACTCATGGTGAACTCGCCCCGATGAAGCATCTCCTCCGTTGGGGCGGCTCCTTGGAACAGGAAGAAGAGGCGTTTGCCCGCCATGCTCCCTTCCTCCACCGGCCCGTAGAAGCGGTCGAGCATGTTGCGCAGCATGCCGCTCAGGTCATGCCAGTAGACCGGCGAGCCGATGACGATGGTGTCGGCCGCCCTGAACTGCGCCAGCAGCCCGTCGAACTCGTCGTCAGCGAAGCGCTGCCCGTAGTCGTAGATCTTGTGGTCGGCCAGATCGTACGTCGCATAGTCGTGCCCGGCAAGGAGCGCGCGAGCTAAACGTACCGTGTTGCCCTCCTTCTCGGGGCTTCCATTGATGAACAAGATGCTCATTGCCTTCATTCCTTTCTCTTGTCCTATCGGTTCTCTTCTTGCGTTTTTATGGCTTCTTGCCAGAACCGGACGGCCTCCTCTATCCAGCCTTCTGCCTGCGTGCCCGTGCCGAGCCCGAAGCCATGCGAAAGCCCCTCGAAGACCTCTATCTCCGCAGGCGTTCCGTTTGCCCGGATGCGGTTCGTGCGGCTCTCCATGACCCTCCAGTCAGCTATGCCGTCGGCCGTCCCTACGACGGAAAACGTCGGGGGCTCGCTGCCGACAACCTCGGAGAGTCCCGTGTATTCCATGATGACCGCCGCAGGCTTAGGGAACTCACGCCCACCGAACGCCTGGGTGCCGTGGGTGCCGACCCACGCAGCCATGCGTGCACCGGCGGAGCCTCCCCAAAGCGAGTAGCCGTCCATGTCCACCCCGAGCGCTTCGGCGTTCTCGAACAGGAAGGCGATGGCGCGCGACAGGTCCTCGCAGGCGGTGCGGGCACCGGGTCGGTATATGAGGGCGAAGGCGTTGTAGCCCATCTTGGAGAGCTCGAAGGCGTGCGGGAAGCTGTCATGGAGCGCAGCCACGTAGGCGAAGCCGCCGCCCGCGTTGCAGATGGCGGTACGGGCACCGGTGTTGCCCCGGAAGAAGAACAGCCCTGTGTCGCGTTTGCGCGGATCCTCGCTCATCTCCTGCTCGCTGTAGATGGGAAAGAACACCTGCCTTCCGGAAAGTGCGTCCTCGCGCAGCCGGTTCAGCTCGGCCGCCGTCTCGGACGGATCTATCGCGCTGTACCATGTGAGGCGGATGTCTCTGAGCGTCGAGCCTTGCATATAGCCCGCATCGACGGGGAACAGCAACCTACCGAAACCGTCGAAGGCTGGGTCGGCCATGACATCGCTGACTAAGGTGTCTGCAGTGTAGGGCATCCCTTCTCCCTCGGTCATATCCCGCTCCCGTCCAGCATCGGCGCTGCTCTCCGCAATAGTGTGAGAACGGGCGTCTTCGCCATTCGCAGGCCCGCTCGATTCCGCTTCAGGCGCGCACCCTGCAGGCAGCACGACGAGCGCGCACGCGAGCGCGAAAGCGAGCAGCCGTGTCCAGAGCGTCTTTGTGTCCATACAAAGATTATGGGCGCGCAAGGCCCATGGCAGAAGTTCCGATTGGGGAGAGAGTGTGAACCTTAGGGTTCAAACTGCACCGATGGGAGGATGCGTGCGCCCGCCTGTCGGCAAGCACTGATACGATTAGGACGATGAATACGGATCGAGGCGGGAGGTGTCCTTGTACAACCATCAGCTGGACACATTCGTGAAGGTCGCGGAACTTGGCAGCTTCTCCAAGGCGGCAGACGACCTTTACATATCGCCAACCGCCGTCATCAAGCAGATGAACATCCTGGAATCGAACCTCGGGGTGACGCTCTTCAACCGCACGCATCGGGGGCTCACGCTCACGCGCGCGGGAGAGTCGCTCCTCGCAGACGTCCGCCACATCATCCAGTACTGCAACGAGGCGACCGAGCGGGCGCGCCTTGCCGATGCCGCCGGGAAGAGCACCATCCGCGTGGGTTCTTCTCCCATGACGCCGAGCTCCTTTCTGGTGGAGCTTTGGCCTAAGGTGCGAAAGCGCTGCCCCGGAGCCTCCTTCAAGCTTGTCACCTTCGAGAACACTCCCGAGAACGCCCGGCGCATCCTCGCGAACCTCGGCGAGGACATAGACATCGTGGCAGGGGCCTTCGACGATGCGTTCCTGAAAAGCCGCAAGTGCGCGGGGCTTCTGCTCGATCGCATGCCGCTTCGCATCGCGGTACCCACCTCGCACCCGCTCGCCTGCCGCGACGAGCTGACCACCCACGACCTCAAGGGCCAGGAGATATTTCTCATCCAGCGCGGCTGGAACGAGGAGACCGACCGGCTGCAGGACTTCGTGAACGACGAGCTGGACGGGGCGACGGTCGAGGAGTTCCCGTTTCTGTGCCTCGATGTGTTCAACCGCTGCGAGGAGGAGGGCAAACTGCTCGTCTCCATCGACGCCTGGGAGAGCGTGCATCCCCTCTTGAGCCTCAAGCCTGTCGACTGGGACTTCGCGCTCCCGTTCGGCATCCTTCACGCGCCTGACCCTTCAGAGCGGGTCAGGGCCGTGCTCGACGCCATCGCGGAATAACACGCTCGAACCGGCTCAGACACAGTTTCAACCTTTGGGTTATAAACCCATCACAAACTAAGACTTCTGCTTCCGCGGATGCGGCCCTATCGTTGGATCAACGTTAAAGAAAACCGACTCCAAGGAAGTGGAAACCATGGAATACATCACCTTGAACAACGGCGTGAAGATGCCCCAGCTCGGCTTCGGCGTCTTCCAGATCCCGGATGGCAAGGACACCGAGGACGCGGTGGCGACCGCCCTTGAGGTGGGCTACCGCTCCATCGACACGGCGGCCGCCTACGGAAACGAGCGCGCGGTGGGGGCCGCCATCGCCAAGAGCGGAATCCCCCGCGACGAGCTCTTCATCACCACGAAGCTCTGGGTGAGCGACGTGTCCTACGAGGGCGCCAAGCGCGGTTTTGCTGATTCGTTGGAGAAGCTCGGGCTGGACTACCTCGATCTCTACCTGATACATCAGCCCATAAGCGACATCTTCGGCGCGTGGCGCGCCATGGAGGAGCTTTACAAGGAGGGCGTCATCCGCGCCATCGGGGTGGCGAACTTCTACCCCGACATGCTGGCGAACCTCATAACCTTCTCCGAGGTGGAGCCCGCCGTGAACCAGGTGGAGGCGAACGTCTACTTCCAGCAGTGGGCGGCCCAGACCTACATGGAGAAGAAGGGCGTTGCCTTCGAGGGCTGGGCGCCGTTCGCCGAGGGCAAGAACGACCTGTTCCACAACCCCGAGCTTAAGACCATCGCCGATGCGCACGGCAAGAGCATCGCCCAGGTGGTGCTGCGCTGGCTTCTGCAGCGCGGGATCATCTGTATCCCCAAGTCGGTGAAGCGCGAGCGCATGGAGCAGAACCTCGACGTGTTCGACTTCGCGCTCACCCAAGAGGACATGGACCTCATCAAGACCCTCGGCACGGGCAAATCGCAGTTCTTCGACCACCGCACTCCCGAAGCCGTAGAGATGCTTGCCGGACTGCACTAAATCACAACTTCAAGACCAAGGAGAAGATCTCGATGGAACCATTCGTGTATCAATATCCCGTGCTCAACTACTTCGGCGAAGGAGCCATGGAAAAGGCTCTGCGCGCCCAGATGCCGTCCATGGGCGAGAAGGTGATGCTCGCCTACGGCGGCGGCTCGATAAAGCGCACGGGGCTCTACGACCAGGTGGTCGCGCTGCTCGAAGAAGGCGGCAAGGCCATCGTCGACTTCGGCGGCATCATGTCGAACCCCACCTACGCAAAGGTGCAGGAGGGCGCGGAAATCGCATACCAGAACGACGTCGACTTCATATTGGCCGTGGGCGGCGGCTCGGTGTTCGACTGCTGCAAGGTCGTGTCCGCCCAGGCCAAGCTCGACGTGGACATAGACGACTACGAGCACATGATGGGCAAGACGCCCACAGAGTTCATCCCGATGGGATGCGTGGTAACGCTGTCGGGAACGGGTGCGGAGCAGAACAACGGCGGCGTCATCACCAACGAGGAGACGCACGTGAAGGGACCTTTCATCGGCGCGCTCCCGGCATGGGCGGCGCTCGACCCGGCCTACACGCTCACGGTCCCCGAGAAGCAGTTCGTAAGCGGCGCCTTCGACTCGCTCTCGCACTGCATGGAGACGTATTTCGGCAGCCCGCGCGAGGCGTGCGTGTCCGACGACATCAACTTTGCCGTGCAGAAGAACATCATCCGCAACATGCGCGCCCACGCGGCCAATCCCAACAATCTGGCCGTACGCGGCGAGCTGGTCTACGACTCGGCCATGGGCGAGAACGGCGTGCTGAAGATCGGCAAGGTGACTGACTTCCAGTGCCACATGATCCAGCACCAATACGGCGCTTACACCCATTCGAACCACGGGCTCGGCCTGGGCGTCATCCATCCGAAGCTCTACCGCCGCTTGGCTTCGGCCGCACCAGGGCAGTTCGCCCGGTGGGCTGTCGAGGTGTGGGGCATCGACCCTGCTGGCAAGGACGACCTCGCCGTTGCCAATGAGGGTATCGACGCGCTGGCCTCCTTCATCGAGGAGATGGGCATGCCCACCACCTTCGCCGAGTTCGGCACCGATGCGTCAGACGAGGTGCTTCGCGCCGTGGCCGATACGGCAGTGCTCACGCCGGGATGCTGCAAGAAGCTCACTCGCGACGAGATATTTGACATCCTCGTCGAGTGCCGCTAGCACGTCGGATATTCTCGCGCGTGCCCCGATACGGGTTCCTCGAAAGGGCTGATAGATATGAAGAAGATGAGAGGTGCCGTCATCACCGGCAAGGGCACCATGGCCATAAGCGATGAGTGCCCCCTGCCTGATGCCCCGTGCCCCACGGGCGCGTTCATCAGGCCGCTTATCTGGTCTCCTTGCACAAGCGATGCGCATCTTTGCGAGACGGGCTGCGAATCGCTTCCCTACCTGCTGGGCAAGGCAGTGGGCCACGAGATGTGCGGCGAGGTGGTAGAGGTCGGTGCCGACGTGCGCGACTTCAAGGCGGGCGACGAGGTGATCGTTGACGCGGTCATGCCGGTGTGGCGAAGCCTTGAGGCGCAGGACGGCAACGCGAAGCAGCACCAGGACAATATGTATGCCGGCGTAGACCACCCCGACCGCGGCGGATCGTTCGTGGAGACCTACTACATACGCGATGCCGACATGAATCTGGCGCACATCCCCGAAGGGGTAACACTCGATCAGGCCATCATGGTCCCCGACATGATGTGCACCGCGTTCACGGGCGTAGCCCAGGCGAACATAGGCTTCGGCGACTCGGTTGCCGTGATCGGCGTGGGCCCGGTGGGCCTCACGGCGGTGCGCGCCGCCGTGCTCTCCGGCGCCGGGAGCGTGTTCGTCGTGGGATCCCGCAAGATCTGCTTCGAGGTGGCCAAGGAATACGGGGCGACCAAGACCTTCGACTACCACGACGAGGGCTATCTGGAATCCATGGTGGCCGAGAACGGCAAGCCCTTCGACTCCGTCATCGTGTGCGGAGGAACCGAGGACTCCGTAAACGACGGGCTCTCCATACTGAAGAAGGGCGGCACTTTGGTGAACCTGTCGGCCTTCTTCGGCGGCAAGGACATCTGCATAGACCCTGCCAACTGGGGTTTCGGGTACGGGGACAAGACGATCAAGGGCGCGGGCTGCGGAGGCGGGCGGCTGTTGATGGAGCGCATGGCAGCGCTCATCTCCTGCGGGCGCATCGACCCGTCCCGGTTGATCACGCAGCGCTTCCACGGGCTTGATTCCATCCCCGAGGCAATGCAGCTGTTCCTCGACCATGACCGCAACATGATAAAGCCGGTCATCTACAACGATTAGGCTACCGCGGAATGCAGAATCCTATGCCAGCAACAAAGACGTCAAGAGCGCCAGGCCGCATCCTGGGCACGTCACTTGTCATCGCCATGGCGCTCTTCTCTCTTCCCGCCTGCTCCTCTTCCGCCCTTCAGGCGACAAACGAGCAAGTTGAACCCACAGCAGAGGAGGCCGCGCCCATGCAGCAAGACGATAGGGGCAAGGACGGGACATTCCCGACCGGGCTTTTTTCGCTATCTCCTGAAGACAGCGCCCCGAGCGATGCCCCCGGCGAGCTCGTCCGCCTCGACTACGACACCCACGAGGCCTTCTCCTATGCAGGCAAAAGCCAGCCGATGGAGAAGTATGCCTGGGTCTACCTGCCCTACGGGTACACGCCGAGCAACCGCTACAACATCGCCTATCTCATGCATGGCGGCTGGTCGAACCAGGGCACCTTCCTCGGCACTCCCGGGCATCCGACGGCGCTGCGGAACCAGATCGACCACGCCATCGCAGACGGGCGCATCGACCCCGTCATCATCGTGTGCCCGACTTACAACAACCTGAGCGCCGACGACGCGGCGGACTACTCGCTTGCCATCGAGCTAACGGCCCGCTGGCCTCAGGAGCTGACAAACGACCTCATGCCTGCCGTGGAGTCCGCGTATTCGACCTATGCCGAGGCGACGACCCCTGAAGGGCTCATGGCCGCTCGCGACCATCGCGCCTTCATGGGCTTTTCCATGGGCTCGGTCACCACGTGGCGCGTCTTCGAGCAGTGCCTTGCCTATTTCCGCTATTTCTGCCCGTCGAGCGGCAACGCCGGGAGCGGAAGCCACTTCGATGCGGCCGTGGCAAGGCAAGGCTTCGGGCCCGAGGACTTCGCCGTCATCGCCATGACAGGCACGCGAGATTTCGCTGGAAGCGGATTCACGGCGCAAATAGAGGACATGGGGAGGTACCCGTCGTTTCGCAACGAGTCCCAAGAAAGTCCGAACCTCATCTTCAGGCTCAACGAGGGCGGCTCCCATGACGGAGATGCGGCAGCGCTTTACGTGGTAAACGACCTGATCTACATCTGGCCGGGACCGAAGCTATAACCCCAGGGTTATGACCATCATAGCAAAGGAGACTTCTCGTCGATCGGCTATCGCTCTAGCATGGGACCTAGAAACATAACGAGCGAAAGGATTCATTATGACTGAACCATCATTCACGGAGCGCGAGTTCACGCCGTTTGGCGGTAACGCCTTCGGGCTGGTGTACGAAGGAGCCCTGACTGAGAACGCCGACGGCGCCGTCAACATCCACGCCATCCGCTACCCTTACCGCGACTTCACCGCAGTGGCGAACGTCTACACGCCCGCAGGCTACGACCCGACCAAGTCCTATCCCGCCGTGGTGGTGGCGCATCCCAACGGCGGCGTGAAGGAGCAGGTGGCCGGTAACTACGCCCAGAAGCTCGCCGAGGCCGGATACATCGCGCTCGCCTTGGACGCGGCGTGCCAGGGCGAGAGCGGAGGCGAGCCCCGCATGACGGACTGGCCGGAGAACCGCGTGGAGGACATCCACCGCGCAACCGACATCCTGCTGCAATACCCCGGCGTGGACGCCTCCCGCGTGGCGGCGCTCGGCATCTGCGGGGGCGGTGGCTACACCTTCAAGGCCGCCCAGACCGACAAGCGCTTCAAGGCCGTCGCAACGCTCTCCCTGTTCAACTCCGGAGAGGTGCGCCGCGAGGGCTTCCGGGGAAGCCAGGTCGACACCATCCAGGAGAGGCTGGCCGCTGCTGCAAGGGCGCGTCAGGACGAGGCCGACGGGGCGTGCGCGGCGCTTACGCCCAACATGTGCGAGACCGCAACGCCCGAGCAGGCCGACGCCATGCCCTACGACCTGTACCGCGAGGGCTATTACTACTACGGCCGGGACTGCGCTCACCCCGGCAGCACCTTCAGCTACACGGTGTCCAGCCTGATGGAGCTTGCCGCCTGGGACGCGCGCGAGGGAGCTCGGCTCATAGACGTCCCGCTCCTCATGATGATGGGCTCGCGCGCCGACACGGGCTACATGACCATCGACTGCTTCGAGCGCGCCGTGAACGCGCCCGTCCGCGAGCTCTTCGAGATCCCCGGCGCCACGCACATCCAGACCTACTGGAAGCCCGAGTACGTCTCCCAGGCCGCTGGCAAGCTCGTCGAGTTCTTCGGCAGGCACGTGTAGCGAATGCGTAGCGACAAGGGAGGACATGCCGTGACGCGCGCATGGCATGCCCTTTTGGCTGCGGCGGCGATGATGACGCTCGTCTTTGCGACAGGTTGCTCGAGCGCTCCCGGAAACGGCGGGGAGGAATCCGTTCCTTCGACGTACGCGCCTAGGATCTCGCAGACCATGCAGCTGCAGAACGGTTCAACCGCTCCAACACCCGAGCCATCGTCTGCGTCGGAGACCTATCGGGGCTTCGAGCTGGATCAGACCTTCGAAGGCACATCGGGGGCCATCCACTACAACATCATGGTGCCGGAGAGCCTCGACGCATCTTCTCCTGTGTCGCTGTTCGTGACGCTTCCGGGATACCAGGGTCTCTATTTCCAGGGCGTGGCCGAGAACCTCAAGACCGAGGACTTTGCCTACACTGCGCAGTCGTATTGCGAGAACATGGTCGTTCTCGCGCCCCAGCTTGGCGACTGGGGGCAGACGTCGGCCGACCAGACGATAGAGCTCGTCGAGTCCATCGCCGCCCGGTACGGGGTGACGCCCGAGAACACCTTCATCGAGGGCTATTCGGGCGGGGGCGAGACGCTTACGTTGGTGCTCGGCACCAAGCCCGATCTGTTCGCACGAGCCCTGGTGTGCTCCACGCAATGGGACGGCGACCTGCACGTGCTTGCCCGCGCCCGTGTGCCGGTTTGCATGGTCATCGGGGAGAACGACGAGTACTACGGGAGCGGTTCGCTGACATCAGCCGCACAAGAGCTCCGTGAGATCTATGCGGAGCAGGGGTTCTCCGATGTTGACATCGACCGCCTTGTCGTGCTCGATGTCAAAGACGGCTCCTATTTCACGTCGCAAGGAGCAAGCAACCAGCATGGCGGCGGAGCGGCGCTGTTTGCCCATGACGAGTCCGTCATGGGATGGTTGTTCGACGAGTAAAAGAGACAGAAAGGATAAAGCGAGTTGAAGGACTTCGTTTTCAGCAACCCCGTAAGAGCAGTGTTCGGATCCAACTGCCTAGACGAGCTCGGGGCGTTCGTGGAGGGAAAGCGCGCCTTGCTCGTCAGCGGGGCCGCATCCGCCAAGGCAAGCGGCAGCTATGATGCGGTTGCCGCCGTGCTCAAGGAGCATGCCGCATCGCATCTCGACTACGACGGTATCAAGGTGTGCACCTACGATGCCATACGAAAGGGAACCGCCCTGGCCGTCGAACACGATGTCGAGTGCGTCATCGGGCTGGGCGGCGCGGCCTGCATGGACACGGCGAAGGCCATCGCGTTCTGCGCGAGACACGCAGATGACATGGACGCCTACCTCACGTACGAGCTGGAGCAGAGAAATGACGAGAAGCTGCCGCTCGCGCTGATCCCCACCTATCCCTCCACCGGCTCGGAGGCCAACGGGGTGAGCGACATCATGGGCTATGCGGGCGGCATCAAGGGCGTCTACGCCGACCTCGCCCTGCTCTATCCGCCCTTCACCTACTCGCTCGATGCGAAAGCGACAACGTACGGCCTGATGGTCATGCTGGCGCAGACCGGCTACCGCTACTTCACGGATCGCAATCCCATATCGCGCGGATTCACCCTGTCCTCGCTCAAGGCGATCATCGCCGCCCACGAGGCGCTGATGGAGGATGCAGAGGATCAGGACGCGCGGGGAACCATGCTCTGGGCGAGCTTCGTGGAGACGAGCTCGATGCTCGGGCTCGGCATCGAGGAAAGTTGGACCTACAGCATCTTCAGCGCCAACGGGCTTTTGCGCTTTACGGTTGGCACGAGCTATCGCGAAGGGCTCTCCGTCATGTTTCCCCGCTGGCTTCTTTGGGTCTATGCGCATCACCCCGAGGACGTGCGCGCCTTCGTGGTGGAGGTGCTCGGAGGCGACGGAAATGCCACAGACGATGAGCTCAAGCGCTACGCCTACGAGCGCTTGCTCGGCATCCTTGAGCGCGGCGGCCTTCCGACTACGCTCGACGCATACGGTCCCGCACCCTCGCGGCAGGCCGTGGCCGACGCCACCAACAAGGTGAGCAGCAAGGAGTTCAGCGTGGATGAGTACTGCGACATGGTCGAGGCGTGCTGCTCGACTGGGTATCCGACTGTTGATTGAGAGCGCGTGAGCGAAGGAGTACAGCGCGATTCGCGCCTAGATGAAGGAGATGGATGAATCCATGGAGAAGCGAGTTCTTGGCATAAGCGGCATCGAGGTGTCCGAGATCGGCATGGGTTGTATGGGGCTTACCCATGCGAGCGGCGAGCCGGTGTCAGACGACGAGGGCGCAAAGACAATACGCGCGGCCTATGACGCGGGCTACACGTTCTTCGACACGGCGGAGTGCTATGTGGGAACGCGTCCCGACGGCACGCTATCGCATAATGAGGATCTGGTGGGAAAGGCGTTTGAGGGCATGCGCGATGAGGTGGTGATCGCCACCAAGTTCGGTGTGACCCATGCGCCTGACAAGACGCTCATCCTCGACAGCGCTCCTGATACGATTCGCGCATCCGTCGATGGTAGTCTGAAGCGATTGCGTACCGACTATATAGACCTCTACTACCAGCACCGCATCGACCCGAAAGTGGAGCCCGAAGATGTGGCGGAGGTGATGGCGGAGCTCATCGGCGCAGGCAAGATCCGCGCCTGGGGTATATCGGAGGCCAACGAGGAGTACCTGCGCCGCGCCCATGCGGTATGCCCCGTCTCCGCCGTGCAGAATCGCTTCTCCATGATGGCGCGCTGGCACGAGAGCCTCTTCCCCGTGCTCGAAGAGCTCGGTGTCGCTTTCGTCGCGTTCTCGCCCTTGGGCAACGGCTTTCTAACGGGAGCCTACAGCTACAAGACCGAGTTCGAGGGAGCGCAGAACTACCGTGCCGACATGCCGCAATACACCGAGGAAGGACAGCGGCGCGCCCAGCCGCTCGTCGACTTGGTGCGAAGGATCGCCGCCGACCATGATGTCACAGAGGCCCAGGTCGCGCTCGCGTGGGTGCTCGCCACGAAGCCCTACCTTATCCCCATCCCCGGATCGCGCAAGGTCGAACGGCTGCGGCAGAACGCGCGTGCTTCCGAGCTCCCGCTGACCGCAGGAGAGATGCAGGCGATCAACGCCGAGCTGGCAAAGTCAGACCTGCTCGTGTTCGGAGGACACAAGGCGCGCTGAGAGACTGAGGTGATATAGAGGGATGCCCGCAGGTGGCATTCTCCCCGTCCTTCGTCATTGCGCGTGCTGAGGATCGGCGTGGGCGAGCGTGAGAGCCTTGAGGGTGGCCTCGTCGCGCTTCTGCTTCATCTTCAAGGCAAGAGGATAGAGGATAAGGGAGGCAAGCACGGAGGCCAGCGCGAACAGCATCAGGGCGGTTTCGTCCGAAAGGGCGGCGCTCAGATCCGTACCGCTCATGCACGCGCGAACGCCGTCGATGGCATAGGTGAATGGAAGAAACGGGGACACGCTGGAGGCAAACCCTTCGCCCAGCACCGCCGGGAACGTGCCCGAGCAGCATACCACCTGCACGATAAGGACGACGATGGCCAGGGCCTTCCCGAGAATGTCGAAAAGGCTGAACAGCTGGAGAATGCAGAAGAAAGAAAAGCCGACGCATGCGAGGAACAGCAGGAGCTGTGTGCCGGCATTCGGAACGCCAGACAGCATAGCCCCGACGGCCGCCGCCGCGACGTTGAGCGCCACGAGCACGAGATACAGGGGCCACCGCCCGAACACCGCGGCGAAGCGGCCCGCGTACTCCATGTTCTTCGAGGGGAAGGGATCGAAGATGAAGAAGAGCAGAAGCGACCCGAGCCAGAGGCAGAGCGTGAGGAACAGGGGCGCGAAGCCGTAGCCGAAGGCGCCGAGATCGCCATAGGTATCCCTCTCCATCTCGACGGGAGCGACGATGTAGTCTCCGTACTCCGCCGGCGTGGCTGTCAGTGATTCTTCGAGCGCCGCATGCCCTTCGGAAAGCCCCTCCTGCAGGCTGGCAACTCCTTCACCCAGCTCTGCTGCCCCGCTGTCGAGCTCGCTCACCCCGGAGCTGAGAGAGGATACGCCGTCGGCTAAGGCCGAAGCGCCCTCTTGCAGCTGGTGCGCGCCCTCAGTGGCGCTGCGCACCGCACTGTTGGCCAACCCAATGCCGTTAGCCACACTATGGGCACCGAAGATGAGCGTGCCGGGGACCTCGCTATCGCCCAGCGCCTCTTCCGCCTGGGTCAGGCCCTCCTCAATAGACCCCATTGCGCCGGCTATTGTGCCGCTGTCGCCGGAGTCGCCGCTGCCGCCCAGCGCGGCACTCGCGCGACTGATTCCCCTTGAAAGGGCGTGGCTCTCAGCTGCGGGCAGCAGGTTCGCCTCGATGGCGGCCATGGCAGCTTCGGCGGGAATCGCCCCGGCCTTCCACCCGGCAACGATCTCGGCGATGCCGCTTTCCAGGTTCCTGGCCGCATCTTCGGCATCGGTCAGGCCGGAATTCACGGTCTGAATTCCGACGGCAACAGCCGAAGAGGCTTCCCTCGCCGCTATAATGCCCTCCTTGAGCTCCTTTGCGCCCGTTTCCACCGAGGAAGCCGCGCCTGACAGGGTGGCGCTGCCGCTTCCGTTCAGTTTCTGGTCCAACTCGTCCATGCCGCTGACCAGCTCGCCGAGACCCTCGGTCAGCTCGCCGGCGCCGCTTTCTAGCTCACCGGCTCCGTCGGAAAGCGCAGATATCCCCTCGGCCAGTTCAGAGGTGCCGTCCCTCAGCTGGGTCGTCCCGTCGACGGCATTGGAGAATCCCTCCTCCGCATCGTAGAGCCCCTCGGCCAGTGCCTCCCCATACTGTGCGCCGATCTTCTCATTGACCGTCTCGTGCAGTGCCGTCTCCATCTTCGACGAGAGAGTCGAGAGCATGAAGTTCTTCCTCATATTGCTGAAGAAGGTGATGCTAGCGGTTTCCGGCGAGGAGGTCTGACCCGCCGCTACGCGCTCGCTGAAGTCGGCGGGGATCACCACGGCCATGTAGTATTCGCTGTTCTCGATCCCTGACTCGATGAGCTCCGACCCTTCAGTCGTCCAAAGCGCGGAGTCATCTTCTTGGATGGCCTCGACTAACTCGTCGCCGTAGTTTTTCCATGCGTCATCGACGGGTGCCCCTTCGTCCAGGTTTACCACTGCGACGGGGAGCTCCTTCATCTTCTCGTAGGGGTCCATGAACACGTTGACGTACAGAAGGCCGAACAGCGCCACGATGAGCGGCACCGCCACGAGACCGACGTACGTCAGGGGGTTTCTGCGGGCGGTGGCGAATGCGTCTCGCAGGACAGGAACAACGGAACTCAAGTCTGCTTTCCTCCAGTTTTTAAGTCAGGTATGATTGAGAAAATCATACAAATGTAAGAAAATTTAATCTATAGACACATCTCCGATGTGTATGGATTTGGAGGAACCATGGGGAAAAAGGGCGATGAGACGAAGAACGCCTTGGCCGACGCCCTGCTGACGATTCTCCTCGAAGGCGATCGTGGCGCCATAACGGTGAAGCTGGTCTCGGAAAGGGCTGGGGTGGATCGACAGACCTTCTACTACCACTTCAGGGGGATGGAGGAGCTCGTTGGCTACCTTTCCGAAAGGGAGGCGAGCGAGTTGGCTGCACAAATCGACCACGATGCGCCCTTCGATGAGTTCGTAGGCAGGTTCGTCGACCAGGTATCTGCGAGGAAGCGAGTTTTCAGGGCGCTGCTCGACCGGTTCGGACGGTCAACGCTGAGGGTGCTGCTACACGGGAGGGCGACCGGACTTCTGCGAATCTACGCGCGCCGGGAGCTCGTCGATGTCGAAAGGCAGATCGGACCCCGGCGCCGTGACGAGGCGGTGGAGTATTGCGTCCGCGCGTCGGCATCGGTGCTCGAGGCGTGGATCACGGGCGAGCTGGACATGGACGGAGAGCGCCTCAAGACTTTCCTTGCCAGGTCGTTCAGGCAACAAATGATCGGGGTGCGTGAGATAAAGGGCCAAGTGTGACAATAGGGTCAGGTCATTTTGTCACATTCGGCATGTCATTCGGCTTGCGCATCATATTTCCGCTCTGCATACTATCGAAGCTCTCTGGAAAGTACTGGGTGTGCTTGTACACAATCGAAACCATGGGTATGTAATTGCTGGCGATATCGTATGCCCATGAGAGGGTCATTGAATCTACGAGCTCGCCAGCAATTTGAATAAGGACTATCTCCCCGTCCACTGTGAGACGGTTGAGAACCTTCAAGTCCTCATCGTCGGCTATGAGGAAGCTCCAGCCGCTCCCTGCTGCAGGAGAGCCCCAGGCTCAAGGTGGTGGCGGTCTTTCCCGTGCCGCCCTTCTGGTTCGCTACTGCGATGGTTCTGCATGGCATGGCTCATGCGCCTCCTTCTGCGGTTGCCCGCATCGGGAGGTCAGACGGCCCTCGCGCGATGTGCGATGGACGTGCGTTTCGCGAAAATACTGGAAGCGCACTGGAAATATCGGGGTTTCTCGAAAAGCCAAGAAGGGAGAAGAGTTTCCCAGGATTCAGAAATCACGGTTCTGAGCTGGGTATTTCTCGACCACGCATTTCGCGTGTTTCGCGGGTGCTTACCTCGCTAGCAGCTTGGGAAGCCCGCATTTGCATCAATTATACTGCTTCGCTGCTGTTTCTCGAAGGGTTTCAGAGGATTCCCCTGAGTCGTGCCTTAAACGGCAACCGCAAGAAGCCCCTGCACATTGCTCGATCTTCTCTGTTCGCTTAGAAATCAGAAGGCACTATAGAGCCCTAGAACAGCATGCCAGAGGCAACTTCGTTGGCATCCTTTTCGCTCTTGAGCGCTTCGAGCAGTGCACGCCCAAACGGCAGTGCGGTGGCAGGAACCGTTGCAGTGATAAGGTTCT
>OLPI01001187.1_pt1 | contig 23653 bp, 25 predicted proteins | sample 1672361 | NCBI WGS metagenome assembly OLPI01 (sample SAMEA3136675, study PRJEB25190) | human gut metagenome
AAAACATCGTCAAGCGTACAAGAGCCTGTCTCTATCGCCATAGAAGCCACGACCGACTTAAATGTCGAACCCGGCTCGTACGAATCAACAACCGCTTTGTTTCTGCGCACCACCTGTATTATTTCATTAAATTTATTTAAGTATTCGGTTCCGTCAAGGCTCTTTAACTCTTCCTTGGCATTGGGATACTTCTCTTCTATTGCGCCTGTTATTTCAAACGGTTTGTTAAGGTCATAATCGGGCTTTGTTGCCATAGCAAGCACATCGCCCGTATTTACATCCATAACTATAGCCGCCGCTCCCTCTTCAAGCTTATTTGACACTCTTGCATTTTCAAGGTGCTTTTCAACATAGCTTTGGATAACCTCGTCTATCGTAAGAACAACACTGTAACCGTCCTGCGCCTCTATATAACTTTCGTAGCTTGAGCCCGACTCGATTCCCGCGGTTTCCCTTGTGGTGACCACTCGACCCGGAACACCGCTGAGCCTGTCGTTATAAACGCTCTCTACCCCTTCAAGTCCTTGATTGTCGTCGCCGACAAAGCCTATTACGTGCGACGCAAGATTGTTAAACGGATAATATCTTTTAACGTCCTCAACAAAGCCAACGCCCGAAAGCTTATGGTCGTTTACGTAGTTTCTCAAGGCGTCTGCCTCGTCCTTTTCGGCTTTCTTTTTGATATATTCAAAACCGCTTTTTTTGTTTATTTTATTTACTACGTCCTCACTTTTAATATTTAATATTCTCGCAAATTCATCGGCTGCCGACTGGACAGTAAGCCCCGCCTTTTCTATTGACTTTCTCAGATTCTCGGGCGTTATGCTTATCGTCTCGACCGATACGTTGCTTGCCAGAACCTTAAAGTTTCTGTCATATATCTTTCCGCGTTTAGCGCTTACAGTGTTATCGCTTGTTTGCTGCTCAAGAGCGGCACGCGAAAGTTCTTCTCCCTTTACCGTCTGATGCCACGCCGTTCTCATTAACAGTCCCAAAAAGCAAGCCGAAGCAAGCGCCATAACTATAAGGATTCTTCTTCTGTGAACAGGTCTGATTCCGTTCAGAAATCCGCCCGATGTCTTTTTTCTGCGTTTTTCAGCCAAAATCCGCACCTCCTGCCAAAGCTCAAATATGCCGCCCAAGACCTATGCCGGGCGGCAGTTTAATCTGCAATACGGTTCTCCCTTACATACAGTATATTCACCGTAAAACTATTTTAAAACTCTGAAAGCGTTCATAAGTGTGCCCGGCACCCCCGTCACGGCACTTTGAGCGCGGTTTCCGCTGCCCACTACCGTTCCCTCGTCAGGCATATTCATATCTATGTAAAACTTTTGGTAAGATTCGGCTTTCATCATACCAAGCTCTTCTCTTGCATACTTTTCTATCTCGCCCATCTCAAGCTGCTTATCTATTTTGGACTGCATAGCCTGATTTGACGAGACGATTGAATTATATTGCTTCTCAAGGTCTTTTATCTTCTGATTGCTGCCGAGAATCGACGCATATCGATAAAGAACACCGATGCACAATATAAACAAAACCCCGACAGCCGCAAAAATTTGCCGTGCATCACGCGAGATTACAAGCTTTGTTTTTTTCTTCCGCAACTCAGCTGCTTTCTTTTGTGCGGGAACCTCTCTCTTGCTTCTTTCGGGATAATATCCCGGCATATCATATGCCGTGCTTGTGCGCGAATACATATCGCCGCGGCTGTATGAACTTCTGTTGTAAGTGTTGTGCGTACCATAGGCATTGGTGTTGTTTCTGTATCTTGTAGGTGTCGGCACAGCATATCATCCTTTCAAATATTATTTATATAAACAGCTTTTTACAGCTTTTCAATCACTCTCAGCTTTGCGCTGTGTGCTCTGAAGTTCCGTCTCAGCTCATTATCGTCCGCCTCTATCGGCTTTCTGCTTACAAGCTTTACCGATGGGCTTTTTCCGCACACGCAAACGGGAAAGTCCTTAGGGCAGGTACATCCCTGTGCAAGAGAAGCAAACGCCCTTTTTACTATTCTGTCTTCAAGCGAGTGAAATGTTATTATCGCCAAACGTCCGCCGCTTTTAAGACAGTCGGCGAAGTCATAAACCGCGTCCTCAAGCCCGTCAAGCTCTCCGTTTACTTCTATTCTTATCGCCTGAAACGTTCTTTTTGCCGGATGCTTGTCCGCATATCTCGCCGCCGGCGGAATCGCCGACTTAATTATGTCCGAAAGCTCTGTTGTGGTCTCTATCGGCTTTACCTTTCTCTCCGCACATATCGCCCTTGCTATCCTGCGCGAAAACTTTTCTTCTCCGTATCCGAATATGATATCGGCAAGCCTTTTTTCATCATATGTATTTACAACCTTATATGCGTCAAGCTCTGCGCTTCTGTCCATTCTCATATCAAGCCGCGCACAGCTGTTATAGCTGAAGCCGCGTTCGGCAACATCAAGCTGAGGAGATGAAACACCCAAATCAAGTATCGCCCCGTCGATTTTATCAATATTAAGTCTGCTTAATACCTTCTTTATATTAAAAAAGTTTTCGTGGCACAGCTCTTTGCGGCAGCTGTACGGCTGAAGCCTTTCACCCGCGGCGGCAAGAGCCGTCTCATCGCGGTCTATGCCAATCAGCATACCGTCTTCCGACAACCGCGAGCATATAAGCGACGAATGTCCGCCTCCGCCCAAGGTTCCGTCGGCATACACGCCGTCGGGCTTTACTTTAAGCAGGTCAATGCTTTCATTAAGGAGAACCGATATATGTTTAAATTCCATAATTCATCCTCCGTTAAATTCCGATTTGTTTTAATATATCCGAAATCTTATCCATATCAAACTCTTTCTCGGAATACTTCTTCCAGTTATCAAGGCTCCAAATCTCAACCTTTTTATGTTCGCCGACAACAACTATTTCTTTGGTTAAGTCGGCATACTCGCGTATTTGCGGCGGAATAACCGCTCTGCCCTGCGAATCAAGCGAGCATTCGGCAGAAATCTGCTGAATGTATCTCATAAGCATCGCTTTATCCTCTGCCGCAACGGCGTTTACGCGTTCCATAAACGCCTCCCATTCGCAAAGAGGATATATACAGGCGCACTTTTCCTCGCCCACGGCAACGACAAAGGTCTCGCCCAGGGTTGCCCTGAACTTTGAAGGTATGTTGACTCTGCCTTTTGCATCTATATTTTGTTCATACTTACCTACAAGCATCTTTGCCGCCTCCTTTCGCAAAGCTTTAAAAGCAAACTGCAATTCATACACCTAAAGCATTCCGTGTTTTTAGTTCTGCATTTTGCTCCACTTTGATACATTTCGCTCCACTTTTCTTTATTGTAATATATTTATCGGAAAAACGCAAGTGTTTTTTCAAAAAAATTTTAATTTTTTTTTACAAATTTCTATCAATTTTGCTACAAAGCGCAATTTATTACGTTTTTACGTTATATTTTAAACTTTTTGTGAAAAACAGAGATAAAATTTATTTGACAAAAGTTAAGCTTTGGATTATGATATTTAAATAAGAAAGTATGCATAATAATATTTAAACTTTATAAGCGGGAGTGCATTTATGGAAAGACATATAGAAGCAGATAAAATGGAGCTTGTGATAAACCTTTTCGGAAGCTTTGACGAAAATGTAAGACTTATCGAAAAAGAGCTTGACGTTGCGATTATCAACCGCGGCTCTGATATAAAAATCGGCGGCGAGCCCGAGAGCGTTGATAAAGCCGTAAGCGCGGTAAATGCTCTTCTCTCTATGGCTTCGCGCGGCGAAAATATAGGAGAGCAAGAGGTAAGGTACGTTATGTCTCAGATAGACAGCGGCAACGAGGAAGAGCTTGAAGAGCTTGGCAAAGATGTGATTTGTATAAATTCAAGAGGTGTGCCGATAAAGGCAAAAACCCTCGGCCAGAAGTCATATCTGAATAAGATTAAAGAAAACCCGATAGTCTTCGGCATAGGTCCCGCAGGAACGGGCAAGACCTATCTTGCGGTTGCGGCGGCGGTAAACGCTTTTAAAAACAAAGAGGTCAGCAAGATAATTTTAACGCGCCCCGCTATAGAAGCCGGCGAAAGCCTCGGCTTTTTGCCCGGAGATATGCAAGAGAAGGTTGACCCGTATCTAAGACCTCTGTTTGACGCCCTCGGCGAAATGCTTGGCTATGAAAGCTTTCATAAAAACTTAGAGCGCGGAATCATTGAAGTCGCACCGCTTGCTTATATGCGCGGCAGAACGCTTGACGATGCGTTTATAATACTTGACGAGGCCCAGAACACCACCGCAGAGCAGATGAAGATGTTTTTAACCCGTATGGGATTTTCTTCTCATATAGTCGTAACGGGAGACGTAACCCAGATTGACCTGCCGCGCGACAAGAAATCGGGGCTTCGCGATGCCGAAATCATCCTTAAAAATATAGAGGGAATAGAATTTGTGTATCTTGATGAACGCGACGTTGTTAGGCATCCTCTTGTTCAGAAAATAGTTAAGGCATACGAGCGCAAGACGCTTGAGCGCGAACGCGCCGCAAAACGCAGCAAACAAAATAAAGATTAATCGGGGAAGTATTATAAATATGAAAGTAAGTTTTTTAAATCAGCAAAATAAGTATAAAGTAAACCGCAGCATTAAAGAACTGATAAAAAAATGCTGCCGTGCCGCTCTTGAATATATGGAGTTCCGCACCGATGTTGAAATCAGCGTCGTACTGACCGACAACGAGGGGATTCGCACTCTCAACAACTTGCACCGCGGCATAGACAGAGCGACCGACGTACTATCCTTTCCTATGTTCGAGTATGACGAAAACGGCGACATTATCGAAGACTATGTCGAGTTTAACGAAATGGGCGAGATTTGCCTCGGCGATATAGTAATCTCGCTTGAGCGCGCCCACGAACAAGCCGCCGAATACGGACACTCTCCCGAACGCGAGATAGGTTTTTTGACGGTTCATTCTATGCTACATCTTTTGGGCTATGACCATATGACCCCCGAAGACGAAGAGGAAATGTTTGGTTATCAGAGAGAAATACTTGACAAAATCGGATTGGTGAGGTAGAAAATATGAAATCAGGATTTATTGCAATAACAGGCCGCCCAAACGCGGGCAAATCAACACTTATGAATCACATAATCGGGGAAAAGGTCGCCATTGTCTCGTCTAAGCCGCAGACCACGCGAACCAAAATTCTCGGCGTTAAAACGGGCGAAGATTATCAGCTGGTTTTAATCGACACCCCCGGGATACATAAGCCCCACAACAAGCTCGGCAAGCGGATGGAAAGATATATTTACACCGCGACCGAGGATATAGACGCACTTTTATATGTAGTTGACTGCAATATAAAAGATGATGAAATCGAGGCGGAAAAAGAAGCGCTGTCGGGGCTTAAAATATCAAATGTTCCGGTCATTCTTGCCGTGAACAAAATCGACACTATCAAGCGGCTTCAGCTTTTGCCCGTGATTGACAAGCTGAAAAATCTTTATGATTTTACCGACATTGTACCAATCTCCGCTCAGGAGGGCGAAAATCTGGAAGAACTTTTTTTAAAACTCCGCGATGTTTTGCCCGACGGGCCGAAGTTCTTTCCCGATGATACAATAACCGACCAGCCCGAAAGGCAGATTGTAGCGGAATATATCCGCGAAAAGGCGCTGCGGCTTTTAAACCGCGAGGTTCCACACGGTGTAGCGGTTGAAATCGAAAAAATGGAACACCGCCCGAACGGAACATATGAAATTCTTGCCGCAATTTACTGCGAAAAGCAAAGTCATAAGGGAATAATTATAGGCAAGGGCGGCGAAAAGCTTAAACAGATAGGAAGCCTTGCGCGGCACGATATAGAAAGATTTTTGGGTTCAAAAGTATATCTTGAGCTTTGGGTAAGAGTAAAAGAAGACTGGCGCAACCGCGAAAACTTTATATCCGACATCGGATTTGAGTAAAATATTGACTGTTCTTCAGCTGTATATTAAAGCCTTGATATCACATACTAAATTCGACAAAATCAATATGGAGGCTTAGTACTATGAAGCAAACGGACATCAAAGAAGCCGACTGGCAGGAATTTTTAAAGACGGGCAGTATAAACTCGTATCTTAAATACAAAGGCATAAATGCAAGCGGCCGCTCTGCGGCTCATAATCATAAAAACAACGAGGATGGTGAGGTAGTTGGCTCTCATTAATGCCGACGGCATTGTGACAAAGGAAACTAAATACGGCGACACGTCAAGAATCCTTACCGTAATTACCAACGAACTGGGAAAGATTTCTGTTCTTGCCGGAAACGCACGCAGAAGTAAATCGGGGCTGCTGACCGCAACAGCCCTTTTCAGTTACAGCCGCTTTACACTTTTTAAGGGCGGCTCTTCCTCTCTTTATAAGCTTAACGAATGCGAGCTTCTGACATCATTTTCATCACTGCACGAATCCCTTGACGGTATGGCGTTTGCCTCATACTTCTGTGATGTTACAAATACGGTTGTGCAGGAGGATTCTCCCGATGCCGGGCAAACAAGTCTGCTTCTGCGCTCGCTTTATATGCTTTGCAGAGACGGGCAAAACCTTGAAAAGATAAAAGCTGTATTTGAGTTCAGAACCCTTACAATCGCCGGGCTTCTGCCCAATCTTGAAGCCTGTGCCGACTGCGGCGCGACAGCCGAAATCTCGGCATTAAGTCCGCGGGACGGCGGCGTATACTGCTTAAAATGTGCATCAAAACATTCGGAGCTTTTCAGCATAAACGACAGTATACTTGCGGCGATTGCCTACATATCTCTTGCGCAAGAGAAAAAAGAATTTTCGTTTAATATGTCAGACGCGTCAGTCAAGTATTTAAGCGAGCTTGGCGAAAAATGTATACAAACGCTGCTTGAAAAAAATTTTAAAACCCTTGATTATCTGCGCAGGGTTACCGCTCTTATGTAACCTATTAAATCGGGTTCGGATAACTAATATCAGATTAACGGGAGGTATTAACGTGCAAAACAAAATGTATGATTTTTTAACTTCACACGGGGCAGGTCAGGTCGGCTTCGGCACAGCTCAGGAGAATCCGTTTTCTCTCGGCTTTGTCATATCCTATACCATACCTCTCTCAAACTCGGTCGTTGACGGCATCGATAACGCGCCGACGCATACATATTTTCACCATTACAGAAGCATAAACGCGCTTATTGACCATCTTTCGCTGAGAGTCGGTCTTATGCTCGCCCAAAACGGATATAATTATGTCGCCGTCCCCGCCTCACAGTCGGTTAACGGAATGCAGGGCATATACTCTCACAAACGCGCCGCTGTGGATTCGGGGCTCGGAACAATCGGCAAAAGCAGCCTTTTTATATCGAACGAGAACGGTCCCCGCGTACGTCTCGGCACAATTCTGACCGATTATCCGTTTAAAATATCTCCGAACCGCGCAGAAAGCAAGTGCGGTGACTGCCGAATCTGTACAAACGCCTGTCCCGCTATGGCAATAAAGGGGCACGAATGGACGCCCGATTCCGCACGTGAGGATATAATCGACGCCAAAGCGTGCAGCGACTATATGAAGCGCGCCTTTCAGCATATAGGCCGCGGCGCGGTATGCGGAATCTGTATGAGGGTCTGTCCTTACGGAATCAAAAAGGCCGATAAATCTTTATAAAAGGAGACATATAATATGAATTTAGAACCCAAGTCGCCGCAGTATTCCTGTACAGAGCAGGTTCACCTTGTAAACTCGGGCGATTTAAACGGCTGGAAAAGACTTTTCGGCGGCTCGCTTCTCGCGTGGATTGATGTTGTTGCTTCCATAGCGGCACGCAGACACTGCGGAACAACCACAACGACCGCCGCAATAGATACTTTGAATTTTATAAAGCCTGCATACGCCGGCGACATAGTCGTTATCAGCGCAAAGCTGACGTACACCGGCAGAACCTCTATGGAGGTTCACGTTTGCTCTTATGTAGAGTCAAATGACGGAAGCAGAAGCCTTATAAACGAAGCTTATGTTGTTATGGTTGCCCTTGACGAAAACGACCGTCCTTGTCCCGTTCCTCCGCTTCTGCCCGAAACGGACGAAGAAATTGCAGGGTTTGAGGCGGGCAAAAAGCGCAGCGCTCTTCGTAAAACGCGGCGCGAAGAAAACTTTTAAGCAAAAAAATAAAGGCGGCAAAAGCCGCCTTTATTTTTATCTTGCCTCGGGGTCATCCCCCGCGGGATTAATCATCTGCGGCTCTCCCGAGGCTTTCTTTCCTCGGTTATATCCGCCACGTCTTCTGCCGTTGCCTCTGCCGCCTCTTTTTCTTTCCGCACGCTCATTCTCTGCGGCGGCTGCCACATCGGGTCTTTTGCCCTTTGCTCTGCGCGGTCTTCCCCCGCGCCTGTCCGCTTTGTCGCTTTTATTTACATTCTTCTCTTCGGCGTCATCCGCTTTGGCCTCCGATTCATCATAAAGCTCACCCTCAAATATTTTCTCTTCGGGGGTTTCTTCGCCTTGCAAATCCGATTCTTCTTTAAACTTTATTTTGGAATTTAAGGGTTTAAATTCGCCAATCTTGTAGCTGCCGAATCTAAATCCGTCACCTTCTTCAAACTTGACCTTTACCTCGCCCTTAAGCGTGGCAACATCAACAACTATTCCCTTTCCGTCACGGGTTTCTACCACCGCCCCTTTATGCGGCAGTTTTTTTAACATATCATCATATGCATTTTGTTCGTACTGCAGACAGCACATCAGCCTTCCGCATACTCCCGAAATTTTGGTTGGGTTAAGTGACAGGCCCTGCTCCTTTGCCATTTTTATCGAAACGGGTCTGAAGTCGTCAAGAAAAGTACCGCAGCACAAATTTCTGCCGCAGATTCCGTAGCTGCCTATCTGTCTTGCCTCATCGCGGACACCGATTTGCCTAAGCTCTATCCTTGTATGGAATATGCTTGCAAGTGTTTTGACCAGCTCGCGGAAGTCAACCCTTCCGTCCGCAGTAAAATAAAACAGTATTTTACTTCTGTCAAACGTGTATTCAACATCCACAAGCTTCATATCAATGTTGTGTTCGCGTATTTTTTCGGCAGCAATTATAAAGGCATCCTTTTCCTTCTCTTTATTTTCGGCAACCGTTTTAAAGTCATCTTCGTTTGCCTTGCGTATAATAGGTTTAAGCGGAGCAACAATCTCGCTGTCATCAACATTCTTGTTTGCTATCACCACGTGACCGAGTTCAACACCGCGCGCCGTCTCAACAAGAATTTTGGTTCCCACCGAAAGCTGCTCGCCTTTTGGGTCAAAATAATATATTTTCCCTGCGCTGCTAAAGCGCACTCCTATAATTTCTACCATGTATTTCCTCCCAGTATTCCGTCGCCATACAAAGTACGGCGGCAGAGTAGTTTGCGTTTCTGCTTATTGCAAGCGAGTATTTTGTCACGATTTCGCAAAAATGATATGCCGCCTCTGCCGTCACAATCATACTGACGCGCTTAAGCTCGGCAATTTTATCCGCATTTGTAACGTCGTAATCTCCGCATACTTTAATATGAAGTATATCCTCAGACCAGCCTGCCATTATATCAAGCACGGTTTTTATATCGGAATTGTTCTGCTTTAAAAACTTCACAAAATCGTAAAGCGATTTTGCACCTTTGCCGCAGATACCGACCAGATGCCCTATAACCGTATCGCGCAAAGCCACCGCCTCTGCATCTGCGGAAAATTCAAGCGCTTTGCCTATGCTTCCGCCGCTCATAGCAGAAATAACCTTTGCCCGATGTGCGTCCGCAATATTATTTTCGGTAAGATACTTCTCTACCTCATCTCTTAAAAGCGGACTTATTCTTATCATTGCCGCGCGCGAGCGTATCGTCTGTAAAAGAGCGTTCGCATTTGACGCAATAAGTATAACGATGCAATATTCGGGCGGTTCTTCAAAAACCTTAAGAAGACTGTTCTGCGCAGGCTCTTGCATTGTATCGGCATTTGGTATGATATACACCTTTCTGTCCGACAGAAACGGCTTTATATACACATCCGCCTTCATAGAGCGCATTGTATCGATAAGAACATTCTTCTGTTTTTTAGACGAATCATAAAGCTCATTTGTTACAACAATTATATCGGGATTATTTTCCGCAGAGGACCCGCCGCAAAGCTTTTCCGCAAATGCCGTCGCAAGCGAAAGCCTGCCTACACCCTCTGCGCCCTCGAATATATAGGCGTGACCTATATGTCCGCTTGAAATTATACTGTCAAGCAGCTTTTTAACTTTATCGTGACCCGCAATTTTATCCATCCTCATAATCAGAACTTAATACCGTTTCTGATATACTCAATCAAGTCGTCAATCTTTACTCTCTCTTGCTCCATCGTATCACGGTGACGGATTGTAACGCTTGAATCCTCTTCCGAATCAAAGTCGTAGGTTATGCAGAATGGCGTTCCTATCTCATCCTGTCTGCGATAACGCTTGCCTATGCTTCCCGCTTCATCATATTCACACATAAACTCAGACGAAAGCATAGTATAAACCTCGCGAGCCTTATCCGAAAGCTTTTTTGAAAGCGGAAGAACCGCAGTCTTAATCGGTGCAAGCGCGGGATGCAGATGCATAACAGTGCGCACGTCATTTTTCTCTGTATCCACAACCTCTTCATCATATGCTTCAACAAGAAATGCAAGCGCCACGCGGTCTGCACCGAGAGACGGCTCTATGCAATACGGAATGTACTTTTCGCCCGTCTCGGGGTCATTATATTCCATCTTCTCGCCGCTGAATTCGCTGTGCTGCTTTAAGTCAAAATCGGTTCTGTCCGCTATTCCCCACAGCTCGCCCCAGCCGAACGGGAACATAAACTCTATATCGGTTGTCGCATTGCTGTAATGCGACAGCTCTTCCTTCTCGTGATCGCGAAGCTTAATATTCTCCTCTGATATTCCCAATGACAGCAGGAAGTTCTTGCAATAGTCCTTCCAGTAGTTAAACCATTCAAGGTCTGTTCCGGGCTTGCAGAAGAACTCAAGCTCCATCTGCTCAAACTCGCGCGTTCTGAAAGTAAAGTTACCGGGAGTAATCTCGTTTCTGAACGATTTACCAACCTGACCTATTCCGAAAGGAACTTTCTTTCTTGAAGTACGCTGAACGCTTTTAAAGTTTACGAATATACCCTGTGCCGTTTCGGGACGAAGATATATTTCATTTTTGCTGTCCTCTGTAACGCCCTGAAACGTTTTAAACATAAGATTAAACTTTCGTATATCGGTAAAGTTATGCTTTCCACATTCGGGGCAGGCTATATTATTATCATCAATATACTTCATCATCTTTTCATCGGACCAGCCATCGGCCGAAACGCCTGCCGCGTCCTCTATAAGCTTGTCCGCACGGAAACGCGCCTTACACTCTTTACAATCCATAAGAGGGTCTGAGAATCCGCCTACGTGACCCGATGCAACCCACGTTTTGGGGTTCATCAGTATAGCGGCGTCAAGACCCACGTTGTACGGGCTTTCCTGAATAAACTTCTTCCACCACGCGCGCTTAACGTTGTTCTTAAACTCAACGCCGAGGGGACCGTAATCCCACGTATTGGCAAGACCGCCGTATATCTCCGAGCCGGGGTATATAAACCCTCTGCCCTTGCACAGCGCAACTATTTTTTCCATTGTTTTTTCTGTATTCTGCATTATTTATCAACCTTTCCCGGACGTATAAGCCGTATAATTACTGTAATATTCCCGCTCCGCATTTTACTGCGACAACGGTGCGAAACAAGTGACTTCGCCGATATTTTTATTATAATATAACGCATAAATAAATTCAAGCATTATATTAAAATTTTTGCATATAATTTGCATATAATATTTTATTTCATAAGCTGCGAAATACGGTATACAAACAATGCAACCTCAACACGGCTTGCATAGCCCTTGGGTTTAATGGTTCCGTCGCCGTATCCGCTCATCAGACCCTTGTCCACGCAGGCCGCCATTGCCTCACGGGCATAGAAGTATATATCGTCCGAATCACTAAAGTTATTAAGCACAGCCGTATTCGGTATTGTTGTCAAAAGCTTTTCGCGGGTAAGCACTCTGTAAGCGAGAGTTGCCATATCCTCGCGTCTGATTGTCGCATCGGGGTCAAAGCAATTGTCTCCCACGCCCGACGCTATCCCCAGCGCCTTTGCCATTCCTATTTCATTATAATAATATTTGCCCGGATAAACATCGGCAAAATTATCGGTAACCTCTGCCGTCTTGCCCAAAACTCTGAGAAGCAAAACGGTGTTATCCGCTCTGGTAATAAGCGAGTCGGGGTCAAACTCTGTCTCGCTTCTGCCTCTGATAATTCCGCGCGATGCAAGATTATTAACCGCGTCCATTGCCCACCAATAATTTCCCATATCGGTAAACTTATTCTCATACTTGTCCGATGACGAAGGAAGCATATAATCGTTTGCCGACAAGCTGCCTCCGTCAGACGGAGCGGTGACCGTGTCACCGCTGTTATCTTCCGTCCGGACGCTTTCATTGTTGTCACCGCTTGCGCGAACCGCTCCCTGCGGCGCATTTACCGCCTCGCTGTTCATCTCCTGCATAAGCGCATAAATCGAGCGGTTCTGCAAAAACGTGTTATAGGTAAAGCAGCAGTATCCGCCGATTTCGGGATTATTTCTTCCGTCAAGAATATGCGTGCGAAGCTCGTTCGTTCCGTTTTCGCCCGTCCACGCGGGAACCGAACTTGAAGTTGTGCGGTATGCCGCTTCTCCGATGTACAGTTTAACGCCCGTACCTCTTACCACATCCGACCACCAGTTGCACAAGGTTGTATAATCCGCTATCTCGTAACCGATATTCCAGTATATCTGAGGCATTATGTAGTCAACCCAGCCTTCTTTTACCCACTTGCGCGAGTCGGCATATATCTCGGTATAAGAACCGCCGCCGCGTGTATCGCTGCCCTCTGCCATATCGCTTTTGTTTGCCCAGATTCCTCTCGGGCTTATGCCAAACTGAATTTCAGGCTTGATACTGTGAAGCTTTTCGTCCATCGCCTTAACCAGCTTATCTACGTTAGAGCGTCTCCAATCCGCCTTGTCGGGGTATTGGTCTTTATGGAACGAGTAGGTTGTATCATCATCAAAACTGCTGTTGGGATAAAAATAATCATCCATATGTATACCGTCAACATCATAGTTCTCGGCAATTTCGGCCGCTCCTCTTACAATAAGGTCAACCGACGCGCTGTCACCCGGATTATAATACATTTTTCCGTCGCTGTCGGTTAAAACAAGCCCCGGATTCAAAACCGCGGGATTGCTTTTTGCAAGATACTTGTTGTCAGCAGAGCTATTTGTTATCCTGTAAGGATTAATCCAGGCGTGAAGCTGCATACCGCGGTTATGCGCCTCTGTTACCGCAAATTCAAGCGGTTCAAAGTCATTATCGGGCGCAAGCCCCTGAGTTCCCGTCAGATACTTAGACCAAGGAAAAATCGATGACTTATAAAAAGCGTCACCGCAGGGTCTTACCTGAAAGAACACGGCATTAAACCCCATATCCTTGCAGTTGTCAAGCACTTGAACAAGCTGGCTTTTAAGCACCTCCGAGTCAGTTGTCTGAGTGCTCGGATAATCGATATTCGCAACCGTCGATACCCAAACCCCGCGAAGCTCTGTATTGTCGGCAGCGCTGACCTCCGCACCGTTCGGCACGTAAAATACCGATGTTGAAATCGCCGCGCACAAAACAAGCATCAGCATCTTAATCGCAAAATTTCTGTTTTTCTTCATAAAGTATAATCATTCCTTTCCCAACCGTATTTAAGGACAATCCTTTTATACAGTTTATGAACTCATATTTTATTTTAACACATCTATAATACACATAGACTTTATTATTATATCACACTTTTTTGAAAATTTCAAATTAAATTGCTGTTACGAAAAAAAACGGACAGGAAAAACTTTCGTTTTCCTGTCCTATAATATATTGACAAAATTCCGCATATATCCTAAAATATAATAAAAGTTGAGTTAAGTTGATTAATAAACAATAATTTGATCCGATAAATCGGAAGGAGATGTGACCGAATTGAAAAAACTTATTACAATCACATCAGCAGTTTCATTGCTTTTGGGGCTTACAGGTATGCTTCTGTATAAAAAATATGCAAACTCTGTATTTCTTGCGCTTACAATAACATTTTATACAACCTTTTACCACATAACAATGAGAATATTTGTCGGATATCTTGTCAATATTTACCGATATAACAAGAAGGACTCTCTTTCGTTCAGCCTGAGCCGCACGGAAAAAACCTTCTACGAAAAAATCAACATAAAGCATTGGAAGAAATATGCACCCACATATAACAAACAGTCGTTTTCGGTAAAAGAAAACTCTTATGCCGAGCTTATGCATAATATGCGCAACGCCGAGATAGGTCACCTTATTATCAGTATACTCAGCTTTGCCCCTCTTCTGCTTTCAAAACCGCTGGATGGTTTTATTCCTTTTTTTATCACTTCTGTTCTTGCGGCTGTATTTGATATGCAGTTTGTGTTCATTCAGCGTTACAATATGTCAAGACTGAGCCGTACCGCACAACTTGCCTCGGCTCGCCGCCTCAAGTAAGCAGCCGAATTTTAAATTATTCTTACACTTATCCGCATTTAATACTTTTATTTCCGCAATAATATTTATTTTATCCCTCCGTTCATTCACTTTTTACATATTATACCATAGATTTCCAAATTATACAACAACCCTTTTGTAAAATGTTGCACGAAAAATGTCGCTCGAATTTGGAAAATATTATAAAATGGTACAAAACTGCATATAAAACAGAATTTAAAGGCTTTTGGTAAAATCGCTGTAACGCGCTCTGCAAGCCGATTAGCGGCGATTTTTTTGCTTAAAAAAGCGCTGTGCGGACCGCTTGGGTCATAATTGAAGTTTTGGTTTACATAACCAACGCTTTCTGTATTTAACCCCTTTTAAAAATATAGACATTTTTCGATTAATGTGCTATAATACTTTTTAATTCTAACACGATATCAGCTATCCGAATCCGAATAGCCTACATCGTGTTACATATGAAAATGTTTAATGAGGAATGTGAAGGAATCTACGTGAAACTTAAAGCTTTTAAAACCGCCCTTCCTTATACTCTTCCGATTTGTATAGGGTTTCTCTTTATAGGAATGTCATACGGGCTTCTTATGCAAAGCAAGGACTTTTCGCTTATTTATCCTATTGTTATGAGCTGTTTTATATTCGCCGGCTCAATGGAGTTTGTTACAGTCAATACAATTACGACGCGGTTTCTGCCATTTATTATTTTCCCCGAGGGAAAGACTCCTCCTCCTTTCATTACCTATTTGGGAGGGGTTTTGCCCTACGCGGTTATAGGACTTTTGGTGGTATACTGTTTAAAAGACTCTGTCTATACCGATTATCACGGACTGCCCGAGCTTATTTCCATTATTTTTATTGTCATACTTCATAAATGGAAAAAGAATATGCTTATAAGCCTCGGAGCAGGCACGGTCATATATATGATTTTGGTTCAAACAATTTTTGCATAAGCTATTGCAAATTGAGCCGTGATGATTTATAATTTAATTACAAATATGATGATAAGGAGTGTATCTTTATGAATAACGAACCTATTTTATTAAAACCCGCATTCAAGGATTACATATGGGGCGGAACAAAACTCCGCACCGAGTACGGAAAGGAATGTGACTATGACCGAATTGCCGAAAGTTGGGAGTTGTCGGCTCACAAGGACGGTCAAAGCATCGTTGCAAGCGGCAAATACTCGGGCAAAACATTGTCCGAATATATTGACATATGCGGAAGAGACATTCTCGGCACACGGGGTATGGCATTTGAGTTTTTTCCCATTCTTATTAAGTTTATAGACGCAAAAAATAATTTGTCCGTTCAGGTTCACCCGAGCGACGACTATGCCCTGAAAAATGAGGGCGAATATGGCAAGACCGAAGTATGGTATGTGCTTTCCGCAGAAGATGGCGCAGCGCTCTACTACGGATTTAACCGTGAGATTACCAAAGACGAGTACCGCCAAAGAATCGCCGACAATACAATAACAGATATTTTGAACCGCGTTGAAGCCAAGCCGGGCGATGTATTTTTCATAAAGCCGGGAACGGTTCACGCAATCGGCGCAGGTCTTATGATATGCGAAATTCAGCAAAACTCAAACACAACATACCGCGTATATGACTACGACAGACGCGGTGCGGACGGAAAACCGAGAGAGCTTCATATAGACAAAGCGATAGATGTCTCGGTTTTAACACCGTCCGATTCGGCTGACAGCAGCGGAAGCACGGTATCGTACGGCGGCTATACCTCTCGTATGATTGCAAAATGCAAATACTTTACCACAGAGAGAATCGAAGTAAACGGAGAAGCGGACTTAAACATTGACAAAGATAGCTTCAGATCGGTAATCGTAACCGACGGGAGCGCAGTCTTAGAAGCGGGTGACACCAAGCTTGATATCAAAAAAGGCGACAGTATATTCATTCCGTCCTTTGACGGCAATATTAAAATCAGCGGAAACTGCGGAATTTTGTTATCTTACGTATAAAAATCACCGCATCTATACAATGATTTAAAGCAATAACCCGAGACATTTTATTGTAAATAATTACTAAATAAAATTTATTTTGTCAAAATTTTTATTAAAAATTAAATGTTGTCTGTTCTTGACAAACCCAAATATCGGGTGTATAATGTAGCAAAAAGAAGCAAAGGCGCTTTATGTGAGGATTTTCCTTATATAAGGCGCCTTTTCTTCTTTTTGCAATTACGACTCTTAAAAGGGGGGATTTATATGAATGACCTTTCGGAAAAGCTTATGGAAAGACTGAACAGCGCAGAAGCTTTCAGACTTCCCATAGGCAGCGAAATACCGATTTCAATGTCGCTGGCGGTAAGCTGGGGAATCATACTGTTTTTGGTCATTGTATCGATTTGGCTGACTCACAATATGAAGCTTGTCCCCGACAGAAAACAGGCGGCTGTTGAAATGGCTGTAGAATGGATATACAAATTCTTTACCGACCTGCTCGGCGAAGAAGGCAAGGCGTATATTCCGTACCTCGGGACGGTTTTGCTTTATATAGGATTGGCAAATCTTTGCGGTCTGGTCGGCATCACTCCGCCAACAAAAGAGCTTAACATAACCGCGGGGCTTGCCATAATGAGTATTGTACTTATCGAGGCAGCGGGAATCCGTGCCAAGGGGACAAAGAGATGGCTTAAATGCTTTGCAGAGCCTGTCGCATTTGTTTTGCCCATCAATATACTTGAAGTTTTTATCAGACCTCTGTCGCTGTGTATGCGGCTTTTCGGCAATATTTTGGGTGGCTTTGTTGTTATGGAGCTTATCAAGCTGGTTGCTCCGGCTTTGGTGTCTCTGCCTTTCAGCTTTTACTTTGACATATTTGACGGATGTATTCAGGCGTACGTATTTGTATTTCTGACATCTCTGTTTATAAAAGAAGCAATAGATTAAACACTTTTGAAAAATATAAATTTATTATATAAAATTGGAGGAATAATTATGGGAACATTAATAGCAATCGGTGCGGGAATAGCGGTTTTGACGGGTATCGGAGCAGGCATAGGCATAGGTATTGCCACAGGCAAAGCCTCTGAGGCAATAGCGAGACAGCCCGAGGCAAAAGGCGACATCAACAAAGCCTTGCTGCTTGGCTGCGCCCTTGCAGAGGCAACCGCTATATACGGCTTTGTAATAGCCGTACTGGTAATTTTATTCTTAAAGTAAACCCGGAGGCGAATTGATATGTTAACGCTGAATTGGGAAATAATATGGGACATCGTAAACATTTTGGTTTTGTATCTTCTGCTTAAGCTGTTTTTATTTAAACCTGTTACCAAGATGCTTGACAGCAGAAAAAAGATTATCGAAGGACGGTTTGCAGAAGCGGATAAACGTAAAAAAGATGCCGATGACGAGAAACAGAAGTATGATAAAATGATAGCGTCGGCAAATGATGAAGCAGAGAGAATCTTAAAAGAAGCCAAAGAAAAGGCCGCGGGCGCATACCGCCGCACCGTGGAACAGGCAGAGCAAGACGCAAAGCTGCGTATCGAGCAAGCCGAAAGGCAGATTGAGCAAGAGCGCAGACAGATGCTTCAAAGCACAAAGGACGAACTTGCCTCGGTTGCATTGCTTGCCGCGGACAGGCTTGTCAAAGAATGTGCCGACAAGAACAATCCGTCATTTTTGGATGAATTTATTACAGAGGCAGGTGCGTTTAAATGACAGTCTTTGCCGAAAAGTGCGCCGAGGTTTTATATGATATTGGTGTAAAAGAAGATGAAATCAACGCCTGTCGGGAACTGTTTTTATGCAGATCCCTGTCAGACATTTTAAGCAACCCGACGGTTAAGCAAAGCGAAAAGAAAGCGGTAATCAAAAAGCTGTTTCCGACATCGGCACAAGGTTTTATAACTCTGCTGTGCGCAGAGAATTTAACGGACGAGGCACTAAACGTTTTTGATGCGTTTTCTGATGAACTTTTACGCAGAAAGAACTATGTTTCGGCCGAGTTCAGCTATGTTACCGAGCCTGACGACTTACAAAAATCCAAAATAAAAGAAGCTGTGTGCAAGCTTAAAAATGCTGACGGAGTAAAGCTTATTTGCCGCGCCGATAAAAGCTTAATCGGCGGGTATTGCCTTAAAATCGGTGATATAAAATACGAAAAAAGTATCCGAAGCGGACTTGACGGTCTTCGCAGGGCGCTTAAACGGGGGTGATTGGATTGGGAACAATCAAGCAAGATGAAATACTTTCGGTTTTAAAAAATGAAATCGAAAACTATGAATTAAAAACACAAGTAAGCGAAACAGGGCAGATAATACAGATTCACGACGGTATTGCAAACGTTTACGGAATAAATCACGCTATGTACGGCGAACTTGTCGAGTTTGACAACGGACTTTACGGAATTGTTCAGAATATAGAGTACAAGTCCGTAGGTGTGGTTTTGCTCGGCGGTGATGAGGGACTTTGCGAAGGCTCTTACGTCAAGCGGACAGGAAAGATGGCAGGCGTACCCGTGGGCGAAGAATTGGTCGGCAGAGTTGTAAACTCTCTCGGCAAGCCCATTGACGGACTTGGCGAAATCAAAGCAAGCGACTACTTTCCGATTGAGAATGACGCTCCCGGTGTAACAGAAAGAAAGTCTGTAACCGTTCCTCTTCAAACAGGAATATTATCCATAGACTCAATGTTTCCTATCGGGCGCGGTCAGCGCGAGCTGATTATAGGCGACCGTCAGACAGGCAAAACATCTATTGCAACCGACACCATTCTCAATCAAAAAGGTCAGAATATGATTTGCATATATGTTGCCATAGGTCAAAAAGCGTCAACCGTTGCAAAGATTGTTGAGACCCTGAAAAAGCACGGTGCGATGGAATACACAATAGTTTTATCGGCGTTCGCAAGCGAGCCTGCCTCACTTCAATACATTGCCCCCTATGCGGGGACGGCGATGGCGGAATATTTTATGAAGCAGGGCAGAGATGTTCTTATAGTATATGATGACTTATCAAAGCACGCTGCCGCATACCGCGAAATGTCACTTCTGCTTCAGCGTCCGCCCGGCCGCGAGGCATATCCGGGCGATGTCTTTTATCTGCACTCGCGTCTTTTAGAGCGCTCAAGCAGACTTGACGACGCTCACGGCGGAGGTTCAATAACCGCTCTTCCTATTATAGAGACCCTTGCAGGCGATGTCTCGGCTTACATACCGACAAATGTTATCTCCATAACCGACGGTCAGATTTTTTTGGAAAGTGAACTGTTTTTCGCGGGGGTACGCCCCGCGGTAAATGTCGGGCTTTCGGTATCGCGCGTCGGCGGAGCAGCTCAAACAAAGGCAATGAAAAAAGCGTCTGGCGGCTTACGGCTTGACTTGGCGCAGTTCCGCGAGATGGAGGTCTTTACTCAGTTCAGCTCTGATTTGGACGGGGCTACAAAAGAGCTTTTAGATCACGGCAACCGTCTTATGGAGCTTTTAAAACAGCCTCTTTCGCATCCGCTGAGTCTGCACGAGGAGATTATTCTGCTTTGCGCCGCAAAAAATAAGCTGTTTTTGGATATTCCGATTAAAGAGATGAAGGATTTTAAACAGTCGCTTCTTGCGTATTTTGAGGATACTTCGCCCGAGCTGATACGTGAAATCGAAGAAACCAAGGAGCTTAGCGAAGAAACCGAAAACAAAATCAAAGATACTGTTATTAAATTTAAAAGCAGGTGATTATCTATGGCAAATATGCGTGAAATCAAGACAAGAATCAACAGCGTAAACGAGATAATGAAGATTACCAATGCTATGTATCTGATTTCTTCGTCAAAGCTTAAAAAAGCGAGAAGGCAGCTTGAGGCAACCGAGCCGTATTTTATGGGGCTTCAAAGTACTATGCACGATATTTTGGAGCATACTCCGGAATTTGAGCACATCTACTTTGACAAGCGTCCCGAAATACCTGAATCGGAACGCAAAATAAGTTATATTGTATTTACCTCTGACAAAGGACTTGCGGGGTCATTTAATCACACAATGGTTAAAATGGCTGAAGAGGAAATGAACAAGCATAAAAACACCTCGCTTTTTGTAGTCGGTCAGTACGGCAGAGCTTACTTCACGGGGAAAAAGATTATGATAGACGGCGAATTTCTGTATACCGCTCAAGACCCCAACTTTTACAGAGCACGTTCTATGGCGGAAAGTATGATAGAGCTTTTTAAGCACGGATATACCGATGAAGTCAGGGTTATATTTACGGGTATGATAAATCCTGTCAAGTATGCACCGCAGGTGCTTAAGCTTCTTCCGCTTGAGCGCGAAACATTTAAGCACGCCCCGGATGAATACAAGTACGGCGAGGCGGATTTTGCTCCGTCGCCGCAAAAGGTTATGGATTATCTTGTTCCCAGCTATATACGCGGTCTTTTATACGGCGTTATGGTAGAATCTTTCTCAAGCGAACAAAATGCCCGTATGACGGCTATGGATGCCGCCACCGCCAGCGCAAAGGAAATGATTCGCGATTTATCGCTGATTTATAACCGGGCACGTCAGGCAGCTATCACGCAGGAAATCACAGAAGTGGTCAGCGGAGCAAACGGAATATTAAATTAGATGCAGGGAGTTGAATAGATATGCAAAAAGGAAAAATTGTTCAGGTTTTCGGGCCCGTTGTGGATGTTTCTTTCAGCGACGGAAACCTGCCTATGATAAAGGACGCCTTAACCGTTGACAATCACGGGCGTCAGGCGGTAATGGAGGTTGCCCGCCATATGGGCAACAATACTGTGCGCGCGGTTATGCTGACATCGGGAGAGGGTTTGCAAAAGGATATGGAGGTTTTGGCTACAGGCTCTTGCATCAAAGTACCCGTTGGCGAGCAAACTCTTGGCAGAATGTTCAATGTTCTTGGTCGGACAATAGACGGCGGTGAGCAAGTTCAGGGTGACGAACAATGGGAAATCCACCGCAATCCGCCGAGCTTTGAACAGCAAAGCCCTGTTGTTGAAATTCTGGAAACGGGAATCAAAGTTATAGACTTGCTTGCGCCATATGCCAAGGGCGGCAAAATCGGTTTGTTCGGCGGCGCAGGCGTAGGCAAAACGGTACTTATTCAAGAGCTTATACACAACATTGCGACAGAGCACGGCGGATATTCGATTTTCACGGGTGTCGGAGAGCGTTCAAGAGAAGGCAATGACCTTTGGATGGAGATGAAAGAGTCGGGGGTTCTCAGCAAAACCGCACTTGTTTTCGGGCAGATGAACGAACCGCCCGGTTCGCGAATGAGGGTTGCCCAGACGGGACTTACCATGGCAGAATACTTCCGCGACAAGCAAAGGCAAAATGTTCTTTTGTTTATTGACAACATTTTCAGGTATGTGCAAGCGGGTTCCGAGGTATCGGCTCTGCTTGGCAGAATGCCGTCAGCCGTAGGATATCAGCCCACGCTTGCAACCGAAATGGGTGAGCTTCAGGAAAGGATAACCTCTACAAAAGACGGTTCGGTTACATCTGTACAGGCAGTATACGTACCTGCCGATGATTTGACTGACCCCGCCCCTGCGATAACCTTTGCGCATCTTGACGCAACTACCGTTCTGTCAAGAAAAATCGTTGAACAGGGAATTTATCCCGCAGTAGACCCGCTTGAATCTTCCTCGCGTATTTTAGAGCCCGATGTAGTCGGAGAGCGTCACTATGATATAGCAAGAAAAACCCAAGAGCTTTTACAAAAATACAAGGAGCTTAAAGACATCATAGCTATTCTCGGTATGGACGAGCTTGACGAGGCAGATAAGCTTGCTGTATACCGCGCAAGAAAAATACAAAAGTTCCTTTCACAACCGTTTCACGTTGCGGAGACCTTCACGGGGATTCACGGAAGATATGTGCCTCTCAGCAAAACGCTTGACGGATTTGAGGCAATAATTTCGGGTGAAGCCGACCAATACCCCGAAGCGGCATTTTTAATGGCAGGCAGCATAGACGAGGTATACGAAAAGGCAAAGCAGCTGTCTTAGGCATAGTATGAAAGGGGCAAATAAATAATGGCTAAAAGTTTTCAGCTTAAAATTATTTCCTGCGACAGGCAATTTTACGACGGTCCGTGCGAGACGCTTGTCTTTGAAGGGCTTGACGGAAAGTATGGAATCCTTGCGGGGCACGAGCCGATGGTTACCTGTCTGAAGGCAGGCGAACTTCAATATAAAATTGATGGAGTTTGGCATTATGCCGCAATAAGCAACGGTTTTATAGCTGTCAATCCGTTTCATACAACGGTTATGGCGGATACTGCCGAATCTCCCGATGAAATTGATGTCAGACGCGCAAACGAGGCAAAGCTTCGTGCGGAAGAGGCGCTTCGGCAAAAGCAAAGTATACAGGAATATTATCACATACAAGCCGCGCTGAACCGAGCAATGAATCGGCTTAAAGTTACAAAGCGGCATATTCATTAATACAAAACAGGTCTCACTAAAATTAGTGAGACCTTTAAACTTTGTAAAAATAAAGTAAAAACCCCCAACGAGGAAACTCGTCAAGGGTTCTTAATGTACCGGCGGCGACATATGTTCCCGGGAGGTCGCCCTCCAAGTATTTTCAGCGCAAAGAAGCTTAACTGCTGTGTTCGGAATGGGAACAGGTGTGACCTTCTCGCTATAACCACCGATTTTGTGTTTTAGATTGAAAAAGAGAAGTGTAAAATATATCTTACTCACAAAATAAAGTATAAGGTCAAGCCCTCGACCTATTAGTATCGGTCAGCTGAATGCGTTACCGCACTTACACCTCCGACCTATCAACCACATAGTCTACGTGGGGTCTTACTTGTTTAAAACAATGGGAAATCTTATCTTAGGGTGGACTTCACGCTTAGATGCCTTCAGCGTTTATTCCTTCCGTACTTAGCTACCCAGCCGTGCCTTTGGCAAGACAACTGGTACACCAGTGGTACGTCCATCCCGGTCCTCTCGTACTAAGGACAGCTCCCTTCAAATTTCCTGCGCCCGCGACAGATAGGGACCGAACTGTCTCGCGACGTTCTGAACCCAGCTCGCGTACCGCTTTA
>OLPI01001222.1_pt1 | contig 23269 bp, 19 predicted proteins | sample 1672361 | NCBI WGS metagenome assembly OLPI01 (sample SAMEA3136675, study PRJEB25190) | human gut metagenome
GAACTGATTGCCCTCTAAAGACCAGTACAGCGGCTCTTCATTGAACATGATCGGCACATACCACGTATTTCCGGACTCCGACATTCTCCGATCCATTCCCGTAAAATGAGAAGAATAGAAGCGTACCCGCTCCACCGGCTGCTTCGCCTTAAACGTCTCCATATAGTCGTTTCGCACCGCCACTTCCGTCTGAATCTCCACGCCCCGCAGCAGGGTGTCATTCTTCAGGCGCTCTCCCAGCGCTCGATCCATGTATACCGAGGTGCCCGTGCCTACACCGAAATGAAGGCGGTAGTTACTCTTGACCAGGCTGGCTGCAAACTCCGCAGAAATCAGTTTGGTCTTATACTCCCCCTGCACCTGTTTAATATCGTACATTCTGTCCCTCCGTTATTCTAAGATATCCTAAGAAATAACAAACATACCTTGTTGTATTTTATAATATTCCGAATAAAAAGACAAGTGAAGTTTGTATGTAGCGAACAAATTCACAGTATAATCTTCAGTCGCCTTCGCCTCAGCGAGGACTCGAGGCTCTGTATAAAAACGCATAAAAAAACACCGCCGTATCGGCGGTGTCAAAAACATATACATATTGGGGGGAGTAAATGTTTTAAATGGGGGAGTTATCACAACTATAAAAGATGTAATATATATATATGAAACAAATATCAAAGATATTTGTAACTTTTGGGGGGACCCTTGCCTTTGGGGAAGGCAAGGGCATATGAAAAAAAGGATGGTATCGACTGTTTTTACACAGTCTATCAATTAAAACTGGATAGCTTATTTAGTTTTATCTGCCGAGTCTTCCATCAAGCGAACCTGTACTTCCATAGTTTCACCGTCTCTTAAAATCTTAAAGGTCAAATAATCGCCCGCTTTTTTCTTATCACGGATTTCGTTGACCTCCTCGGTAGATGAGACCTTCTGACCGTCAACTTCAAGAATCATATCGTTGACTTTAAGTCCGGCCTCTGCCGCTCCGCTGCCCTCGGAAACACTTCCGATAAACAAACCGTAGCCTGTATCTTTGATACCGATTCCGACAAGCGGTCTGCCTGTCACGTATCCTGATGCCATCAAGTCGTCAATGATTGGTTTTGCCTCTGATATTGCGATAGCAAATCCCATACCTTCAACGCCTGTGGTTGATAATTTAACTGAGTTAATACCTATAACCTCACCGTATTGGTTGATTAAAGCACCGCCCGAGTTACCTGAGTTAATGGCGGCATCTGTCTGCAATAGGTTATAAGTTCTGTTATCTATATTCATTGTTCTGTTTACGGCACTGATTATACCTGACGTAACTGAACCGGAAAATTCCTGTCCCATAGGGTTACCGATTGCAACTGCCGTTTCACCGACTTGAACTGTTGTCGAGTCGCCGAGTGTTGCGGCTGTAAGCTTTGTTGAACCCGGATCGATTTTCAAAACCGCAAGGTCTGTTTTTGTATCCTGACCTACAAGTTTTGCGGTGAATTCATCACCTGTATTAAGTATTACCGATATTTCCGAAGCACCGTCAATAACGTGCTGATTTGTTACAATGTAACCATCGTCTTGGAAAATAATTCCTGAACCGCTGCCTTGTTCAACGGTTTGACCGTCTGTGCTTCCGTCGCCGCTTGAATAATAATATCTTCCGCTGAACGGATCGTAATATTTTTGCGGTTGAACTGTAGTCTTGTTTATAACACCGACAACGCTTGGTCCGACTTGTTCTGCAATTTCGGGAATTGTAAGAACTTTCTTACCGTTTTTGTATGCTGCAAGTTGAGCTGAATCCGAAGATGATGAATCATCCGATTGTGTTGTTGCACTTGCAACTGCCGCGCTTTGAGTGTTGTTGTTCATATTCTTTTGCATAAAGTACATTCCTGTTCCGAATACACCTGCTGTAAATATGCTTGCTGCAAGAGCTGAACAGACAGCTGTTAGCCATACTTTTTGTTTTTTCTCTTTCTTTGGCTTTTGGTCGTAAATAATCAAGTCAGTTGATTCTGTATAAGGGTATTTCTTCATGGTCGTCATCCTCCTTATATCATTATTATCAAAACAATCTAAATTCATACTCTTTATAGCTTTCCTTTGACTATGGTTATATGATACAGTACACTTTTGACACTGGTATGAATTAAATGTAAATAGAAATGACTTATTTTATGAACAAAGTGTGAACAGGTATTGACAAATAGAGATAATAAGGTTAGAATATGTATAAATGCGAATTATTTGCAACAAAATATACACGCAAAGATATTATAAAGTAGAAAGGATTTTATATGAAGAAGTTACTTATACTTGATTCAAACAGTATTTTAAACCGTGCGTTTTACGGTGTGCGTTATTTGTCCGCAAAGGACGGTACTCCGACAAATGCGATATATGGTTTTCTTAATATATTATTGAAACTGATAAAGGAGCAGGAGCCGGATTATATTTGTGCGGCTTTTGACGTGAAAGCACCGACATTTCGTCATAAGCAGTACGAGGGATACAAGGCACAGCGTAAGCCAATGCCCGAGGGACTTGCCGCACAAATGCCTCTTGCAAAGGATGTACTTCGTGCAATGGGCGTAACAATTCTTGAAAAAGAGGGTTACGAGGCTGATGACATAATCGGAACAGTTGCAAGACTTTGTGAAGAAAGTGAAATAAGCTGTTTCATTGCAACGGGCGATAAAGACGATCTGCAGCTTGCGAGTGACAAAACAAAGGTCATTTTGACGGTTACAAAGTCGGGATATAATGAAACGATTATTTATGATGACAAGGGTGTTAAGGAAAAGTACCACGTCACACCGACTGAATTTATTGACGTAAAAGCGCTTATGGGCGATCCGTCCGATAATATTCCCGGTGTTAAGGGTGTCGGCGAAAAAACGGCTATGAGCCTTATCGAAAAACATCACAGCATTGAATATATATATGAAAACATTGACGATATAGGTCTAAAGGGCGCTATGCTCCAAAAGATGAAAGACGGCAGGGAAATGGCGTTTATGTCAAAGGAGCTTGCGACTATCAACAGAAATACACCGATCGAATTTAATGCGGAGAAATGTGTATTTGACGGTTTTGAAAACAACGGCGAGCTTTACGAAATATTAAAGCGACTTGAACTTAACAGTATTATAAAGAAGCTTGATTTGTCAGGCGTGGATAACGTAAAAGAAAACGAGGATATTTTTAAAGATTTTTCTTATCAAGTCGGGGATAAGAATATGATTAGCGGTGATAAGGTGACCGTTGTGCTTGACTTTGACGGTGATAATATTTCATCGGCGGCAGTCGGAGCGGGGAATAATGCGGTAGTATTAAATGAGCAAGACGATATAAAAGAGTTGCTTGAAGATGACAGCATAGCAAAGGTTATGTTTGACGTCAAAGAGGCTATCGTTAAATTAAACTGCAGAATTGACATAAAAAATATAGCAGATGATACCGCAATCGCCGCATACCTTGTAGATCCTGCAAAAAATGAATACACAATAGAAAAATTGGCAAGCGAATATTTCGGCACGGTTATAGAAAAGCCTGAAGTCAAGCAGTTGTCATTACTTGACGATGTGGAAACCGACAGGAGCGAATACCTTGCAAAATGTGCAGTTGCACTCGGTGTGCTTAATGAGCGTATAGGCGATAAGATAAAGGAAAACGGACAGGAAAAGCTGTATCAAGAGGTGGAATTACCGCTTGTTACGGTGCTTGCACACCTTGAAATAAACGGATTTCTCGTAGACGACCATCAATTAAAGGAATTTGCCGATAAACTTGGTGAAAAGATTGATGCGCTTACAAATGAAATATATATGCTTGCCGGTGAAGAATTTAATATTAATTCACCGAAACAGCTTGGTGTAATTCTTTTTGAAAAACTTGAATTAAAGCCTGTAAAGAAAACAAAGACCGGATATGCGACAAATGCAGATGTGCTTGAAAAGCTCAGAGATAAGCACCCTATAGTTAATTTTATTATGGAATACCGTCAGCTTGCAAAGCTGAAAAGCACATATTGTGACGGTTTGCGGGCTGTTGTAAATCCGAATACGCACCGCATACATTCAGTGTTTACGCAGACAGTGACCGTTACCGGCAGACTTTCATCAACAGAACCGAATTTGCAGAACATTCCGACTCGTACGGAGCTTGGCAGAGAAATCAGGAAAATGTTTGTTGCGAAAGAGGGTTATGTACTTGTGGATGCAGACTATTCACAGATTGAGCTTAGAGTGCTTGCGCATATCGCAAATGATGAAACAATGATAAATGCGTTTAGAAATAATGAGGATATTCACGCAGTTACCGCATCACAGGTGCTTGGTATACCGCTTGAGGATGTTACAAAGGAACAGCGTTCAAGTGCAAAGGCGGTAAACTTCGGTATTGTGTACGGCATAGGTGAATTTTCACTGGCACAGGATTTGCATATATCGGTTAAAGAGGCTAAGGCATATATTGAAAGCTATCTTGAAAAGTATCACGGCGTAAGAAATTATATGGAGAGCATAAAGGAACAGGCGAAAAAGGACGGCTATGTTAAAACTATGCTTAACAGAATACGTTATATCCCTGAATTGAAGTCACCGAATTATAATATACGTCAGTTCGGCGAACGTGTTGCACTGAATACACCGATACAAGGTACGGCGGCGGATATTATAAAGCTTGCAATGGTGAGAGTTGATAATAGACTTATAAATGAGGGATTGAAGTCAAAGCTTATATTGCAGGTACATGACGAACTTATCGTTGAGGCACATAAGGACGAAGTGGATAAGGTTAAACAAATTTTGAGCGAAGAAATGCAGAGTGCAATGGAACTTAATGTTCCTCTTAAAGTGGATATGTCAACAGGACATAGCTGGTATGACGCGAAATAGTTTGCCACCACTCCGTCACTGCGTGCCACCTCTCCTCAAGGAGAGGCATAAAAGGCGCCACTTGAGGGGAGCTGTCGTGAAACGACTGAGGGGTGGCAAGTATAGATAATAGATAAATTCGTAGGGGACGACACCCACGACGTCCCGTATGTGCGATTATTACATCAAAACAACAACGAAAGGAAATAAAAATATGAAAAAAATTATAAAGCTGATACCACTAATGCTTATACTTGTTTTGGCATTGACATCGTGTCAAAAAAACGCTGAAAACAGCGGTAAACCAAAGGTATACACATCATTTTACGCAATGTATGACTTTGCAAAAACAATCGGAGGCGACGATATAGACCTAACAAACATAGTACCGACAGGAACAGAGCCGCACGATTTTGAGCCGACTGCGTCTGATATGGCGAAACTTTCGGAGGCTGACGTATTTATATATAACGGCGTCGGAATGGAAAGCTGGGCGGACAAAATAATCGAAACACTTCCGCAGAGCGTAAAAGTTATATGCACATCGGAACAGATACCGACAGACGGAAACGATCCGCATATTTGGCTTAGTCCGCAGAATGCAAAATTGCAAATGCAGGCAATATGCAACGCGTTGTCAGAGGTGGTCAGTCAAAATGCACAGAACTATATAAACAGACTTGACAGTTATCTAACTCAAATTGATGAGGTGGACACTGAGTACAAAAATGCCGAACTTGACGGTAAGACGATATTTGTAACGCACGGTGCGTACAGTTATCTTTGCAACGATTACGGTATGAAACAAGTTGCGCTTGAGGGGGTTACAGGTGACAGTGACCCGTCACCGGCACAAATGGCAAAGGTGGTTGACCAAATAAAGAGCGAGGGTGTAAGCTGTATTTTCTATGATCCGCTTGAGGGTGACAAAATGGCACAGGCGGTTGCAAATGAAGCCGATATTCAGGCACTTCCGCTTTATACTTTTGAGGGTGACAGCGAAAATCGTGACTATGTAACGGTTATGAAAGCAAATCTTGAGGAACTAAAGAAGGGGATTTAAAATGAAAGCGTCAAAACAGATTTCCGAATCACTGCCGATTATGATACTGCTCACATTGTCGGGCGGATTTATGGACGCATACAGTTATCTTTGCAGAGGTGAAGTTTTTGCAAATGCACAGACGGGTAACATACTTTTGTTCGGCGTTAATTTATCAATGGGGCATTGGAGCAAGACGCTACAATATGTGTGTCCTGTTTTGGCATTTGCAATAGGTATTGCGGCGGCGGAATTTGTGAGAAGAAAATTTACAAACAGAAAACACGTCCATTGGCGACAAATAATTGTATTTTGTGAGGCGGCGATATTATTCGGTGTAATGTTCATACCGCAAGAGTTTAACTTGCTTGCAAACAGCCTTACATCGCTTGCATGCGGTGCACAGGTTGAAAGTTTCAGAAAGATACAGGGAAGCGGTATGGCAACGACAATGTGCATAGGCAACTTGCGTATGGCAACGCAGTCGATATGTGATTATTGGTTTACGAAAGACAAAACCGCAATGGAAAAAGGATTTTTGTTTTTCGGCATAATTGCAATATTTACGATAGGTGCGATTATGGGTAACGTATCTGTCAGATTGTTCAGCGAAAAGGCTATTTTGGTAAGCAGTATATTGCTGATAACGGCGTTTTCGATTATGCTTATTAATAAGGAAGATTGAGGATAATATGGAACAGGAAATTTTAAAAATTGAAAATTTGTATTTTGATTATTCCGATACATCTGTATTACGTGATGTGAATTTTACATTACATAAGGGTGATTTTCTCGGTATAATCGGTGCAAACGGTGCGGGAAAAAGTACACTGATAAAAATAATTTTAAAAATTTTGCCGTACAACAAGGGTAAAATAACGCTTTTCGGAGAAGATTTATCGAAGTTTAAAGAAAATTATAAAATCGGTTATGTTTCTCAAAAAGCAAATTCGTTTAACAGCGATTTTCCTGCAACGGTTAAAGAGGTTGTAATGGCAAATCTGTACAGCAGACGCGGACTTTTTAAACGCTACAGAAAAGAGGATTACGAAAAACTAAGTACAGTGCTTGAAAAAGTGGGAATGTCGGGATACGAAAACCGACTGATCGGTAATTTGTCGGGCGGTCAGCAACAGAGGATATTTATTGCAAGAGCGTTGATTTCAGAGCCTGAACTGTTGCTTATGGACGAGCCGACAGTCGGAGTTGATGCAAAGTCAGTAAGACAGATTATGGACATAATAAGCGAACTCAACAAACAAGGAATGACGATTATTATGACAAACCACGATACTCCGGAACTTGTCAGAGTATCGGACAAACTCCTGATATTCTGCGAACACGGCAACGGCGAATTTGTAAGCCGAAACGACCTTACAATGCAACAGATAAACGAAATATTTGCAGGAAAGAGGGTGCATCATCATGGATAATATTTTTCAGTACGCATTTATGCAAAGAGCATTTGTAGTTGCGGCAATAATTGCGGTGATTGCACCGTGTATAGGTGTTTCGATTGTACTTAAAAGACTTTCGGCGATAGGTGACGCAACGTCACATTCGGCGCTGGCAGGTATCGCATTCGGACTTTTGCTCGGAATTAATCCGATTTTGGGTGCGGTGATGTTTTCGATTTTTGCGGTTATCGGAATAGAGGTTTTCAGAAAATCATTCGGCAAATATTCGGAAATTGCAACGGTGGTTGTTATGTCGGCAGGTATCGGTCTTACGGCGGTGTTGTCGGGATTTATAACCAACGGCTCAACCAATATAAACAGCTTTTTGTTCGGCTCGATAGTTGCGATAAACGATTTTGAATTGTACTTAACGATTGGACTCGGCATAGCGGTTATTATAACTTCAATATTATTGTATAAAGAATTGTTCTTCGTTACGTTTGACGAAGAGGCGGCAAAGCTTGCGGGAGTGCCTGTCGGCGGTATTAATCTTGTACTTATGTTATTAACGGCGGTTACGGTTTCGGTTGCGTCAAGAATTGTCGGCGCGCTTATGATTTCGTCACTTCTTGTTATACCTGTTGCGGCGGCAATGATGATTGCGAAAAGCTATAAGCAGACAATATGGTGGTCAATCGCGTTTGCGGAATTTTTCACTGTTGCCGGACTATTCATATCGTACTATCTTGACCTCAGACCGGGAGGTACGATTGTGCTTTTGGGTGTGGTATTCTTGATTGTAATAATGGCTTGTACAAGTAAAAGGAGAAGGTGAGAGTATGGAGGATATAAACAGCATACTTTCAAAAGTAGGTTTGAAATGTACAAAACAGCGTATAAGCGTTATGCAGGTACTGTCGGACGCAGACGCACCTCTTACGGTTGAAAATATATATGACAAGGTTGACGGAATGTCGCTTTCGACCGTTTACAGAATTGCGGAAAAGCTGTGTGAAAAGGGTATAGTTAGTAAGCATACAATTCAAGACAGTGATAAGTTTTATTATGAACTCATAAACGGCGAACACCGTCATTATGCAATATGTCTTGGCTGTAAGGAAATGCGTTACGTCGATATATGCCCCGTACACTCGCCGCATATAGATAATTTTACGGTGACGGGACATAAACTTGAAATATACGGCTATTGTGATAAATGTCAAAAGAAATTGAATACAAAAGGACGCTGATTTCAGCGTCCTTTTTGGTTGAATTATTTTTGAGTTATTGGTGTTAAGTAGAGATTGTATAAATAGCCACCGTTATAACCAAACTCAAAGTTGTTATCATCTGAAATACGACCGGCTTTAACTCGAAGCTTATCAACACCTATAAGATTTACTTTGACATCTACGGCTTTTTCGAGTCTTTTATTTGAAACTGTTGCAAGTACCTCATCGGTATCTTCATTTATGAATTGTACAGCATTTATGTCATCATCATTATCACGATCAGGTACGGCAAATAAGCCTTCTAAAGAAGAATATTTGCCGTCAAGAATAAATAAAGTACTACTATAAGGAGCAAAACGGTTATCAGGAACAATTGTAACTTGTCTAAGGGGAAATGTAGCACTTGAACTGTTTAAAATATGGGTACCTTCAACTGGCTCGATTTTTGCCATATTAACTTTGTCTGTTTCTAATTTATCGCCGATATATATAGTGCTTGTGTCACTGTCCCAATCAACGTTTTGTCCCAGAGCGTTTGAAATGGATCTTACGGGCAGATAGGTCGTGCCGCTGGAGATAAACGGCTTAACAGGGGTGCCGTCACTGTCACGCGGTGTTGTCGGCTTTCCATTTACGACAACTTTGATGTCAGTGTAAGCCACTTCAAGAAATTTTCTGTACGTATCGGCAAGCGCGGACGCACCACCGATTGCCATTGACAATGCGCAGCCGACTGCAATTCCTTTTACAAAATCCTTTTTCATATAAAAACTCCCTTTCAAAATATATTTGTTAATATCAGTATAACATACAAATATAGCTAATTACAAGTGTAAATGAGTATATAATAAAGGGGACACTAAATTTTAGTGTCCCTATTATATTGCTTTATTTTATCATTTCGATTAAATCGGGGATACATTCCTCGAATTTAACCGCGTACCAATGCTCTTTTTCGCTCCCTACAGTGTGCTTGATACAGTCAACCGTAAAGTCAACGGCTATCCTAACCGCCTTACTCATATCAAATCCCTTAACCAATGCACCGCACAAGGTGCTTGAAAAAATATCGCCTGTACTGTGGAAGTAACCGGGAATATTTTCGTTAAAGTACGATGAAAATTCGCCTGTTTCTCTGTTGTAGGACATAACGCCCTGTGAATTATCGTCAAAACTTACACCTGTAAGAACGACAATTTTTGAACCGAGATTTGAAAGACGTATAAGCAGATTCTTTATATATTCTTCATTATATCCGCCGTCGATATAGTCCTCGTCAAGCAGCTGTGCCGCTTCGGTAAGGTTAGGCACGATTACGTCGGCTTTTGAACAAAGTTTTTTCATTTCCAAAGCAAAATCTTCGGTGAAACCGGCATAAAAATGTCCCTTGTCACCCATTACGGGATCAACGATTATAAGGTTGTCATCGGTCTTGAATTTATCGAAAAAGTCCGAAACTATTTTTATCTGCTCAAATGAGCCTAAATAACCTGTTGCAACTGCGTCAAATTTTAAATCAAGGCTTTTCCAATGGTCTGCGATAGACGGAATATCGTTCGTTAAATCGCGATATGTATAGCCTGTAAATCCGCCTGTATGCGTTGAAAGTACCGCCGTAGGTACGGGACAAGCTTCTATACCCATTGCGGAAATTATAGGAAGCGCAACGGTAAGCGAACATTTACCGAAACACGAAATATCTTGTATTGACACAATTCTTTTCATTCTAAAACTCCATTCCTTCGTTTATAAACGACTTTAGATATTTTATAACATTTCATTGTTAATGTCAATAAAATCATCATAAAGTTGTCCGAATGTACATAATTTAATATACATAAATAAATATTGGGAGGCGAGAAAAATTGTGTTATGACTATGCGAGAATGTTGAAAGACATAGAAATGCTTACGGACAATTATAACATTATAGAAAGATTTTCGATAGGAAAGAGTGTTATGCAGAAAGATATTCCGTGTTTGAAAATCGGAAAGGGAAAGAAAAAACTGCTTTTAAGCGGTGCGTATCACGGACTTGAATATCTTACGGCGGCTTTTTTGATAAAATTTGTGTCAAATTACACCGTAAAGCTGATGACGGAAACGGAATATTTCGGGTATGACATAAAAAGGCTGTATTCGGATATTACGGTTTACATTGTACCTATGGTCAACCCTGACGGAGTAGATATTGCACTTAACGGTCTTGATATTACTAACGAATATCACAGGCACTTAATCAGTATGGTGGGAATACATAGTTTTAATCATGTTTGGCAGGCAAATTCGAGGGGAGTTGATATAAACCATAATTTTGACGCAAAGTGGCAGATGGTTGTCGATAAACCGTCACCGTCAAAATACGGCGGTGAATATGCGGAGTCCGAGCCCGAAACAAGGGCAATTACGGAATTTGTGAGAAAAGAGCAGTTTGATATGTTGTTGGCATTTCACAGTCAAGGCCGTGAGATATATTATGACTTTGACGGTATGACAGGTGAAAATTCGGTTGAGATTGCAAAGAAAATGGCGGAGGAAAGCGGATATGCGGTGTGTATTCCGACAGGTACGGCGTCATACGGCGGTTGTAAGGATTGGTTTATAAAGGAGTTCGGAAAAGAGGGATTTACGGTGGAAATAGGTACGGGACAAAACCCTTTGCCGATGAGTATGCTTGATGAAGTGTATGATGAAAATGCCAAAATTGCTTTATGTGCCATGCATGAATGTGCATATAACTAAAAATGAGCTGTTGAAAAAACAGCTCATTTTCAGAGGACAATAAATTGTCGTATTATTTTTAGTCTAATTTTGAACCGCACTTATAGCAGAAATGAGTATTCGGTGCGTTTACAGAGTCGCAAACGGGACAAGTAATCGGCTTAGGTGTGTCATTTTCTGTCGGAGCGACTTGTTCGGTTGTTTGTGGTTGAACAGGTGGTTGAACAGGTGTTTGAACCGGTGCGGATTGTGCCTGTGGTGCCGAATATGTTGTTGACTTTACCGGAGTCTTTGCATATTCATAGAAACCTGCGTGTACAAGACCGAAGAACAACGGTGCAAACAATGTATATACAAGCTGAACTATGACTGTGATAACCGCAAACAATATACCGACAAACGGAATCTTTGAAAGCAATGCAAGTATAGCCATAACAGCATAAATCAGCAAGTTAGGGATAAATTCGGCACAGAACATTTGAAGTTTGTAACCGTTTGTATCCTGCATTGATTTTCTGAGTGCCGCAGTTGCGTTTACCGATTTTTCTTCATTAAGTATATACGGTGTGAATGAATACGCATAATACTTTGAAATAGCGATAAACGGACCTGCAATCGGAACTAAGAACCAAATGAAAATCCATAGCTTTTTCCAACACATACCGCCGGCAGTTCTCCAAAAATCTTTAAAACCTTTGAAAAGCTGGTCGGAATAAACTTCCTTACCGTTGAAACCGTCAAGATAAACTGCCGCCATACCTGCGGAAAGAACCGCTATAACAGGCACAATAACTATCGGTAATACGCCGAATACAAGAACGAGTATAGTTAAAAGTGAACTCAAAAGTGAAAGTCCCCATAGCTTAAACGGCATTTTTGACAATACGTTAAAAGCTCTTTTGTAGATATTACTTATAATCATAATAAAAACCCCCTTAAAAAATTAATTGTTTTGACCGTAATATGCGTTTGCGCCGTGTTTTCTGTAATAGTGTTTATCCTTTAATTCTTGAGGTGCCTCTTGAACTTTCGGATTAATCATTTCGGTACGCGCTGCCATTTTCGCAACTTCTTCAAGTACGACTGCATTGTGAACAGCCTCCATACCGTCTTTGCCCCAAGTGAAAGGACCGTGATTTTTACATAGTACGGCAGGCATTGCAACGTAATCTTTGTCTTTGAAGAAGTCAACGATAAGTACGCCTGTATTTTTTTCGTATGCCTCGTCGATTTCTTCCTTTGTAAGATTTCTTACGCATGGAATTTCGCCGTACATATAGTCAGCGTGAGTTGTACCGTAGCAAGGAATACCGCGTCCCGATTGTGCCCAGCTTGTTGCCCAAGGTGAGTGTGTATGTACGATACCGCCGATATTAGGGAATGCTTTGTAAAGCTCAATATGAGTCGCTGTGTCTGATGATGGGTTATATTTACCTTCGATTTTGTTACCGTCAAGGTCCATAATAACCATATCTTCAGGCTTTAGCTTATCGTAATCAACGCCCGACGGCTTGATTGCAAAATAGCCTGTTTCTCTGTCAATTTCACTTACGTTACCCCAAGTGAATGTAACAAGTCCATGCTTTGGTAACTGCATATTAGCCTCGTAAACTCTTTGCTTTAATTCTTCTAACATATTATATATCTCCTTTTATTAGTATTTCAAATATTCAACTGCCGCTTTTTCGATAGGCAGACCGTTCTTGTAACGTACAGCAAATTCGTTAAATCCTTTAACGTCTTCGTCTGTCGGCTCAAGTGTGTATGATTCGCTTTGTGAGAATACTTTGTTGTTAAGGAAATCGGTAAGTGTTTCGTTTTCTGATTTTGCAAGCATATATGACGCAAGCAATGCGATACCCCAAGCACCGCCCTCACCGGCTGTTTCCATAAGTGAAACAGGTGTGTTTATAGCGGCAGCCATAAACTTCTGACCAACGTCCTTTGTTTTAAACAATCCGCCGTGACCGAACATTCTGTCAAGCTTGACATTTTCCTTGTCAAGAAGAATATCCATACCGAGCTTTAATGTTCCGAGTGCGGAATAAAGGTGAGTTCTCATCATATTTGCAAGGTTAAACTTACTGTCTGGTGTACGAACGAAAAGCTGACGGCCTTCTTCAAGACCTGTAATATTTTCGCCTGAGAAATATCCGTAAGAAAGAAGTCCTCCGCAGTCTGCGTCACCTTCAAGAGCTTTTCTGTAAAGTGTGCCGTATAGCTTTTCCGTACTTATTTCAATACCGAGTTCGGTTGAATATTCTCTGAATATATTTACCCAAGCATTAAGGTCAGATGTACAGTTGTTTACGTGTACCATTGCAACGTCGTCACCGACCGGTGTTGTAACTATATCAATTTCGGGATAAGCCTTTGAAAGCGGTTTTTCAAGTACAACCATAGCAAATACGGACGTGCCGGCTGAAACGTTTCCTGTACGTTTTGTAATGCTGTTTGTTGCGGTCATACCCGTACCGGCGTCACCCTCCGGAGGGCATAGCGGAATACCTGCACTGAGTTTGCCTGTTGTGTCAAGAAGTTTTGCACCCTCTTCTGAAAGCGTACCGGCATTTTCTCCTGCAACAAGCACTTTTGGAAGTAAGTCTGAAATTGTATAAGGAAGATTTTTATTTGAAATCAACTTATCGAATTTCTCAATCATACCCTTATTATAATCTTTTGATGCACTGTCAATAGGGAACATACCCGACGCCTCGCCGATACCGAGTACAAATTCACCTGTAAGTTTCCAATGAACATATCCGGCAAGTGTTGTAAGATACTTGATTTTTGAAATATGTTCTTCTCCGTTTAAAATCGCCTGATAAAGATGAGCAATGCTCCATCTTTCAGGAATATTGAAGTCAAAAAGACTTGTAAGTTCTGCGGCGGCTTTGCCTGTTATGCTGTTTCTCCAAGTACGGAACGGAACTAAAAGCTCCTTGTTTTCGTCAAATGCCATATAGCCGTGCATCATAGCACTGAAGCCTATTGCACCGATTTTTGTAAGTTCTTCGCCGTATTGATTTTTAACGTCGTCAGCCATATTTTTGTAGCTTGTCTGAATACCTGTCCAAACGTCCTCAAGACTGTATGTCCAAATACCGTTTTCCAAACGGTTTTCCCATTCGTAACTGCCGGACGCGATAGGATTATTATTTTCGTCAATCAAAACTGCCTTTATGCGAGTTGAGCCAAGCTCAATACCGAGTACGGTTTTGCCGTTTTGAATTGCGTTTTTAATCTGCTCCATAATTTTCTCCCTCTGTTTTTTTTATTTAAAGAATAAAACTCTTAACTATTATTATAAACAACTTATCTATGTTTGGCAATATAAAAAAGAGATTTTTTCCAACAAATTTGAGGTAACTTCGGCTGTTGCAATTCTTTTGATAATGTGCTATAATCAAACGAGATATAGATATTTGGAAGGTGAACATAGTTGGAATTATGTATATTTAATAAAATAGAAGATGACCTATGTATAAAGGGGATATTGGAAAAGGATAATGTTATCGTTTTAAGAAACATTATCGAATTTTCCGAAACAGAGGGCGTTACAAGCAGTGCAATAAAAGAATACGTTGCAACACGTCTTGCGAATGACGATAATATTTTATCACGTCTTGCACAGGCGGGTAAATTTATCGGAGACGACCTTTACAGACTTGCGAAGTTTGATATTGAGCAGATTTATAAAAAGCTGTTTTCAACTCAAATTAAGTACGCACCGTCAGGTAATCCTATCGGATTCAGTAACGGATATGTGGCATCAATCAGAGCGATAACAGAGTCAAAGTCGGCACAGGAACTTCTTGATTTGCTTATTGAGCATTACAGAAAGTTCGGCAGCGGAATTTTGGCTAAGTATAATGCGTTTAGATATGACGGCGAACTTATCGGAGTATCGAATACTGATGATATTACTTTTGATTCGCTTGTCGGTATTGAGTATCAAAAACAAGTGTTGATTGATAATACAAAGGCGTTTGTCAGCGGTAAAGCGGCGAATAACGTATTGTTGTTCGGTGACAGAGGTACTGGTAAATCATCATCTGTAAAGGCACTTTTAAATATGTTCTGTGATGACGGACTTCGTATTATCGAAATGCCTAAGCATTGTATAAAGGATATACCGTCACTTTCAAAGGTGTTGGCTGAAAGCCCGAATAAGTACATCATATTCCTTGACGACCTTACTTTTGAATCACACGAAACAGAGTACAGAGCGTTAAAGGTTGCAATGGAGGGACAACTTCAGGCTAATCCTACAAACGTGCTTATATATGCAACGTCAAACAGAAGACATTTAATAAGAGAGAATTGGTCAGACAGAGAGGGCGGAGAAATCCACGTGAACGACCAAATGCAGGAAACACTTTCACTTTCGGAACGTTTCGGTATCAGTCTTGTATTCTCTGCACCTAACCAAAAAGAATATCTTAATATCGTTTCCGAAATGCTTAAAAAGCACAATATCCAAATGAATGCGGATATTGAAAAAGAGGCGGTAGTATGGCAGATGAACTACGGAGGCCGCAGTGCAAGATGTGCAAAGCAGTTTGTAACGTCTTATATTGCAAAATAAATTCAGAGAGGAAGTTTATAATGAAAAAGAAAATTATAGCTATTACACTTGCAGTTTCGGCAATGATGTCAACAGTTGCTTTTGCCGAAAACATTAATGCAAATTATACGGATAATGTATTGTCATTTGAACAGACAGACGAAAATATTGCCGTTGTTTCGTGCTATGACGAAAACGGCAAGCTTTGCTACAGCAATATGTATAAGTCTGAGGACGGCAATTTCAGTGCCGATATACCTAAAGAGTATAAGGGGATGAAAACAAAGGTTTACTTTGTAAATTCAAAAGAGATAAAAGAAGTCAGCGTAAGTGATGATGTTCAGCCGACAGCCACACCGTCTGTAACACCGACAGCCACACCGTCTGCGACAGAAAAGCCGTCTGCAACAACGGTACCGACAACTAAGCCGTCAACGGACACACCGTCAATTTACGAAAAAGTAACAGACGCAATTTATGCACCGGCGGTTGTTAAGGAAGTTGAAACAACTACAAAAGACGGTGAAGATATGTATGCCGTTACTTTGCTTGCACAGGGCAAGGAAATAAAGACGTTGATTGAAAATGATGTTACATTTGAAACTTCTTCGGAGGCTTATTCGTTTATGAAAGGCAAAGACGCAGGAAATCTTGAGGAGGGTGACGTTATCAGCCTTACATCAAACGTTGCCGGAACAAGAATAAATCATATGTACTTTATTTACAGACCGCAGGACGAAGATATAATTACGGGCAGTCAGGATTTCGGCACTGACTTTGAAAAGTTAATTACTGAAAACGGCTCAAGTGTTGCAAATCAATGGAAGCTTATGAAGTACGGTGAAAAAGCGTCAAGCGACAGATATCAGTACGCATTCGGACTTATCGGTAAGGTGGGTTCAAATTCACTTACTTTGATAAACAAGAGCGGCAGTACAGACAATGTTATCGAAGTTGATACAAAGAAAGATACAATAGTTTATACTTGCGATGTATCGAATAAGAATGAAGTTGAAATTGCGTCAGTTGGCGATATAACTTCAACAATTCCGAAAAGCACTTTCGATAAGGACAATACAATAGATTTCACAAACGATTACAGCTATAATTACGCACTTGTAAGAGTGGTTGACGGAACGGCAACGGATATAGTTGTATACGAAAATTATAATGATTAATCAGATTGTCTGCAAACCCTCTATGGTTTTGTAGACAGGCTCAACAATTAATGTAACTCAACAAATCCTATACGATTGTAAAATTGTAGAAAGAGAGTAGGAGGAAATTAAAAATGAAAAAATTAAAAAAAGCTGTTTTGGCAGTTTTATCAACGGTATTGGTGGTAGGAAATATTAACGCAGTGTTCGCTGACGGTGATATAAGTGTAAGAATGAATGGGATTGTGTCGAATGACGTCAGTTACATAAATTTTACGGATACGAAACCTATACAAATCGATAACCGAACATTGACGCCCGCAAGGGCAATGGCGGAGGCTGCCGGTATGGAGGTTGAATGGGACCAGCCGACTCAGACCGCACTTTTGACGCTTAAAGCAGACGCAAATTCGGACAGACCGATAGAACGTTTTGCGTCAGAGGCGATTAATAAAATTGACGGTTTGGGGTTGGATATGACGCCGACAAGTATAACGGCAGCTTTAAGACTTAATGACAGCAACGCTGTTATTAGGTATAACTTTACCGATTCTGACGGCGATAATGTGCCGTTTGGTAAGGATTATGAAATGGTTTCGCAGGCTGTTTTCATAGAGGACGGTACGCTTATGATACCGATACGTGATTCTATGGAAATGTTCGGACTTGATGTTAAATGGTATCAAGATGAGCTTTGTGCGGAAGTTAATATCCCCGAGGAAATAGGTATTCCCGAGGGACTTGCAATAATTCCGAACCACGGAAACGGTAAATACAGCGCAGATAATCTTGCCGACAACTCAAATCCGAGTATAGATATTGAGGATGTGCCTGTTGACAATGATCAGCAACTCGGTACATATTTGGGTAAGTTTAAGATTACGCATTATTGCCCTTGTTCAATCTGTAACGGCGGTTGGGGAGCGTATACCGCCTGGGCGGGTGAGCTTATTCCCGGTCAGACCATTGCGGTGAACCCTAAAATTATTCCTAAATTAAGTTGGGTGTATGTTGACGGCTATGGTTACAGACACGCCGAAGATACCGGCAGCGGTATAGGTGAATATCATATTGATATGGCTGTGCCGACTCATTCAATGGCAGTGGCACTCGGTGTTGTATACAAAGATGTATATTTGGTTGAATAACAGAGTGCCGACAAATTGTCCGGAACGTGCAAAACATTATTTTTATATTTCAAAATTTAATTTATAGCTGTAACAAATAACAGGCAAGCCTATGGCTTGCCTGTGCACTTTTTGCGAAAATAAACTCTAACGTACCAATGTACGCCGACGAGTTCATTTTCACAAAATCCAAACTAATTTCTCGACCTCTGCCAGTCTGTCGACATTTTGTCGACAGGCTTTTGTATTATCTTTCCATTTTCCAATACTGTACACTGTAAGGCGGTAATTCACTGCCGCCGCCGAAGTCGTGCATATTACCGCTGATTAAGTCAACAGCCGTACCGCAACCGGCGTCAAAATGCACTGTAACAGGATTTTCGTCTGCATTGATAGCGACAAGAACACGTTCATCATCGCATTTTCTTTCAAATATACAGTGCTTGTTTTGTAAAACAACCGAACGGAAATCACCGTAGCACAATGCTTTACTGTTTTTGTGTGCCATTGCAAGTTTTGATATAAATTCTGAAAGTTCGTTGTCCAAAGGCTCATCAAAGCATACACGAAGTGCAGGGTCACCCTCGTTTTTATGTGCTTTTGCACCCCATTCACTTCCGTAGTACACGCAAGGAATACCCGGCATACCGAAAATCATACCGTAAGTAAGCGGTATATGCTTTTCGTTTGTAAGTATGCTTGCAATTCTTGAAACATCGTGGTTGTCAACAAAACTCAATAGGTGCTTGCCACGGTACAGTGTCCACTGTTCAGGTCCGAATTGACGTAACAATGAGTGTACAATTTCAAACATATTCATACTGTTGAAACTTGAATAAATACCCTTGTAACATTCATAATTAGTGCAACTGTGGAGCATATCGTCATTGACAAATTGATTGTAGTCACCGTGAAGAAGTTCGCCGAGCAGAAGAAAATCATTTTTTAAACTGTCAGTGTAACTTCTTAATCTCTTTAGAAAATCCTTGTCAAGACAGTACGCAACGTCAAGACGTAAACCGTCAATGTCAAATTCGTCAATCCATAGTTTGATACATTCAAAGATGTGATTTATAACTTCTTCATTGCGAAGGTTGATTTTTACAAGGTCGAAATTACCCTCCCAGCCTTCGTACCAAAGACCGTCATTGTAATTTGAATTACCGTTGAAATCAATAAAGAACCAATCGCGGTAACGTGAGTTCTCCCTGTTTTGGAGAACGTCCTGAAATGCCCAAAATCCTCGTCCGACGTGGTTGAATACGCCGTCAAGAACAACTTTGATGTTGTTTTTGTGTAGATTTTTGCATACTTCTTTAAAGTCGTCATTTGTGCCAAGACGACAGTCGATTTTTTTGTAATTACGAGTATTGTAACCGTGTGTGTCCGATTCAAATACAGGTGAAAAATATATTGCATTCGCTCCGAGATTTTTTATATGCTCAATCCAATCGTTTACTTTTAAAATTCTGTGCGTTAAAATACCGTCATTCTCAAACGGTGCACCGCAAAATCCTAACGGATAAATTTGATAAAATACACTTTCATATGCCCACATATTTCCGGCCTCCTTAATGGTTATAATTTATTATATCATCTGTGCAGTATAAACGTCAATAAAAAGAAAATATTTATAGAAAAAACTTGAAAAACCGCATAGAATGTGATAAAATAAATTAGTATGAACAAATTTAAAAGGAGTTTTAATTATGTCAGGACATTCAAAATGGAGTACAATTAAGCGTAAAAAGGGTGCAAACGATGCCCAAAGAGCTAAGATATTTACAAAAATCGCTCGTGAAATTATAGTTGCCGTAAAGGCAGGCGGTCCGGATCCGGATAATAACTCAAGTCTTAAAGACGCTATCGCAAAGGCTCGTTCAAATAATATGCCTAACGATAATATAAACAGAACAATTAAAAAGGCGGCAGGCGATACAGACGGTGATAACTACGAAAGTATCACATACGAAGGTTATGGACCTGCAGGTGTTGCGGTAATCGTAAACGCACTTACAGATAACAGAAACAGAACTGCCGCAGACGTACGTCACGCATTCGATAAGAACGGCGGTAATATGGGACAGACAGGTTGCGTAAGCTTTATGTTTGACCAAAAGGGCATTATCATTATCGAAAATGAAGATATGGACGAAGATGAAATCACTATGGACGCTCTTGAAGCCGGTGCAGATGATATTGAAGTAGAGGACGGCGTTGCAGAAATCGTGACAGCTCCGTCTGATATGGGTGCTGTTCGTGACGCACTTGCGGAAAAGTATACTATTTCTTCTGCCGAAGTCAGTATGGTTCCTCAAACAATGACTGAACTTACAGAAGATGGTCAAATCAATGCAATGACCAAGCTTCTTGATATGCTTGAAGACAATGATGATGTACAGGATGTATACCACAACTGGGATATGCCTTCAGAAGACTAATTCAAGCAATTTTCAGTCTATTTGCACATTTTTTAAGTCTTGAAGTATATACATACGTCTGCGACTTAAAAAAAGCACAACTAAACTAAAACTTGCTTGAATTAAAATTTAAGTGGTTTTTCAGCCTATTTGCACATTTTTTAAGTCTTGAAGTATAAACATACGCCTGCGACTTAAAAAAGCACAACGAAACTAAAACTTGCTTGAATTAAAATTCGAGTTATTGGTAGCATATCTGCACAATATTTTAAACTTGAAGTATAAAAATACGTCGGCAGTGAAAAACTGTACATCTATACCAACTAACTTGAATTGAAATTTGCGGGTTTTAAACACAAACATTAACAAAGGATTATATTATGAAGAACAAGATTATTCAATTATTGCAAAGCACAGCGGGAATGCTCATATTTGCACTTTTAAGCGGTTGTGCGTATTATATTGTAGTATTAAAATTCATACTGTCACACACATCTGTCGGCGGCGGATTATTAGGATTTTTCTTTCTGCCGGCAATCATATTCGGTGCGGCGCTTGTGCTTATAAAAATAATAAAGCAATGTATGGAAAACGGTAACTACAATGCGGTTAATTTAATATTTTGGCTGCATATTGTATTTATAATAATATCAGCCGTATTTCTTGTTTCGATGTTTGTATAATTTAAAACGGTGTTCGTCGTGAACACCGTTTTTCTTATTTTAATTTTTCAAGCAAATATTTTTCCTTTGTTGCCATACCCCCACGAATGTGACGTTCTGCCTTGTTCTGCTCCAAAACCGACTGTGCTTCTTTGTACAGTGCAGGGTTTATTTTATAAAGTCGTTCATGTACATCTTTGTGCACGGTTGTTACTATTAGTGTCGATTTCAACTACGTCTGAAATATTGATAGGGAAGTTCAGTCCCTCAATATCTTCGGCTATGTTAAAGTAAACATATATCTCGTTTTTTGAAACAACACGAATTTCTTTTACAACCTTTTTCAATTCCTCGTTTGTGATGTTTCCCGAAAAATCAAATGCACTGAATGTGTTAAGAAATGCTTGAATACTTGCTTTGATTTTTTGAGTGATTTCTCGTGTCTTGTTTGTTTCGTTAAGACGAAAACTCAATTTTTCGATTTCTTCGTTTATAGGAATCATATTGTGTTCCGCCTCGTCCATTGTAATAAGTGCTTTTACGGCAAGTGTTTTTAATCGTTCACGTTCCTGTTTTAATTCGTCAAGACGGTTTTCGACTTCCTCCAACACAATACCGCTTGTATTTCTGATGTATTCTTTGATTATACTGTTGCACCTTGTTTCGACAAGTGTAAAAAAGCTTTCTCGGTCGTTAAGCAATGATTTAAACAATGTATTCAAAGCCGATTTCAACCAATCTTCATCAATGCGGATGTATTCGGAATCACATCTGCCGCTGCCGTATGAGCTGCGTTTTGAGCAAGTCCACCAAACTTTAGGCGGGCGATTAGGGGAGTATTGCTTTTGGTACCGTCTGTATGAAAAACCGCAGCTGTTGCATTTTATAAGGTTTGAAAATAAATGCTTGTTACTGCGTTTCTCACGTTGACAGTATTGTTTTGCGTTCTTTTCTTTTATTTGCTGTGCCTTTTCAAATTGCTCGTCCGATATAATGCGAAATTCCGGTCTTTCCGATACATACCATTCTTCTTTAGGATTTTTTTGTCGCTGACTTGTAAATATATCTTTCATACTCTCTTTACCGTTAATGACAGTGCCTATATAAATCGGATTGGTTAAAATTCTGCCGACAGAAATTTGACTCCAATTATAATTCGGTTGACCGTCTTTTAATTTTTTTGTCTTGACGTGTGACTCGTAAAGAAATTTTGCAATTTTCGCCATACCCCATTCTTCTTCGGTGTATAAGTCAAAGATTTTCTGTACCCAACGGCTTTCTTCGGGATTGGGTACAAGAGTGTATTTGTCTGTTCTGTCGTAGCCAAAAACAAAATTCGGAACAATACCTCGCTCCTTGCTAAATTGCTTGCCGAATTTTGTACGTTCACTGATTTTCTGACTCTCGTTTTCCGCAATCATAGCCATAAGGTTGAGCGTAAACATGTCAATATCTTTGCCCTCACCCATATTTACAAGGTGCAGTTGAACACCGAGATTTGCAAGCTCCCTTGAAACCGTTATAAAGTCAAGAGTGTTTCTGAACAGACGGCTTATGTCCTTGACATATAAACGCTGAAACTCGCCACGCCTTGCCGCACTCAAAAGCCTTTGTAAATCTTTTCTGTTTTTCATTTTGGTGGCTGATTTGCCTTTGTCACTGTATATGCGAATGAGCGTGTCGTTACGATTGCCAACGTATTTTTCAAAAAATTCACGCTGATTTTCCAGACTTAGCTCTTGTTCTTCCTTGTTTGTAGAAACCCTGATGTATGCCACTGCGTCCATTTAAACACCCTCTCTGTTAATTCTAAAATATCTTAAAAGAAGTATATCATAGAATTATTTGAAATACAATAGTACAATGTAAATTTGTAAATAATATTAGATAAAGTATCACCAAACATTAAAAATGGTGAGGACGTACCTCACCATTTTGTATTTATTGCGATACCATTATGTATTTATTCCGCTTTCAGAAGCGATATAGTCGTCTACGGCTTTCTTGGGAATTTTCCAACATGAGCCGATTTTAAAGCCTTTGATTTTACCTTTCCTCAGTAGGTTATACAAAGTGT
>OLPI01001227.1_pt1 | contig 23163 bp, 20 predicted proteins | sample 1672361 | NCBI WGS metagenome assembly OLPI01 (sample SAMEA3136675, study PRJEB25190) | human gut metagenome
CTTTTTGATGCAGGGAATTACTCAGCAACCACAGTATACCAAATGTCGCCGTTGGTCTGAGTCTGAGGCACGACCTTGTAACCATCGGCCACGAAGTTGGTGTGAGCGCCCTCGGCCGTGCAGTTGGACGGGTCGAAGTTGATAAACGTACCGCCCTGAATGATGACCTTCGCCGTACCATTCTTGTAAGCGCCGTCCACGCAGTTGATCAAGAAGTTGTAACCGTAAGTCGGGTTGCTGTACGGCTCGCAGGCGAAGGTACCGCCGTTGATGATGAGGGTACCCTTCTGGACCTGCACAGTAGTACCGCCGCCGTAATAGTAGCCGCCGTTGATGGTGAGGGTTGCACCATTCCGGACGTTGATGCCATAGCCGCCGTTGACGCCGGTATCAATGCCGCCGTTCTCGCCCGCATTGATGGTGGTATCCGCATCGACGATAAGGGCGCAGAAGTTCGTACCGTTGTTGCCCATGTTATCGGGGGTGATGATCTTCTTCTCCAGATTCAGTGTGGTGGGCTGGGAGATGACGATGCGGGCCGCCGCCGTATCCTCAATGTTGTTGGTCTGGATATCCTCGGTAACAGCCACGACGCCGCCGTTGGTCAGAGCCTCCTTCAGTTCCGTAACGTTCGCCACAGGGTAAGTGGCGTTCTTGTCGTACTGGTTGTTGAAGCTGTCGCTCTCCACGGTGTCCTGGGTGGCGTAGACGGTGATGGCGATGCCGTCAATAGACTCGTTCATGTAGTCGTTGCCGGCAGACTCCTGCATATGACCCTTGATGGTCAGCGCCTCAGACGTAGCACCAGCGGACAGACTGTGGTCAGCGGACAGATCGGCGTCATTGATGGTCCAGTCGATGACCTCGTTCAGCTTGGCGCTGCCGTTGATGCCGGTGATGGCCACCTTGTACTTCAGGGCCAGATTGCCCTTGTTCACCACACGCAGCTCCGGCAGCTCATAGGTGCAGCCCGGCTCCCACAGAATGGCTTCGCCCTTGGCATCAGCAGCCTTGACGAAGTCCAGCGTCTTGCCCTCGGCGGAGACCCAGTTGCCGCTGGCATCCTTCATTTCCAGAGCAACATCCAGATTGCCGGCCTGGATCTTGTTGACGCCGGTGGATGCGGTGTCGGTGAACCATGCAAAGGTAGCGCCTACCAGCATGGCCAGGCACAGAACCATGGCCACGACGCTGCCCAGCAAGGCCCGTTTGGTGCTCTTGCGGTTTGTCATAATATCTGCCTCCTATTTTTTGCGTGTGCGGGTCTTGGCCGTTGGGCTTTTGCGGAAACTGCCGCAAAGGGGAATACGGATCGCCACATCGGGGCTGCGCCCCTCCTCAGAATGACACCTTCTTTGACCCCTCCCTATCGTTTCTCTGAAACGATAGACGCCCATGGGCGTCCCGGTGCGCACTTTTACGCAGGCATATTACCACTTATATGGACACAATGCAAGTCCCTTTTTGTCAAAAACTATCATTTTTTCTGGAATTTTCTGTATCCCACTCCCCGGCACGACAAAAGGGCCTTGCTCCTCGCCGCAAGGCCCTTATTTTTCCGGGAACTTCGCTGCCATTACCGCAGCTGCGCCGTGAACACGATCTCCCCCGGCTGAGGGCATTGGGCTCGGATGAATCCGTGGTGTCCCTCGGCAATGCTCCGGGCGATGGAGAGCCCGATGCCGAAGCCGCCGGCGAGCTGTACTACGAGTACCTGACCCGTTCCGCGGTGCAGGAGCATGCGCTGCTGCTGGACCTGCGGGAGGCGGCGGAGGGCCGTCGGGGCAAGCTGTCTGTGGGCGCGCCGGCCAATCTGGCCCAGAGCCTGTTCCCCGCGATACTGCCCTCCTTCTGCCGCACATTTCCCAATGTGTCCCTGAGCGTCGTCGAGGCCACGGGCGCGGAGATACAGACCCTGATCGCCGGCCGTCAGCTGGACATGGCCTTCGCCCATATCCATATTGCCGACACCAACGTCAGCTATATCCCCTTATCCACGGAAAAGATCTACCTGGCCGCCCGGCGTCCCGCCAATCTTATGGATACGGACCCGCCCCTGCTGGTACAGCCGCTGGCGGTGGAGGACCTGCCGCCGTTTCAGTACTGTATGTACAACAAAAATCAGATGATCTACGCCTCCTCCCACCGGTTTTTCCAGCATTACAGCATTATTCCCGACACGCTGATCCACTGCGGCGATCCGGTCATCAACCACACGCTGGTGTCCTCTCTGGAAAACTGCGCCTCTTTCGTCCCCAGCTATTTCATTGGCCGGATACCGTCGGATACTCTGCGAAAGCTTATTTTCTACGCCATAGACGTCCCCGAGCTCAGCTGGGAGCTGCGGGTGCTGTACCGTCGGGACAGCGCTCTGGGCATCTTCGCCCGGGAGATGATACGACTGGTCAGAGAGACGCCCTGGCGCCCCTTGCTGTAAACCGACCACGTCAACAAAAGATACCCGGCGCGCCGAAGGCGTGCCGGGTATCTGCGTCTTATTGCATTTGCAGCCAACCGATCAAGGCCAGGTGCGCCGGGTAGTACAGGTAAAACAGCCACTTCATCACCGTGTTCACCCGCGGCGACGGCCCACGCTGCCCGTTATACAGCGCCAGCACGGGAACGGCCAGCACCACCGCCAGCTGCACCAGGCCGTAGACCCAGTCCAGCGCCAGGGCGTACACCACCGCGTAAAGCGCCACATAGAACATCATCCACAGCGCCTGCGTCTTCAGCTTTCCCCGATTGGTACCGAAGGCCATGATGCACAGGGCGGCGATACAGCTCCAGTCCGCCGGGAAGCTGACCAGGCAGATCAGCAGGATCAGCGCCACCTGCACCGCCGGGCGGAGCCGCCGGTCATGGACCACCCGCAGCATCACCAGCCCCCATGCCAGCGACCACATGACGCTGGTCTGGTTCAGCACACTGCCGGAGGAAAACGGGATAAACGACCGCCAGCCGGCAAAATCCGCCGACGCGAACACATAGGCGAAGTGGGATATGACCGCGAACAGGAACATCCGCGCCGTGTATTTCCGGATATCCCGGGTGTGGTGATAGCCCTCCGCCACAAAGTAGCACATGATGGGACAGGTCAGCCGACCGATGATATGCATCGCCAGTGGCAGCACCGCCCGGGGATAGCCGGGAAACAGCCACCAGGCCACATGGTCGACGGTCATGGCCGCGATGGCGACGAGCTTGATCGCGTTGGAATCCAGCGTTTTTTTCATAGGCGTTTTCCCTCCCGCACAGCACACTGCCGCCATTGTAGCAGATAGGCAGGAGATGTGCAACGCCTATTCGTGCGGCCGCGGCGCTATGCGCCGGCCTTCTCCTTGCGGATGGCCTCGGCGATACGCTCCAGACCGGTCTGTACTGTGGCACGGGGCATGGCCAAATTCAGGCGGATATGCCCCCTGGCGTTGCCCACGAACAGGCCGTCGCCGCCCTCCAGCAGCACACCGGCCTTGTTGGCAAAGAAGTCCGGCAGGTCCTCCACCTCCGGCAGCACCTCCCGCAGGTCCACCCAGGCGAAGTAGGTGGACTCAGGAATGGTGAACTTCGCGCCGGGAATGTTCTCCTTCAGGAACTGATCCACCAGCGCCAGGTTGCCGTCCACATAGGCCTTCAGCTGCTCCAGCCAGGGGCCGCCGTGCTCATAGGCCGCCTTGTGGGCCGCGATGGACAGCGGGTTCACCGCGCCGATGTTCTTGTCCCGATCCTGGAAGCGGGCACGCTCCTCCGCGTCGCGGATGATGATATTGGAGTGCATCAGGCCCGCCAGATTAAAGGTCTTGCTGGCAGACATACAGGTGATGAGCCGGTCATAGTCCGGCATGACCTTGCCCATAGGGGTATGGTGCAAGCCGGCGCGGATCAGGTCGCAGTGGATCTCGTCGGACACCACCCAGAGCCGGTGCTTTTCGATGATGGCCGCCATGTGGCGCAGCTCATCCTCGGTCCAGATGCGGCCGGTGGGGTTGTGGGGATTGCAGAGCATCAGCAGCTTCACATCCGGGTCGGCGGCCTTCGTCTCAAAGTCCTCCCAGTCCACGGAGAAGCGGCCGTTTTCCTCCCGCAGGGGCGAGGTCACCAGCTCCACGCCGTTGTATTCGCAGGCGTGGAGGAAAAAGCCGTAGGCAGGCGTCATGGTCAGGACCTTGCCGTTCAGCGGCTTGACTAGGTCCTCCGTCAGCTGGTACAGCGCCGGGATGACGCCGGGAGAGAACGTCAGCTGCTCCTTGGGGAAGGACCAGCCGTAACGACTCTCGCACCAGGCGCGCAGCGCCTCATAATAACCCTTATCGTACACCAGGGTATAGCCCAAAATGCGCCGATCTACCCGGTCGGTGATGGCCTGCAGGATCTCCGGCGCCACAGCGAACTCCATGTCCGCCACCCACATCCGGATGAATTCCTCGTCCTTGTAGGGGAACACCCTCTCCGGCCCGCAGTGGAAAATGTAGGGCCGCCAGCCCTCTACATTCTCGGAATTGGTGTTGCGCCGATCAATGATCTCGTCGAAGTTGTAGGTCATGGTGTATCGCTCCTTTCCTGTTATGGTTTTATAATACCAGCCGCCGCGGGCCCCGTCAAAGCCCGCCGCTTACTTTTCAGGAACGAATTTTGCGAAAAACTTTCCTCACAATTATATTTTCCCTTGCGCGGACCGGGAAAAGCGTCTATACTGAAAAGCAGAGGGTCAAATCACTAAAACTTGATTTTGAGGAAAGTGCCATGACATTGACAGAAGAGATCGGCGCGAAGATCAAATACTACCGCAAAAAGCGCGGAATGAAGATCGTGGAGATGGCGGCGCTGCTCCACAAAACCGGGGCCACCGTATCCAAATATGAAAGCGGACAGATCGCCATGGACGTGGTGACGCTGTACGAGGTAGCGGCCGCCCTGGGTGTGCCGCCGGAAAAGCTGCTGTACTGTGCCCCGCTGCCCGTGGAAGATCTGATGGCCGACAGCGTGCCCGCCTTCTTCCGCGGCGTTGACCGGCTGTATATGTACTATTTCGACGGCCGGAACAACAGTCTGGTCCGCAGCGTCATCGATATCCGGGCCAAGACCGGCGCCAACGCCTATGACATAGCGCTGTACATGAACTTTCAGGACTATCAGCAGTACCGGAACTGCGAGAACACCTATTTGGGTACGCTGAGCCACTACGATGCCCTCAGCAACATCGTCACCCACAACCAGGACACGGAGATGGACGTCTATCTCCTCTGTCTGCCCGCCTCCTATCTGAACGCCGGAACAAAGTGGGGGCTGGGCTTCGGCATCTCCTGCCGACCCATTATGCCTACCTCCACCAAGGTATTTCTGTCCAAGAGCATCCAGCCGGAGACACCGGAGTTTCTGCAGGACCTGCGCATCTCCCGGGAGGATATTCAGCTGCTGAAGCGCTACAATATGCTGTCCGTGATGTAATCGGCCCCAAACGGATATCCTGAAAGTAGACTTGCTGGCTTATGCGGTGTTCCGCCTTACGATTGAATTCTTTAGATGCAGTGCCTACGACATAGGATGAATAAAATCCGATTTTTCATCCTCCAAATATATACGATAACCGTGAAGGCCCCCGGGTAATTCCCGGGGGCCTTACTTCGCATTTTGGTGGGATTTCGCCATGACAACGCCTATTCGCATCTGCTCGTGCTGCAAAGGCCAATCACAGGCCGATCAATGGTGCTGACGATGGCGCCGACAGTAGCATTTGCGGCGGATACCACAAGCGATCCAGCAGCACAAAGCAGTCCGGTAGCACAGATTAAAGGCGCACAGAAGAGCAGCGTCTATTTCGGCAATTACAAGCAGAGCAGTGACGGAAACGGCGACTACCTGACCGAGCCGATCAAGTGGCGTGTGCTGCAAAACGCAGATGGCAAGCTGTTCTTGTTGGCGGATAAGATTCTGGATGTTTATTATTATCACCACAATGGCAGCACCAGTGGAGGAACACGGCAAGCATCCCCACAGTCCGTACCTATTCGTGTCGCCCAAGACCGGCACCATGTTCGATCCGGACTCCTTCCGGCACACCCATGAGAAGATCCTGAAGGCCATCGGCAGCGTCATCAGCCAGACCATGTAGCCCACAAAAAACAGACAGAGAGGGACGGATGATGCCATCCGCCCCTCTCCGGCGCTTTCCTGACCTCTCGGCTTTTGGGTCACGGTTTGGGTCATGCGAAAAACGCCAAAATGCCGCGTCATTATTTGAGGGCATAAATGCAAAAAAGTCCCTGATTTCTTGCGAAATCAGGAACTTTTTGGTGGAGACTGCTGGACTCGAACCAGTGACCTCCTGCGTGTGAAGAACTGCGTAATGTCCGGCGCAGGCAGTCATAGCCGCTGCATTCCGCATAGTCACTGGCCGTTTGCCCCACTACAAGTTCTCAAGCTGTACTCTGGAGCAGCTCTTTACAGCCTAAAAAAGCCCGACACATAACACCATCCAATATCTGGTAAATCTAATTAATGCCGCGTAGGGAAGGTCTATGCATTCAGTGGTAAACTTGCATGCCACCGAAAAATAACCATTCGCTTTCTGTTGAGGCTGTCAAAACTGCTTTGCAAAGAGGGAGATGGGGCTTTGGTTATCAGTGCCAAAGTCCCATCTCCCTCTTTTTCTAAAGCAAGCCGCATCTGACGATCTCAACCGTTCATAGAGTTATCACCTACGTCCGCACCCAAATCGCAGGTGTAGACCCAGCAGATCACGTCGCCGTCTTCTACCTGATAGCGGGAACAGCCGTAGTTGGGGAACCAGCCGTTGACCTTGTACATCCATCCGGACTCATTGCCTACATCAAACTCATAGAGATTATGCTTCGCCTCGAAGCACTAATAAAATTTTTCTACTCAAAGCATACTGCCGGTTGCAGATGCTCCAGACCCGGAGCAGGCTGAAAGTCGCTAAAATTGGTACAGGTAGAGATGAGCAAGCTTTCCATAAACCATGGTTCGCCGAGATGAAAGATGGGATGTATTGGATGTGATGTAGGAGGGGCCTGCCCGCGGGTCTTGGAGTGAATCCGCAATGTAAGGAGAGAAGGAAAAAAGCGTAGTTACTTGGCGGCCTTGGCAGCCTTGATGGACTCGATCAGCTCGGGAACGACCTTGAACAGATCGCCGACGATACCGTAGTCAGCCACCTCGAAGATGGGGGCGGTGTCGTTCTTGTTCACGGCGATGATGCACTCGGAGTCCTGCATACCAGCCTTGTGCTGGATGGCGCCGGAGATACCCAGAGCGATGTAGACCTTGGGATGGACGGTCTTGCCGGTCTGGCCGACCTGATGGTCAGCGGAGATCCAGCCGGCGTCCACGCAGGCACGGGAGGAACCCACGACGCCGCCCAGAACCTCAGCCAGCTCCTCGGCCAGCTTGATGCCCTTTTCCACGTCCTTGGAGATACCACGGCCAACGGACACGATGAAGTCAGCGCCGATCAGGTCAACCAGCTTCTTGGCGGCCTTGACGGTCTCGGTGACCTCGGTGTGGATGTCAGCAGCAGCCAGCTCAAAAGCGGGATGCAGGATCTCCACGTTCTTTTTGCACTCGCGCTTCTTCATAACGCCGGGGCGAACGGTCGCCATAGCGGGGCGGAAGCGGGGGCAGATGATGGAGGCCATCAGGTGACCGCCGAAAGCGGGACGGGTCATCTTCAGGTCGCGGGACACATCGTGGGGCTCACGGTTGATCATCACGGTGCCCAGCTTCTCGATGCGCTCCTCGGGCAGGGTGGAAGCTTCCTTCAGGAAGCCCTTGTAGTTGGGCATGTCGATGTCCAGGTGGGTGCAGTCCGCGCACAGACCGGTGTGCAGGCGAGCCGCGCAGCGGGGGGCCAGGTCACGGCCGATGTTGGAGGCGCCGAACAGCAGCACCTCGGGCTTCAGCTCCTCAACGGCCTCCACGATCACCTTGGTGTAGGCATCGGTGGTGAAGTCCTTCAGCAGGGGGGAGTTGTACACGTACACCTTGTCGGCGCCGTACTCGCCCAGCTCGGCGGCGATGCCGTCAACGTTGTCGCCCAGCAGGATGCCGCACAGCTCGACACCCAGCTCATTGGCCAGCTTCCGGCCCTCGGAGATCAGTTCGAAGGTGGTGGGCATCATCACGCCCTGGCGCTGCTCGCAGAACACCCATACGTTCTTGAAGGCAGCGGTATCAGCACTATTAAAAGCCATTTTCTTTTCTCCTTCCTTAGATGATGTGCTTGGCGGCCAGGATGCCGGCCAGCTTGTCGGTGGTAGCCTTGTCAGCGCCCTCGAGCATCATGCCCGCGCCCTTCTGAGGAGGCGTGAAGGAGGTCAGAATATTGGTGGGAGAACCGGCCAGACCGATGGTGCTCTTGTCGATCAGGGGGTGATCCTTCAGGGTCTCGTAGGTCATAGTGACCAGAGGCTTGCTGTAGCACTCGAACGCGCCGCCCACGGACAGGTAACGCGGGGTGTTCAGCTCCTTGATGCAGGTGATCATGCAGGGGGTCTTGACCTTGATGGTCATGTAGCCGTCCTCCAGCATGCGCTTGACGGTCAGGGTGTCGCCGTCCTTGGTGATCTCGCCGGCATAGGTGACCTGGGGCAGATGCAGCTTCTCAGCGATCTGGGGACCCACCTGTGCGGTATCACCGTCGATGGCCTGACGGCCAGCCAGGATGATGTCGTCCTTCTCGATGCCGTAGGTATCGATAGCGGCAGCGATGATCTGGGAGGTAGCGTAGGTATCGGAACCGCCGAACTCGCGGGCGGTGACCAGAACACCCTCGTCCACGCCCATGGCCATCAGCTCACGCAGCATACCCTCTGCGGGAGGAGGACCCATGGTGAACGCCACGACCTTGCAGCCCAGCTCGTCCTTCAGGGACAGGGCGGCCTCGACGGCGTTCAGATCGTCGGGGTTGATGATGGTCTGCATGGACGCACGGTCCAGAGTGCCATCGGGATTGACGGCCACCTTACCGGAGGTATCGGGGACCTGCTTAACAGTTACGAGAATTTTCATTGTCTATTCCCTCCTCTTACAGACCCATGTTGGCGGAGATCACGATGCGCTGCACCTCGGAGGTGCCCTCGTAAATCTCCGTGATCTTGGCATCCCGCATCATACGCTCCATGGGGAAGTCCTTCGTGTAGCCGTAGCCGCCAAACATTTGCAGTGCCTTGGTGGTGGTCTTCATGGCGTGCTCGGAGCAGAACAGCTTCGCCATAGCCGCCAGCTTGGTGTACCGCCTGCCCTCGCCCTTGGCGACGGCGGCCTGGTATATGAGCAGACGACCCGCCTCGCAGCCCAGCTCCATGTCCGCCAGCGTGAACTGGGTGTTCTGGAACTTGCTGATGGGCTTGCCGAACTGGACGCGGCTCTTGGTGTAGGCAACGGCCTCCGCCAGCGCGCCCTCGGCGATACCCAGGGACTGTGCGGCGATACCGATGCGCCCGCCGTCCAGCGTCGCCATGGCGATGGAGAAGCCCTTGCCCTCTACGCCCAGCAGATTCTCCTTGGGGACGATGCAGTCCTGGAACACGATCTCGGCGGTGGGGCTGCCGTGGAGACCCAGCTTTTCCTCATGCTTGCCCACAGAGAAGCCGGGGAAGCTGCTCTCCACAATAAAGGCAGAGATGCCCTTGGTACCGCGGCTCTTGTCGGTCATGGCGAACACCACGAACACGTCGGCCACATAGCCGTTGGTGATGAATATCTTGCTGCCGTTCATCACATAGTGGTCGCCCTCCAGCTTCGCCTCCGTCTGTCCCTTGGAGGCGTCGGAGCCGGCGTTGGGCTCCGTCAGGGCGAACGCGCCCACATGGTGCCCGGTGGTCAGCATGGGCAGGTACTTCGCCTTCTGCTCGGCGGTGCCGTAGGTCATAATGGGGTCGCAGCACAGACCGTTGTGGGTCGCCACGATGTCACCGGTGGAGGCGCACTGCTTGCTCAGCTCCTCGATGCACAGGGCACTGGCCAGCGGATCGGCGCCCGCGCCGCCGTACTCCTTGGGGACGCACATACCCATGACGCCCAGATCAAACAGCTTCTCGATGTTTTCGCGGGGATACTCGCAGGTGCGGTCGGTCTCCGCCGCAATGGGCTTGACTTCCTTTTCCGTAAACTCCGCCATCATCTTGCGGATCAGCTGATGCTCACGGCTCAAATTGAAATCCATAGTCGTTCTCCTATTTTATTCCTTAAAAGTGTTCGGTCACAGGGGCATCCAGCTGCCGCTGGCGGTTGCCAGCAGCTTGCCGGTGGCGGCGTCGGTCAGCTCCGCCCGCTGGCGGATGAGGCTGCGTCCCGCCTTGACGATGTAGACGGTGAGGTATACCTCCATGCCGTAGTCCACGCCCCGGAGGAAGGATACCGTCATATCCGTGGTGGTGGCTTCGTTGTCCCCGGCGGTGAAGTTCGCCACCACGCCGAAGGCGGTGTCGAACATCCCCGCGATGGCGCCGCCGTGGATGCCGCCCTTTTCGTTGATCTGCCACGTCTGGGTGGGAAATGCGTAGGTGACGGTCTGGTTTTCGTAGTCGCAGGACACCAGACGCGCCCGCATTTTCTCGTCAAAGCCGCCGTCGTGCAGGTTCAGATAGTGCTCCGACTTCTCCTGCACCAGCTGGAGCCATGCTTGCTTCTTATCCATGCCGCCCTCTCACTTCTGGATACCGGCAATGTTCTTTGCCAGCTTTTTCTTCTCCTGAATATTCCCCTGACGGGCGATCATGATGCGCTGCGCCTGGGGAGAGCCTGCGCCGTGCATAGACTCCGTGCGGTAGCCCACAGCGGCAGCACCCAGACACATATTTTCCAGGAAGCGCATGATCCGCTGGCGATCCTCAGTGCTGACGCCCTCGCGGGCGGCGAAGTACTTGTTGCAGATCTCGCCGATGGTCTCGCCGTTGTTACCCACCACGGTGTCGGACTTGAAGTCCGTCTCGCTGGGCATGGTGACCATCAGGCCGCCCGCGATGTCCTCAGCAAGACGCACGATCTCATAGGGGAAGCGGGTGACGTTCTGCTTGCAGACGTTGGCCAGCAGCAGGTCGATCTGATAGTTGCCCGCCTTGGTGGGGCAGCCCTCGCAGGAGCAGGCGATGCCGCAGGAGTACAGGGTCTCGTTGAGGTGGGTCATCTCGATGAGCTTGTCCTTGACAGCGCTGGCCTTCTCCACGCCGTTGTACTCGGCAGCCAGCGCCGCCGCGCCGATGACCACGTCGCCTACGCCTACCTTGCAGCCGCCGTAGCTCTGGCGGTGATAACCGGCGAAGCGCTCCACGATGGTGCCGGCGAACTCATATTCGCCGTTGAGGAAGATGTACTCGTTGGGGATAAAGACGTGATCCAGAACCACCAGAGCCTCCTGTCCGCCGAACTTGGCGTTGCCCACGTCGATGCAGCCCTCCTCCATCTTGCGGGTGTCGCAGGACTGGCGGCCGTAGATCATATACAGGCCCTCGGCGTCGGTGGGGCAGGCGAAGGACACGGCATAGTCCTTGTCCGCCTCGCCCATGGCGATGGTGGGCATAAAGATATGCCAGCGGGAGTTGATGGAGCCGGTCTGGTGGCACTTGGCGCCGCAGACCACGATGCCGTCGGGGCGACGCTCCACCACGTGGACGTACATATCGGGATCGGCCTGCTCATGGGGAGCCTTGCTGCGGTCGCCCTTGGGGTCGGTCATGGCGCCGTCCACCGTCAGGTCGTTGTCCTGCACGTAGATGAGGAACTTCTTGAAATTCTCGTGGTAGTGGGTGCCGTACTTCTCATCGATCTCGTAGGTGGAGGAATAGACGGCGTTGAAGGCGTCCATGCCCACGCAGCGCTGGAAGCAGCTAGCCGTCTTCTGACCCAGCAGTCGCTGCATCTTTACCTTTTTCACCAGATCCTCGCTGGACTGGTGGAGGTGGGTAAAGCGGTTGATTTTGTGGCCGGTTAGGCTGGAGGTGGCGGTCATCAGATCCTCATACTGGGGATCCTGGGCTAGCGCGTAGGTCATGGCCACGCAGTTGATGGAGGGGCGGATCATGGGGTGATCCACCCAGTTGTCGATCTTCTCGCCAAACATGTAGACACGGGTGTTCAGCTTACGCAGGGAGTCGATGTACTCCTTCGCGGTCATCAATGCCATTTTCGTTTCCTCCTTAAATTTACCGCATAGCTATTGTTATATCGCCGTTGGCTGCCCATTCCTGATGAACATACACTTCAGCAGCGCAAGTGACGATGGCTTTTTCTCTTTTCTCGGAAATAATATTTGCATGGATTTCAAGGGTGTCTCCCGGCAGGATCTTTTTTCGGAAACTCACCTTGTCAACGCCTAAAAGGAGCGGCGTTTTTCCAGCGTAGCGCAGTGTTGACATCAGCAGGATATCCACCGCCTGCGCCATACATTCTATAGAGTATACGCCCGGCAGTATCGGCTCTTCCGGGAAGTGTCCGAGAAAGATGTCCATTTTAGGATCCGCGAAAAAGGCGGCGCGGATATCCTCTCCGGGGATCAAATCTTCTACCGATGTCACCAGAAGCATCGGCTCACGGTGCGGCAGGATCGTTTTGATCTCATCTTGATTCAGCTTCATAACGCAATTTACCCGTTCTGAAAGTTGGCGGGACGCTTCTCCAGGAACGCGCCCATGCCCTCCTTCTGGTCGGCGGTGGCGAAGCACATGGCGAACAGCTCGTTCTCTACGGCGATGCCGTCGTCAATGTCCATCTGCATACCCCGGTCGATGCAGGCCTTGGCGTACTTCACAGCGATGGGGGCGTTCTTGGTGAAGGACTTGGCCATCTCCAGCGCACTGTCCATCAGGGCTTCGGGGGCGTAGACGGCGTTGACAAGGCCGATCTCCTTGGCCTCGTCGGCCTTGATCATCTTGCCGGAGAAGATCAGCTCCTTGGCCTTGGCCACACCTACACGGCGGGGCAGGCGCTGGGTGCCGGAGAAGCCGGGGGTAATGCCCAGACCTACCTCAGGCTGGCCGAACTTGGCCTTCTCGGAGGCCAGAATGATGTCGCAGCTGAGGGCCAGCTCACAGCCGCCGCCCAGAGCGAAGCCGTTGACCGCGGCGATGGTGGGGAACTCCAGCTTTTCGATGCGGCGCATAAGGGCGCTGCCCCGCTGACCCCAGCGGCGGCCGCCGTCCAGATCCAGCGGATACTGGGCGCCGATGTCGGCGCCGGCCACGAAGGAGCGGCCCTCGCCGGTGAGGATCATGCAGCGGACGTCGCGGTCGCTCTCCAGTGCCGTCACCACCTGCTCCAGCTCCGCGATGACGGTGCTGTTCAGGGCATTCAGCGCCTCAGGCCGGTCAATGGTCACGATGGCGATGCCATCTTGCTTTTCGCAGCGTATCGTTTGGTACATCGTACATGTCTCCTTTCTGTGCAGGGAAGGGAATCGTTGAAAAGGGGGAGCCGCCTGCGGTCAGGCGGTTCCCCCGCAGCGCATGAGATATCAGCGCCAGGCGGCGCTCAGTCCTGCGCCATCTTCTTGTACTTGGCGTAGCGCGCCTTTACGTCGGCGATCTCCTTGGCGTAGAGGGCGTCGGCCTTCTCCGGGAAGTTGTTCTTCAGGGAGGCGAAGCGGTTCTCGCCCATGAGGAAGTCCATGAGCTTGTCCGTGTCAGGCTCCGGGGAATCCAGCTGGAAGGGGTTCTTGCCCTCCGCGATCCGGCGGGGATCATAGCGGTACAGGTGCCAGTAGCCGCACTCCACGGCCTTCTTCATTTCCAGCTGCGAATTGCTCATGCCAGCCTTGATGTGCTGCTCCAGGCAGGGGCAGTAGCAGATGACGATGGAGGGGCCGTCATAGGACTCGGCCTCCCGCAGGGCTTTCAGTGTTTGGGCCTGATCGGCGCCCATGGCCACCTGCGCCACATACACATAGCCGTACTGCATCAGGATGCCGCCCAGATCCTTCTTTGCCACCTGCTTGCCGCCGGCGGCAAATTTGGCGGTGGCACTGGTGGGCGTGGCCTTGGATGCCTGTCCGCCGGTGTTGGAGTACACCTCGGTGTCCAGCACCAGCAGGTTCACGTCACGGTTCTGCGCCATCACATGGTCGATGCCGCCGAAGCCGATGTCATACGCCCAGCCGTCGCCGCCCACAGCCCAGATGGACTTCTTGGACAGATAGGCTCTGTTCTCAAGGATGTATTTCACGTCCTCCGTCTGCTGGGCCTTTTCCAGCGCGGCCAGCAGCGCGTCTGTGACGGCACGGGAGCTCTCGTGCTTATTCCACCCGTTCTGGTAGGCCTCCGCCGCTTCCGAGGCAATACCCGCGGACTTGATGGCGTCCAGACGGAGCAGCAGCTCCTTACGGATGGCGTCCTGCGCGTGGAAGAAGCCGTAGGCAAACTCGGCGTTGTCCTCAAACAGGGAGTGCTCCCACGCGGGGCCGTGACCCCGGCAGTCCTTGCAATAGGGCAGGATAGGCGCGCCGCCGCTGATGGCGGAGGAGCAGCCCGCGGCGTTGCCCACATACATGTGGTCGCCGAACAGCTGGCTCAAAAGCTTGATATATGTCGTCTCCGCGCAGCCAGCGCAGGCGGCGGAGAACTGGAAGTAGGGCTTGGCGAACTGGGCGCTCTTCACGCTCTTGTCGCTGATGACATCCTTCTTCAGGTACTTCTCGTCCATAGCCACCTGATCGAACAGCGGCTGCTCGGCCTTCATCTCCTCGAAGGGAGCCATGGTCAGCGCGCCCTTGGCGGGGCAGGCTGTCAGGCACACGCCGCAGCCCAGGCAATCGTAGGGCGATATCTGCATCCGGAAGGCATACGCCGGAGCGTCCTTGCCCAGACCCTTGGCGGGCGCGGTGACAAATCCGGCGGGCACCTGTGCCTTTTCCTCCTCGGTCAGCAGCACCGGGCGGATGGCCGCGTGGGGACAGCTCATGGCGCAGCGGTTGCACTGGATGCAGGCCGCGGCATCCCACTTGGGTACAGCGGTGGCCACACCGCGCTTGGAATAGGCGGAGGTGCCGTTCTCCCACGTGCCGTCCAGCACGCCGTGCTTCTGGAACACGGACACGGGCAGCTTGTCGCCCTGCTGCCGATCCATGGGCAGTACGATGTCGCGGACAAAGGGCGTGGCGCTGATCTCGGCGGCAGGTGCGTCCTGCGCGTCCGCCCACGCCGCGGGAATGTCCACCTTCACGGCGGCGTTTACGCCCACATCCACGGCCTTGTCGTTCAGGTCCACGATCTTCTGCCCGGCCTTCTTGAAATAGGTGGCGTAGTTGTTCTTCTTCATATCCGCCACAGCCACATCCATGGGGATGACCTTGGTCAGGGCGAAGAACGCGCCCTGCAGGATATTGTTGGTGTGCTTGCCCAGGCCGATCTCCGCCGCCAGCTTCGCCGCGTCAATGATATAGAACTGCGCGTGCTTCCGCGCCAGATCCCGTTTCATCTTGGCGGGGAGGTGCTCCTCCAGTTCCTCCGTCGTCCACGGGCAGTTCAGCAGGAACGTGCCGCCGTCCTTCAGATCCTCGGTCAGGTCGTACTTCTTGACATATGTCGGCGCGTGGCAGGCCACAAAGTCGGCGGAGGACACCAGATAGGTGCTGCGGATGGGCATGTCGCCGAAGCGCAGATGGCTCTGGGTCAGGCCGCCGGATTTCATGGAGTCGTAGGAGAAATACGCCTGGGCATACTTGTCAGCCACCAGGCCGATGGTGGAAATGGCGTTCTTGTTGGCGCCCACGGTGCCGTCGCCGCCCAGACCCCAGATCTTGCAGGAGATCTCGCCGGGATGGGGGAACTCCACGTTCTCATAGGTCAGAGAGGTGTGGGTCACATCGTCGTTGATGCCGATGGTAAAGTTGTTTTTTGGTGTCTCCTGCCGCAGGTTGTCATATACGGCGATCAGCTGGCCGGGAGTGGTGTCCTTGCTGGACAGACCGTAGCGGCCGCCCACCACGCGGATGTCGCCGCGTCCGGTCTGATTCAGCGCCGTGACCACGTCCAGATACACAGGTTCACCCACGGAGCCGGTCTCCTTGCTGCGATCCAGCACGGCGATGCGCTTGCAGCTGGCGGGGATGGCGGCGGAGAAATCGGGCACGGAGAAGGGGCGGTACAGATGGATCTGCACCACGCCCACCTTGCGTCCGCAGGCGTTGAGGTAGTCCACTGTCTCCCGCAGTGCCTCGGTGACGGAGCACATGGCCACCACGACCTCCTCGGCGTCGGGCGCGCCGTAGTAATTGAACAGCTTGTAGTCCCGGCCGGTGATTTTATTGATCTCGTCCATGTAGTGCTGCACGGTACCGGGCACGATGGCACTCTTGACGTTAGCGCCTTCCTTGCACTGGAAGTACACGTCGGGGTTGACGTTGTTGCCGCGGTTGGTGGGATGCTCCGGATTCAGAGCATCCCGGCGGAAGGCCTTCAGCGCCTCGTAGTCGATCAGACCCCGCAGCTCCTCATAGTCCAGCGCCTCGATGCGCTGCATCTCGTGGGAGGTGCGGAAGCCGTCAAAGCAGTGCATGAAGGCGTACTTCGCTTTGATGGCGGACAGGTGCGCCACCGCCGCCAGATCCATGGCCTCCTGGGGGGAGGCGGACATCAGCATGGCGTAGCCGGTGGTGCGGCAGGTCATAAAGTCCGTATGGTCGCCGAAAATGGAGTGATGGTTGCTGGTGACAACACGGGATGCGATGTGCATCACGCTGGGGAGGAACTGTCCGCCCATGGCGTACATAGCCGGGATCATCAGCATCAAGCCCTGTGAGGAGGTAAAGGTGGTGGTCAGGGCACCCGCCTGCAGGGAGCCGTGGCAGGTGCCGGCAGCGCCGGCCTCGGACTGCATCTGGATCACGTCCACCGGCGTGCCGAACAGGTTCTTTTTCCCCTTGGCGGACCACTCATCCACCTTCTCCGCCATGGGGGAGGACGGCGTGATGGGATAGATCGCCGCCACCTCGGTAAAGGCATAGGCAGAATGGGCGGCGGCGGTATTGCCGTCCATGACCACATAATTCTTTTTGCTCATATTTTTTCCCAACTTTCACTTTTCACCGTGGAAGGCTGCGATGTCTGCCTTCGCCATGTTCATAAAGATCGCGGTATCGCAGGAATATCCCACAAAGCGGACGCCCATTTCCAGCAGCCTTCTGCCGGACTCCGCAGAGTCGGCGAAGCAGCCCACCTGCACGCCCTTTGCCGCCGCCTTGCGGCAGATCTCGCCGATCAACTCCATGACTCTGGGGTGGGTGATCTGCCCGATGATGCCCAGAGAGGCGGACAGATCGTAAGGCCCTACGAACACGATGTCCACGCCTTCGACACTGAGAATGTCATCCAGATTGTCGATGGCCTTTTGACCCTCGGCCTGAAGGATCACCACGGTGTCCTGCGCCTTTGCGAAGTAGTCCGCGCCGGGAACGCCGCCATAGGCGGCGGAACGGACAAAGCGGCAGGTGCCACGGGTGCCGCGGGGAGAGAACTTTGCCGCGGAGACGGCGATCCTCGCCTGCTCTGCGGTGTCGATCTGGGGGATCATAACTGCACCGGCACCCACGTCCAGAGCTTGGTCGATCCAGATGTCCGTTCCCCGGGGAACGCGCACCACGGGGCAGACGCCCGCCACGTTGGCGGCGCGAATCAGGTTTTGCAGGTTCTCAAAGGTGCCGGGGCCATGTTCCATATCCAGCAACACAAAATCATATCCGGCGTAACCGGCAGCCTCCACAAAGGCGGGGTCGGAGGTAATCATAAAGGGGCCGAAAGCACCCTGCTCCGATGCCATGGCAGCCTTGAAGTTCTTAACGCTTTCCAATGTCGGCATAGTAACGTTTCTTTCCATAATAATTCCTCCTAAGTAAATCGTTTTGATACATAAAGAAAAGCGGCGACTGTGTCAATGGTTCTGTCCTGTGGCCGTTTTTCATGGAACAGTGGTCTTGTTACTTCATATCGGGATACGTCTTGCGAACATAGGCGTCAATGCGGCGGACGGCTTCCTTCAGGTTCTCGTCGGAGTTGGCGAACACAAGACGCAGATATCCCTCGCCGCAGGCGCCGAAGGCGGAGCCGGGCACGGTGACCACACCGGCGTTGACCAGCAGCTCCTCGGCGAACTCCTGGGCGGACTTGCCGAAGGCCTTGATGTTGGCGAAGGCATAGAAGCTGCCAGCGGACTTCTTGCAGCTGAAGCCGGGAATGGCGTTGATGCCGTCGATGAGGATATCCCGGCGGCGGGTGTAGTCCGCCACCATCTGCTTGACGCACGCGTCGCTCTTCAGCGCCTCGGCGGCGGCCACCTGGGAGAAGCTGGACACGCAGGAGGCGATGGCCTCGTTCATCTGTGCCATCTTCTTGACGCAGGCGGGGTCGGGAGCGATGACATAGCCCACACGCCAGCCGGTCATGGCATAGGACTTGGAGAAGCTATTCAGCACGAACACACGGTCACGGACCTCCGGCACCTGAGCGATGCTGAAGGGCTCCGCGCCATCGTAGACGATGCTGTCATAGGGTTCGTCGGACAGCACCCACAGGTCGTGCTTCTTCACCACTTCGGCGATGGCCAGGATGTCCGCCTTGGTCAGCACCGCGCCGGTGGGGTTGCAGGGGGAGTTCAGCAGCAGCGCTTTGGTGTGGGGCGTGATGCACTTCTCGATATCCGCCGCCATCATGCGGTAGTCGTTGTCCTCATAGGTGGGCACCGGCTTGGCGCACGCGCCGGTCAGGGATGCCTGACCGTAGTAGTTGGGGAAGCAGGGGTCGGGCACCAGGATCTCATCGCCGGGATCCAGCAGTAGCATCATGGTCAGCATCAGGCCTTCCATAGCGCCCACAGTGACCATCACATGGTCGGCGGTGTAGCCGTCCCAGTGGCTCTTCTGATACTTCTCCGCCACCGCCTGCCGCAGCACAGGCATACCTGCGTTTGGCGTATAGTGTGTCTCGCCGGCGTCCATGGCCTTCTTGGCGGCCTCCTTGATATAGTCGGGAGTATCAAAGTTGGGCTCACCTACCGTCAGCTTGATGGCGTTGGGATACTGAGCCGCCAGATCGAACATCTTACGGATGCCGGAGGGCGGGTAATTCCGCGCCGCTTTGGAAAATTCTCTGCTCATAAGTTATAGATCCTTTCGTAATAAGACAGCAGGGTTTGATGGATATCCAGCGCGCCGATCATCTCGCCGCCCTTCCAGTATCGGATGGGCAGACGCTGGGTGTTGGACAGCAGTACCTCATAGCCGTCCGTTCCCACACGGTCGGCCACCTCTTGGAGCGTGAGGACCTCGTCGCCGTCCCGGCCAATCAGCGTGGCCACGTCGCCCATGGCGACGTTCTCGATCTCCGTCACGTCGATCATCAGCTGATCCATGCACACGCAGCCCACCATGGGAGCGCGCTTGCCGTGGAGCAGCACATAGCCCTTGTTCTTCAGCCGCCGCAGACAGATCATATCGGCGTAGCCCAGGGGCAGCACCGCAATGCGGGTGGGGCGCTGGGCGATAAAGGCCAGGTCGTAGCCCACCCCCTCGCCGGGAGCCAGTTCCTTGACGCAGGCTACCTCCGCCCGGAGAGCAAAGGCGTCCTTCAGCTGTACACGGGCCTTGCAGACCTCGTTGGAGGAGTAGGAGCCGAAAACCATGCTGCCGAAGCGGATCATGTCCTGGTGATACTCCGGAGAGTCCAGGATGATGCCGCAGTTGGACAGATGCTTCACGGGAATATCCACGCCCCGCGCCGCCAGCATCTCCTTGAAGGCGGCAAAGCCGCGGTACTGGTAGTGGACATACTCCTTTTCCCGCATGGCGGAGGTGGCGAAGTGGGTAAACAGTCCCTCTACGCACACGTTAGGCAGATCACAGATGGCAGCCACCGTGTCTGCGCTCTGCTCACTGACGTTAAAGCCCAGGCGGTGCATGCCGGTGTCCACCTTGATGTGGATGTAGGCGGTCTTGCCCTGGGCCTGGGCCTGCTGGGAGAGAGTCAGGGCCTGTTCGTAGGTATATACGCAGGGGCGGATGCCGTAACGGACGATCTCCCCCATCATATCCAGAGGCGTATAGCCAAGAATCAGCACCTTGGCCTGGGGAGCCGCCAGCCGGGCCAGCCGGGCCTCGGAATAGGTGGCCACCGCCATCCACTCTACACCGGACTCGCCCAGAATGCGGGCCACCTCGAAAATGCCGTGGCCGTAGGCGTTTCCCTTGATCACCGGCATCGCCATGACGGGGCGTCCCGCGTCCTTCTGAGCCAGGGCCTGAACAGCTTTTACATTGTGGACGATATTCTCCAGTTCAACATCGATCCACGCGGCTCTTGTACGGTTCATATCGTTTCTCCTTTTTCTGTCGCTGTGATGGTATCCCGGTCAATGACCGGGATACCATCGTGATATGGCAGCAGCTTTTGGGTGTCGCTTACTTGGCGGCGGTCTCCTCAGGCAGCTTCTTCAGCTCCTCGCCGTTGGGGCCGGCAAAACGGCGACCCCAGCCGGTGATGGAGGCGAACAGCATAATGGCCAGTAGTGCCCAGGCGTAAACGGGATAGAAGAAGATCTCTTCCGCGCCGATGGCGGGTACCACGTCGCCGAACAGGGCGTTGCCCTGAGCGGAGTAGGTGGCGGTTGCCAGCGCGATGGAGGTCCAGGGCAGAGTGTATGCCAGAGAGCAGGAGGAGGCATCCAGCAGATTGGCACGGCGATAGGGGTGGATGTGGAATCTCTCGCCCATGGGCTTGGCATAGGGAACACCGATGGCTAGGATGGCGGGGGTGTTGATGCCGGTCATACCGGCCAGGATGGCGGACAGGATGACGATGGACAGCTCCGCGCCGCAGACGCCGCGGATGACCTTGGTGGCAATGTCGATGAGGAGCTTGTCGCCCTCGCCGGCCTTCATGACGCCTACCATGCCCATGACCAGCAGGCACAGGATCACGATGTCGGCCATGCCGCCGATGCCATCCACCAGGGTACCGGAAACGCCGCCATCACTCAGACAGATGATGTCAGACAGGGTTAGCAAACCGGTCGGCAACGCCACGACGATGACAGCGGCAGTACCGGCGATGCAGGCGTAAATCACGTCGCCCTTCTTGATGGCAAGGTAAATGGTCAGGATAGCGGGGATCAGCATCAGTAGGCCCTTGGGGTTCATGTACTCAGCAATCAAATCGTGAGGCAGAGCCTCACCGGTGACGCTGCCGCCGCCGCCGAAGAACAGAATGAACAGGATGGTGATGGCAGCGGCCACAGCGGAGTAGCGCAGGCGGGACTTCACAACGCCGGTGATGTCGGCACCCTGGGTCAGTGCAGAGCAGATGGTTGTGTCGGAAACGGGGGCCAGATTATCACCGAAGGCACCGCCGCCGATGATGGCACCGGCCAGAACCAAGGGATTGGCACCCAGCAAGCAGCTGGCGGGATACAGGATGGAGATACCGGCGATGGTAGTGCCCAAGCCGGTACCGGCGGCCGTGGCGAACGCGGCGCAGGAGATGAACGCGACCAGAACGAACAGCATACCGTGAGCACCCACGTTATAGGCGACCCACACAATGCCTTGTACCAGACCGGCGGCACGCAGCGTGGTGGTAAAAATACCGGCAAAGATCCAGCACAGCACGGGAACGGAGGTCAACTTCTGGGCAATGCCCTCCGCGATGGCATCGCCATAGCGAATCTTATCCTTAGCCAGGAAGAAGGCAATCATCAGACCAACGATGCAGCAGATCCACATGGAGCGCTCCGACACAGCATCCAACACCACGGACACGATGATCATGCCCAAGAAAATGATGAACGGCAGGAACGATACCCATCGACCCGTGTAGAATTCCAATTTCTTTCCTTCAGTCTTCATTTCAAGTTCCATTGCTTTTTCTCCTTTTCTCGTAATAGTATTGTGGGGAAGGGGGGCTGTGTCTTTCGGGCGTCACCTCTTTCTGTTTCTCGGATAAAAGCATGTCCACGCCTTGCTTAGATTCCATAATACGAAATATATTACCGCAATATGAAATTTTAAGTATATTATCACCTCATACTTGAGAAATGTCAATCCCTTATTTTGACAAAAAAACTATTGTTATGTATTGCAAAATGACTAAAAGTAAGCTATTATATGGTTATATTTTCACAATACGGAAAGGAATTGCCATGAAGGATAGCAACGGATCTGTTCAATCCATTGATCGTGTATTCGATATTTTAGAAGTGCTCTCAGCCACACCGCAGGGGCTTGCGCTGTCAGATTTGGCGGCAGCCACCTCTTTGCATACGAGCACTGCACACCGGCTTTTGGCTTCGCTTGCAAACAGAGGCTATGTAAGAAAAGACGCAGAAAATGGGAAATATCGTTTAACGCTTCGGCTATATGAAATATCCCGTCGCGTCTCGACCGTATTGAATCTTTTTTCGGCCTCTAAGCCTTTGCTGGAAAAGCTGTCCAACGATGTCAAGGAGATTGTGCATCTGGTGGAGCGCGACGGAAACGAGGTCGTTTATCTCCACAAATTTGAGCCGCTTCTTCGCCCCATCAGCATCACATCATCTGTCGGACTGCACAATCCCATGTACTGTACCGGCGTGGGCAAGAGCATCATGGCCTACCTGCCGGAAAAGGAGGTGCGCGCCATCTGGGACGGCACACAGGTCATTCCGTTCACCCCCAAGACCATCACCACATGGGAGGCCCTGCAGGAGGACCTATCCTGCGTCCGTGAGAGGGGCTATGCCATCGACGACGAGGAGCATGATTTGGGGGTTCGGTGCATTGCTGCCCCTATCTATAATTGGAACGGAACACCGGTAGGTGCGATGAGCATTTCCGGCACTGTCGCCAGAATGACACCCGATAAGATTGAGAAATTTTCACCCAAACTTATAAGTACCGCTGAAAAAATCAGTGAATTGATGGGCTGGCAGCGTCCGGCAGCAAGGACACGACCTACTCCGAGATTTACTATTACTTTGAAAATCAGCAGGTGACATCGTTCCGTCTGGACCTTGGCACCGGCAGCCTGGAGTTGTGGCTCAAGGAGGGTAAGGCTGCTCTGCCGGAGTCCAATGCTGCAGCCAGCCTGCCCACCGGCGGTCTGCTGACTGGCGTGTACAGCTCGGACGATAACGCCCTGCCCGCCAACGGCGGCACCGTCTATATGACCTACAAGCTGCCCTACGGCGGCG
>OLPI01001228.1_pt1 | contig 23159 bp, 18 predicted proteins | sample 1672361 | NCBI WGS metagenome assembly OLPI01 (sample SAMEA3136675, study PRJEB25190) | human gut metagenome
CCGAATACGGAGGTCTGCTACCGCTGCGCACAGTAGGGCTTCCACGATATACAGAAACCGCGCTGGCAGCGCCAGCGCGGTCATTTTAATTTTCCCGGGTTTCGAGCATTGCCCATGCGATCACGAAAAACGGCGTTGACAGGCACATGGAGATCCCGAAGAACGCCTGCACGCAGTACCCGAGCACTGCGCTGCCACAGATGAGAGTTGCGGGCCGTTCCCCTGCCCTGCGTACAAAGCGGACAGCGGAGCAGCCAAGCGTGCCCAGCCAGCAGAGCAGGGCGAAAAGGCCCTGATTTGCAAGGATGTTCAGATACTCGTTGTGCGCCGTATCGATCCCAGTACGGCGTACAATGTGTCCGGCTTCGTCGTACCGCTCAAAATACGCCGTAATACGGCGGGACAGTGTATCCGGGCCGCCGCCGAACAGCGGTCGCTCCTTTACTGCCTGCCAGACGTTTTTCCAGATATAGATCCGGCCGGAGCCAAAATCGTCCTCCGCGCGGCCATGCAGAAGCGCGTGCGCTTCACCGAGCATTCCGGGCAGTCCCGGAAGCAGGAATACCGCGAGGAACGCCGCAAGCAGGACACCTCCAATGATGATTGTCGCTGCGCGGCGCTTTTTTTCGTCCAGCGCCAGCGGAAGCGGCAGAACAAGGCCGGCTGCAATACCGAGCAGTCCAGCGGAGACATTCATCCTGACGCTGACAGTCACGCACAGCGTCAGCGGCACAAGCAGCCAGCAGCGGCGGAGCTTCCACGCGCCATAGAAAAATGCGGGTACGGCCACGCACATCACAGCCGCCAGCAGGTCTGTATTGCCGATAGTACCGAGATATGCGCCGCTGTAGGCGGTTCCGGCATCGGAATAGGCCAGCCCCTTCGGGTACAGGCCAAGCGGGTTTCCGCCCGCCAGCTGCCAGAGCGCCAGCAGGCAGCATAGGCTCATGGCCGCGCCGAAGACGTCAAGCAGCCATGCTTTCGGGCGCGCAAGCCGCCCCAGCAGCAGGAAGACCGCGCCATACAGCGCAAGCGTCAAAAGTCCCTCGCGCCGTGAACGGCCAAGCCACGCGTCAGCGCGCCACGGTGAAAGGAACGTCGAGAGCAGGCTGCACAGCACGTAACCCAGCATCAGCCATTCAGCCGGGCGGACGGCACGCAGCAGCTTGCAGAAGCAGACCGTTCTGATCTGCCGCAGTGCAGACAGCGCCGCAGCGGCGCAATAGACGATCGTCAGAAGCAAAAACAGCCGGTATTTGGCCTCCAGAATCTTGGCGTAGCCGTCCGGCCCCGTCCAGAGGAGAAATGCGCTCAGCATCAGCGCAAGGTACACATCGGAGACGGTTTCCGCCGTCCGCGCGCTGCGGTTCATCTGCGTTCCAGCGCGGCCTGCAGTGCGCCGCAGAGCGGAAGGCCGGCGGACGCGTCTGAAAGAAGAAAGACTTTAGCATATGCGGGTGTCTTGGACGCGCTGGCTGTCAGCGTCAGCTCGTTTACGCCGGTATCCGACGCGGCGATTTTCTGAACGGACAGGCCTTCCATCAGACCGTCGCTGTCATACAGCGCCAGCAGGCAGGTAAACTCCGTTCGCGCCTCCGGGGTCCCGGCGCGCATATCGCTCACGTCCACGTCCAGCAGATATTGCGTCTGACCGGCAGACGTGTCGGCGCGCAGCGTTCCGGCGAAGGCCGCAGCGGAAGTGGTGTAACTCAGCGTCGTTGGCCGCACGTCCGCGGCGGCGATGCGGCTGCCGCTGTCGTCGCGGAAAATCGTGTTTGACAGGTCAATTGCGCCGGGAACGGCGTTCTGAATCGTGAGTTTCAGCAGGCTGACTTGATCGGCGACGGGCGTTGCCGAGGCGAAGCTGGCACGGAGCTTGCCGGGCTCAGCGTTGATCTGACAAGTACCGGAAGGCTCGGCCTGCACAGAAAGCGACTGGTCGTAGGTCAGGGTGAAGCTTCCGCCGCAGACGATGCCGCGCCCCTGTAAAACAACGGATACGACCGCAGAGCCGTCCGGCTGGATCGCACCGCCGACAGCCCAGAGCTTTGGCGCACGGTCGGATGGGAGCACCACATCGACGCTGCCATTTTCGGCGGACGCGTCAATCGATTTTCCGTCTGTGTCGTACATACGCACGTCTGTCAGCGTGACGGCGGACGTATCCCCCGCCGTTCCGACGGTGCGGAACATGGCGGCGCAAAGCTCTCCTGTAGAGAGCGGCTGCGTGCCGCTGAAGCTGACGTGCACCGTACCGGGCTGCGGCTCGTTCCATGTCAGAAGCTCGACGGCCGGGTGCAGCTTCAGAACCGAGGTCAGCTGCAGGCAGTCCGGGTCATATTGCAGGGTAAAATTTCCGCCTGCCGGGGATAACTCCCCTTCAAGCCTGACCGTCATGCGGACAGAGCGGCTCTCCACTGTCTGTTCGCGGCTGAGGGTCAGGCGGGCGGTGCTGCGGGAAATGCTTCCCTTTTCGGCAGTTGCCGGGACGGACGTGCCGGTTTCGTCATACAGGCGGATGCTTTTCAGCGTGAGGGCGCTGCCAGTTTCCGGCGTCGCCGCAGAAACGCGGAATTGCAGCGTGCAAAGGCTGGTGTTTTCCAGTGCAGTCGTCGACACGAATGTCACGAGCAGCAGACCGGGCTGTTCGTGGTTGAAGACGCACATTGCGCCGTCTGCGCCGCTCCATTGGAGCAGCGCAATCTCATCCGCGTCATACGCAAGCTCGAATCTGCCGCTGTACACGCTGCCGGTCAGGCGCACCTGCACCGAGACTGTCTCGCCTGCGCGGCCGCTGGCCGAGGTGATCGAGAGTGTGCGGCCCTCGGCCTGTGCGAAGGGCGTGCAGAGGGTGACCAAGAGCATCAGGACGAGGAGCAGTGGGAAAAGTCTTTTTTTCATGGCGCGGCCCTCGTCAGTTGAGGCTCGGGATGAGTCTTGCATCGTAGCGCAGGATCAGGATCGCGTCGCCCGCGTCGATCAGACCGTCGTGGTTGACGTCCGCAGCGGCTTCCTGCTCCGGCGTGAGCGTAATGAGACCCACGGAGGCGCGCAGGCAGAGCAGCGCGTCGGCCGCGTCGATATAGCCGTCGCCGTTTACGTCGCCCAGCTGGGCGGCAGCGGTGACGATGATCTTGATCTCGGCGGAATAGCCGCCGTCGACCGTTGTAGCGGTGATGGTCGTTTCGCCGACGGACAGAGCCGTTACGATGCCCGTGCGGGAGACGGTCGCGGTCTGCTCGTCACTGCTGACCCAGGTCAGGTTTTTGACGGTCGCGTCGTCCGGGGCGATGATGGGCTGGAGTGTGACGGTGCTGCCCATCATGAGCGTATGCGTCGGCTCGTCAAACCGGATGCCGGTCACGCGGACGCGTTTTGGCTGGACAGTCACGATGCAGCTGGCGCGGTAGTCCCCCGCTGCCGCCGTTACGACGGTAACGCCCGCAGAAAGCGGCGTGACCTTGCCGTCCTGACTGACGGTGGCGGCGGTCTGGTTGCTGGACGTCCAGCGGATGGTCGCTTCTGTGCCCTCGGGCTTCAGCGTCGCGGTCAGCTGTTCGGCTTCTTCTCCGGCGTAGAGCGTCAGCGTATAGCGGTCGAGTGAGACGCCGGTCAGGCTGGACTCGCCGGGCTGCTCGCCGGTGACGGTGATGGTGACGGACGAAGTGGCTTCGCCGATGCTCGCCGTGATCACCGCTTCACCCTCTCCAACGGCAATGACCTTGCCGTTGGAGAGCACGCGGAGAACAGAGGGGTCGGAGCTTTTCCAAGAAACGTACTTAATATAGCTGTCAGCGTCCACATTTGCTTCCAGCATTGCCGAACTGCCGACGGTGAGGGACTGCGGCGCATTGGAAATTGAAATATCTGACAGCAGCTTTTCCGAACAGGTAACACGGACAACTGCTTCGACCCGTTTTTCATTCCCTTCCGAGTATCCGTTGGAGAAGACAAGCTCTGCGTGCCCATCAGGAGTGTTGGGTGCAGTCAGGTATCCCGTTTCTAAATCGTATGTCAGTGCTTCATCTTCGGATTCGACTTTCAAACTATTGCGAATCTCCGGGCTGAACCACAGATCAAGAAATACGGATTCGTTCGGGCGCATGGCTATGCTTTCTGCTGCTCCAATTTTATCGTTGTGGGTATAGTACCGGATACGAATCGGGCGCATGGGTTCATTTTCTGCATTCAGATTTACATCATATTCAGGTACTTTGAGGTAGTAGACTCCGTCCGCGGAAACCTGGAAGCTGAAACTGGCATAATAGGAATCTTTCATGTATTTTCCGTCAGCATCATAGACATAAATATGGTCTTTTGGTGTGTTTCCACCATCATCAAGTTGAATCTGTACGACTTCTCCGGCCTTGCGCTCGCCGATGGAGAAATAGCCACTCTGCCACACGTCCTGCCATTCTCTTTCTTTTAGAGGTGAAGCTGTTGCTATCGTGTTGTTATTCAGATGAGACACCAGCTTGTAGCAAATGTTCAATTTTTTTACGCGTGTAAAATATTGAGATAAATCGCATTTAGCCAGCAGATAATAGGTACCCGGTTCCAAATCCCAAGCATAATTCTCTGTAGTTTTCGAAGTTGAACTTACTATATCGAATTCATAGAGACTGCCATCATCCTGATTGTCGAAATATGCTTCCCGGTAGAGTTTGAAATACACAGGGTCGCCTTTTTTGCCCGTGTCTGTTTTAGAGACATTCAGCAGCAATACCTTCTGGTCACCCTCCGGCACAGTAAACCGGAACCAATCCATGTCATTCAGCGCAGAAATATCAAATGCTTGCGTAAAATCCTCATAAAGCGGCGTAGCATGGTACCATACATCGTTATCCTCGATTTCTTCTGGGGGGATCAGTGAAATCGTCGTTGAGCAGATTCTTTCACTGGAGCCGCCGGTCAATTCGATATAATAAAGTCCTTTTTCTTCAAATTTCCAATAAAAATTAGAAGCCGATTTCCTTCCGAACGAATCTTCATGCCAAACTGACTTTGCCTTATCTCCGTATTCCACAAGGGCCTGCCCGGTATAAACCATGGCCTGTATTCCCGCGCAGTCGGAACTGACGTGCAGCGTCATGTGATCCTCCGGAACAGTAAAGCAGAACCAATCCGTGTCGCCGCTGTTTAGGACATGAGAAATCAGCTGCCCCGGCTCGATATAGGCTGCGTCGAGCCAGGTATCGTTGCTTTCATAGGGATCGTCGCCGCCCTCCTCCACGCGGATGCGGAGCGGCACACGCTGGATGTTACTGCCTTTCGCGGACAGTTTAATTGTGTACTGCCCCTGTTGGCTGCAGGAAAGAATGCGTGAATGTCGAGGAGATATAACTTTCGACGCTACAACAGTTCCATCCGGCGCGTAAACCTCATAGGTTATTTCCTCCGTTTTTCCCGGTTCAACATTCAATAAACGGAGCGTATAGAACTTTGATTGTCCTTCCTCCGGCACTGCTTCAAAGCTGAACCAATCCGCATCGCCGATTCCACCAATGCTGAACGCCGCGTCTGTGCCGATTGGCAGCGGAGTCGCAGTCTCTTTCGTGTCGTTCAGCTCGTTTTCATCACCGTCCAGCAGACGAATCTCCATGGAGCGAGATATGTCTTTGGACGCCGTCATATCAAGGTCAAAGTGGTGCGCCCCCGGCTGTGCCGTATGCAAAAAAATAGTCCCATTCTTTTGGATATCATATGAGCCATTCCAATGCAGGCGAAAAACAGTTCTATCCGCATAATTAAAACCACCGAAGGTCAATGATATGTCCTGTCCAGGCTTGTCTGTTGTAATTACAAAAGAATCCCAGTCACTATAGTCCAGTGCAAATTTTACAATGTCGCCGTCATGCAGTTCGGTTGGAATTACATCATTGGGTTCCTGTTCGTCATTTCTGTATTCGTGCAGAACAAAACGAACCGTCATCGGAAATTTTGCCGATGACGACGCGCTCAGATCAACATTCTTTTCGCCGTGCTCTCCCAAGTTATATATGCCATTTGTTCCATAGGCTGTGCGTCCGGCGATTTTCAACGAGGTAAAATCCTTGCTTTCAGTCAGCCATTCAACCTGCACACGCATACCGTCAATCGGTGCTGTGAGCGTATAGCGGAATATCCCATCTTCCTCAAACGTCATCTCTATCGGCTGCTCAAGCTCAATGCTGGTTCGCTCAGGCGCTGCCGCAAGCACTGTTCCACACAGCAGCAGAAGCAGCGTCAGCAGCATCCATGTCCATCTTCCGACTCGTTTCATGGTTCAGGCTCCTTTTCTTGTATCTGTCTGCTTACAGTATAGCGCGCTTTTCTCCGGAGTTCAACCATGTTTTGCTGCAAAAGCGGATAAAAACCGCCTCCGCAGCTGGGAACGCTGCGGGGGCGCGTTTCTAAAACGCGCAGAATCTCTGTAGGGGCCGACGACTCTGTCGGCCCGCAGAAAGCAGAGGATCTACAGAAATCTTCGGCGAATTCAGGTGCACCTCCGCGCTGGATCGTAGGGGCCGGCGGGAGGCATACTGTAAAAAAGGGAGGGCGGACAGAGTCGTCCGCCCCTACGGTGTAATATTCAGGACAGCAGCATTTTGTCGTTGGCTTCGTCGCTGCCGCTGGCGCGGGAGAACATGGCGAGAAGATCCGGGACGGTCAGCTTTTTCTTTTCTTCGCCGGACAAGTCCACGACGACCTGACCGGCGTCCATCATGATGAGGCGGTTGCCATGGGCAATGGCGTCTTTCATGTTATGCGTGATCATCAGCGTGGTCAGCCCGTGCTCCTGCACGATGCGGTCAGACAGGTCAAGCACCTTGGCGGCCGTGCGCGGGTCGAGCGCAGCGGTGTGCTCGTCGAGAAGCAGCAGCTTCGGCTGCTGCAGCGCCGCCATCAGAAGCGTCAGCGCCTGCCGCTGGCCGCCGGAGAGCAGACCGACCTTCGCGGTCATGCGCTCCTCAAGGCCGAGATTGAGCGCATGGAGACGTTTCTGGTACTCGGCGCGCTCCGCCTTTGTGATGCCCCATTTCAGACCCCGGTGCTGCCCGCGGCGGGCGGCGAGGGCGAGGTTTTCTTCGATCTGCATGGTGGGCGCGGTGCCCATCATGGGATCCTGAAACACGCGGCCGAGAAGCGCGGCACGCTTATGCTCCGGCAGGCCGGTGACGTCCGTGCCGTCAATGACAATCTTGCCGCTGTCGATCTGGAACGAGCCCGCAATGGCGTTCAGCATAGTCGACTTCCCTGCCCCGTTGCCGCCGATGACAGTGACGAAATCGCCGTCGTTCAGGGTCAGATTCAGGTCATTCAGCGCCGTTTTGGCGTTGACCGTACCGGGGTTGAAGGTTTTGCAGACATTGATAAGCTCAAGCATGGCGCGATTCCTCCTTTTTGGCTTTTCCATGGAACATTTTTCCCTTCCAATACGGAATGGCGAGGAAGAGCGCGACGATCAGCGCCGTGATGAGCTTGAGGTCGTTCGTGTTCAGGCCGAGCTGCAGCACGATCTGGAGCACAAAGTAATAGATCACAGCGCCGATGGACACGGCCAGAAGCTTGAGGCCGAAATTCGTGAACAGCTTGCCGAAGATGACCTCGCCGATGATAACGGCAGCAAGGCCAATGACGATCGCGCCGCGGCCCATGTTGACATCCGCCGCGCCCTGAAACTGTGCGAGCAGCGCGCCGGAGAGGGCGACAAGACCGTTCGAAAGCATGAGGCCAAATACAACGTTCGCGTTCGTATTGATTCCCTGTGCACGGGCCATGTTCTGATTCGCGCCGGTGGCGCGGATGGCGCAGCCGCGCTCCGTGCCGAAGAACCAGTACAGAAGCGCGATCACGCCGAATGTGAAAAGAAGCAGCACTGGCAGCGGATTTTTCAGACTCAGGTCACGCACAAAGCGCTGCGACACCATCAAGGGGTATTTATCCACGCCGACGGCCTGATTGGCCTTGCTGTCCATGATGCGAAGATTGATAGAGTAAAGCGCAAGCTGCGTCAGAATGCCGGACAGGATCGCGGGAATGCCGCATTTGGTGTGGAACATCCCCGTGACAAAGCCCGCGAGCATCCCACAGACAAACGCACACAGCAGCGCCAGCCACGGGTTCATGCCCGCGCGGATCAGCATGACAGCTGCCGCACCGCCGGTGGCGATGGAGCCGTCGACGGTCAGGTCGGCCACATCGAGAATGCGGAAGGTAATGTAGACGCCGATGGCCATCAGACCCCAGATGAGGCCCTGCGCCGCTGCACCGGGCAGCGAGTTTAGTAGCGCGGAAAGGAAATTCATAGTCATTCTCCTTCTTGGTCTGCGCCTGCAATCGACCGGCAAAGAAAACCGGTTATCGGCCGATTGCAGGGGCAAACAGTGTTTCATACAGGGCCGGTCATGGGCATATGTCCATGACCGGCCGGCTGAAATCAGCCGTCAATGGCCTCGTAGCCGTCCAGCGGGGTAATGCCGAGCTGGTCGCAGATGGAGGCGTTGTACTTCGGGGTCGCGTCGGTGTATTCGACGGGCATTTCGGAGATATTGGCCTCGCCCTTCAGGATCTTCGCGGCCATCTTGCCGGTGGTCACGCCGAGATCATAGTAGCTGATGGACAGCGTCGCCACGCCGCAGCCGCGGCAGAGGCCCTCTTCGCCGCAGATCGCGGGAACACCGGCGGGAATCAGAACGTTTGCGATCGCCTCGGTGTTGGAAGCGGCGGTGTTGTCGGTCGGGATGTAGACGACGTCGGAGAAATCAGCAGCCTTCTGGGCGACGGAGGAAACGTCGTTGCTGTCGGTGAAGGCGAATTCCTCGCAGGTCACGCCCTGGGCCTCGAGCGCCTTGCGCACCTCGTCGATCTGGTAGCGGGAGTTCGGCTCGGCGGAGCAGAACAGCAGGCCGACCGTCTTTGTCTCGGGGAACCAGTCGAGGATCATCTGGGCCTGTTTTTGCAGGTCGGCCAGATCGGACGTGCCGGAGACGTTGCCGCCGACCGTGCCGCTAAAATCGTCGATGTCGAGCGCAACGCCGTAGGCCGTGATGGACGTGCCGAGGATGGGAATATCAGCCGTGGCGGAGACGGCAGCGGTCAGGGCCGGAGTGGCGTTCGCCATGATGAGGTCGACGCCCTTGGAGACAAAGCCGTTGACGATAGTGCCGCAGTTGACGGAATCGCCGGAGGCATTCTGCACGTCGATGGTCACGGCGTCGCCGAGCGCTTCTTTCAGTGCGTCAACGAAGCCCTGCGTTGCGGCATCGAGCGCCTCATGCTGCACGAGCTGGCAGACGCCGACGGTGTAGGTCTTTCCGCTCTCGGCGGGTGCGTCGGAGGAGGCCGCAGGCTCAGCTGCGGGCTGTGTGGAGGCGCAGGCGGCCAGGCTCAGGACCATCACGAGCGCCAGAAGCATTGCAAGAATCTTTTTCATGATAAATTGCTCCTTTTCTCTGATAACAGTTGATTGTTTAAAACAAAAAGGAGGCTCTGTCCGCGGAACAGAGCCTCCTTCTTACTTACGAAGAAAACACCGGTCTTATACGGACAGCTTCTCATTTTGGGTACGGTAATAGAGGCCCGCAAACAGCTCGCGGGCCATGGTAAAGCGGAAGCTCATATTCATAATGAAATCGTTGGAACGGATCTGCATCATAATGAACTCCCTTCTGCCGTACTGTCCGGCTTTTTATGTTTGCTACTATACTGCTTTAAATGCACAAAGTCAACTGTGAAAGCTACAAAATCCTGCGGCGTTTTTGAATTTGCTTTGTGCATACCGCCCGGAGCGTTCCGGGCGGTTGACATAATTTTTATTTTACATGCGCCTTATGGAAGACCTTCTTGCCCTTGCGGATGATCGCGCCGTCGCCTGCAAAGACTGCCTTTTCAAACGCAGTCGCGAAATCCGTGACCTTCTCGTCGTTGACGCTGATGCCGCCCTGCTGCACGAGACGGCGGCCCTCGCCCTTGGATGCGGCAAGGCCGCACTTGACGAGCAGCGTCAGGGTGTCGATCTTACCGTCAGTGAAGTCATCGTCCGCCAGCTCGGTCGACGGCATATTCTCGCTGCTGCCGCTGCCGCCGAAGAGGGCCTTTGCGCTGGCCTCCGCCTTCTTCGCCTCTTCCTCGCCGTGGACCATCTGCGTCAGCTCGTAGGCAAGAATCTCCTTGGCCTTATTGAGCTGGCTGCCCTCCCACTTGTCCATCTCATCGATCTGCTCAAGCGGCAGGAAGGTCAGCATACGGATGCACTTCATGACGTCGGCATCGTCGACGTTGCGCCAGTACTGATAGAAGTCAAAGGGGCTGGTCTTGTTCGGATCGAGCCAGACAGCGTTGCCCGCAGTCTTGCCCATCTTCTTGCCCTGCGAATCGGTCAGGAGCGTGATGGTCATGGCATGCGCGTCCTTTCCAAGCTTGCGGCGGATCAGCTCCGTGCCGCCGAGCATATTCGACCACTGGTCGTCGCCGCCGAACTGCATATTGCAGCCGTAGTGCTGGAACAGATGATAGAAGTCGTAGGACTGCATAATCATATAGTTGAACTCCAGGAAGGACAGGCCCTTTTCCATGCGCTGCTTGTAGCACTCGGCGCGGAGCATATTATTGACGGAGAAGCACGCACCGACCTCGCGCAGAAGCTCGATATAATTGAGGTTCAGCAGCCAGTCGGCGTTGTTGACCATGATGGCTTTACCTTCGCCGAAATCAATGAATCGCTCCATCTGGCGCTTGAAGCACTCGGCGTTGTGGTCGATATCCTCCTTGGTCAGCATTTTGCGCATATCGGTGCGGCCGGACGGGTCGCCGATCATGGTCGTGCCGCCGCCGATGAGCGCGACGGGCTGGTTGCCCGCCATCTGCAAACGCTTCATGAGCGTCAGCGCCATGAAATGACCGGCAGTCAGAGAATCTGCCGTGCAGTCGAAGCCAATGTAGAATTTGGCCTTGCCCGCGTTGACCATTTCGCGGATCTCCGGCTCGTTCGTGACCTGCTTGACAAGGCCTCTGGCCTGCAGTTCTTCATAAATACCCATTGTGATTACTCCTTCTATGTTTGAAAAATTTTTATCAATTATCGGATGCTGTTTCCGGCAGCGTCCAGAAAATCGCAGCCTGTTGTGCCATACGGCGGTGCATATGGAAAAACATACGGAATGTCTTCAGCCGAAAGCTCTGTCTTCTCGTCGCCGTAAGAGGTATGATACACGATCGAGCGGCAGTCGGAATTGTTGATGAGAACAATATCGCGTGCATACCGCCATACAACGTGCACGATGTCCCGCGCGTATGCGCTGGGCGTGTATGTCTTTTTCATCCAATAGCTGCCGTTATTCAGCACACGGCAGTCCACAGCCCGATAAAGCGTCATGTCCTGATTCTGTATGATAAACCAGAGCAGTGTATACGCATCCGCCGTATAATCTCCGGCGCAGGTGATGACGGCGTCCTGCGGGAGGTCAAGCTTCTTCCGAAGCAGCTCCCCCACCGTCTCCTGCGTTTTGGCTATGGGCAGATTTGATATCACGATCACGGCCGCGGCGGCCAAAAGAGCAAGTGCCAGCAGGATTTTGTGTGATTTTTTCATGGCTCCCTCCTTTTCACGCACCGCAAAACCGTCTCTGTAGGGGCGGACGACTCTGTCCGCCCGCGGGATGTACCGATTTTACGGGAATCTTCGGCGAATTCACAGCTGCCCCCTACATCCAAAGAGGTAACTGCTTGCGGATTCGCCGCAAATTCTCGAAGGAATTCACTGCATTCTGCCGGGCGGAGCAGAGCCCCGCCCCTACCAACTGCGGTTGCATTTCAACGGTTTTTGCGTAAAACAAACCGTCTATGGTCTTAAGTTGATGACATTGCTTGGATGAGGAGCCTTGGATGCTGCTTTCGGCTTTCGAAAAGTCAAGGAATGTTCACAAATCGTTCCTTGACTTTTCATATTTTTCGTGTATGATTTAATTCAATATTGAACAGTTCGATATTGGAGGTCTTAACTCATGCCGGAACCCCTTCTGACCGCGTCTGCCATGTTTGCCAATGCTGCACGCTTTTCTGACGCCTATCACGCCGCGCTTTCGCCGCTGTGCGCGGAAACCGGTCTGCCGCCTGCGGCGGCGGATATTCTGCTGTTTCTGGCGAATAATCCCGGCTGCGAGACGGCGGGCGCGATCTGCCGGATGCGCGGACTGAAGCCCGCGATCGTGTCGTTTCATATTGACCGGCTTGTGGGCGAGGGCTTTCTGCAGCGGCAGCCTGTCCCCGGCGACCGGCGCAAGACGGCGCTCGTGCTGACCGAAAAGGCAGCGCCCGTCATCGAGCAGGGCCGCAGGCTACAAAAGTCGTTCGCCGACCGGCTCACCGAGGGCCTGCGTGCGGAGGACTTAGCGCACTTCCGCCGCTGCGTGGCCGCCTTTGAACGCAATATCGAACGGATCCGCATGGAAAATCCCAAAGGAACGGAGATGTAACCCCCCATGATCAAACTTCTCAAGCGTATGCGAAAGCGCGAGGCGCTGATGGCGCTTTTGTGCGCAGTTCTCGTCGTGGCGCAGGTCTATTTCGACCTGAAGCTGCCGGATTACATGACCCGGCTCACCACGCTCATCAAAACCCCCGGCAGCGTCACAGCGGATATTTTATCCGTCGGCGGCGAGATGCTCCTGTGTACGCTGGCCAGCGCCGTTCTGGCTGTCGGCTGCGGGTATCTGGCGGCAAAGACGGCCTCCGGCTTCAGCTTTTCCGTCCGCGCCGACCTGTTCCACCATGTCATGGACGCGGGCAGCGAGGAAATGCAGTCCTTTTCTGTCCCCAGCCTCATCACCAGAACGACCAACGATATTACCCAGATTCAGATGATCGTCGCCATGGGCCTGCAGATGCTCATGAAGGCCCCGATCATGGCCGTCTGGGCCATCATCAAGATCCTCGGCAAAAGCTGGACGCTCTCGGCGGTAACGGGCGGCTTCGTTGTGGCAATCGTTGTGATGGTGCTGCTGATCATGTCCAGCTGCCTGCCCCGGTTCCGTCAGGTGCAGAAAAAGACCGACCAGATCAACCGCGTCGCGCGGGAAAATCTGACCGGCATCAACGTCGTCCATGCCTTCGGCGCGGAGGACTATCAGACCCGGAAATTCGACGGCCCCAGCCGCGAGATGATGAACCTGCAGCTGAAAAACCAGCGGCTGTTCGCCCTGCTCCAGCCGATGCTCGGCTTCGGCATGAACGGGCTGGCGCTCGCCGTCTACTGGGTCGGCGCGGCGCTGGTTGAGTCGATCGCGCTGACAGATCCCGCCGCACGGCTGACGATGTTCACAAACGTGCTGGTGTTCAGCACCTACGCGACCTATGTTGTGATGTCCTTTATGATGCTCGTGATGATCTTCATGCTCATGCCGCAGGCGCAGGTCTCGGCAGAGCGCATCAACGAGGTGCTGGACACAAAGCCGCACGTCGTCCCCGGCGCGAAGACAGAGGGCAGCGGGACCGGCACGGTCGAGTTCCGCGATGTCTCCTTCCGCTATCCGGGCGCGGCTGCGGATGAGCTGGAGCATATCAGTTTCAAGGTAGAAAAGGGCCAGACGCTGGCCATCATCGGCGCGACCGGCAGCGGCAAGACGACGCTGGCCTCCCTCATTCCGCGCTTTTACGACGCGACGGCTGGCACTGTCCTTGTAGACGGGCTGGACGTGCGCGAGTATACGTTCGACGCGCTTTACAACAAGCTCGGCTATGTGACGCAGAAGGCCGTTCTGTTCTCCGGCACGGTTGAAGACAATGTCTTTTTCGGGCAGAGCGCAGCAGAAAAGACGGACGCGTCGCTGCAAGCCGCGCTTTCCCTGTCGCAGGCTGCGGAATTTGTGGACAAATACCCTGAAAAGGCCGCACATCCCATCGCCCAGCTTGGCCGGAACGTCTCCGGCGGGCAGAAGCAGCGGCTTTCCATCGCGCGTGCGCTGGCAAGAACGCCGGAAATTCTGATTTTCGACGATTCGTTCTCCGCGCTGGACTATAAGACCGACGCGACGCTCCGCGAGGGGCTTGCGAAGGAGCTTCCCGGCACGACGAAGATCATCGTCGCCCAGCGCATCAGCACCATCCGTAATGCCGATCAGATCCTCGTGCTCGACCGCGGCGAGATTGCCGGACTCGGCACGCATGACGCACTGATGGCGTCCTGCACGGTCTACCGCGAGATCGCCATGTCGCAGCTGAGCGAGGAAGAGCTCAAGAAAGGAGGCGCATCCAAATGAGGCCCAATATGCGTCCAACAGAAAAAACGGATCCCAAAGGCGCTCTGAACGACCTGAGCGCGTATATGCGCAGGAGCCTCGGCGTCGTCATTCTGGCGCTCGTGCTGGCGGCGCTCAGCGCCGTGCTGACCATCATCGGCCCGGATCAGGTCGGTAAGATCGCGACCATCATGTCCGACGGCCTGCTCGGCGGCATTGATCTTGCAGCCATTGCAAGAGTCGGCATACTGCTTGCCGTCATTTACGGCCTGAGCGCGCTCTTTGGCTTCATCCAGCACTATATCATGGCGAGCGTCACGCTCAAAATGTCCTACCGTATGCGCGCGGAGCTGTCCGAAAAGATCAACCGGGTGCCGCAGAAATACTTCAACTTTCATGCACAGGGCGATATTCTCAGCCGCATCACCAACGATGTCTCCACGCTCCAGCAGGGACTGACCAACAGCCTGCCGACGATCATCTCCGCCGCGACGCAGTTTGCCGGCTGCCTCATCATGATGTTCGTGACCGAGTGGCGGCTGGCGCTTGCCGCGCTGGGCATTACGCTCGTCGGGCTGCTGCTCGTCGTGCTCATCATGTCCCGTTCGCAGAAATACTTTACCGCCCGGCAGGAAAGCCTCGGCAAACTGAACGGCTATGTCGAGGAAATGTATTCCGGCCACGAGGTCGTGCGCATTTCCCGCGCGGCAGAGCCTGTCGGCAAGACCTTTGACACGCTGAACGACGCTGTTTACGACGCGAACTGGCGTTCGCAGTTCCTGTCCGGCGTCATGCAGCCGCTCATGAATGTCATCGGCAACCTGTCCTATGTCGCCGTGTGCGTGCTCGGCTCGATCCTCGCGATCCAGGGCATCATCGATATCGGCGTGATCGTCTCGTTCATCCTGTATGTGCGCCTGTTCACCTCTCCCCTCACCCAGATCGCGCAGGGCATGACGAACCTGCAGACAGCCTCCGCCTCCGCGCACCGCATCTTTGACTTCCTCGGCAGCGAGGAACTGCCCGATGAATCGGAAAAACCGGAGCTGCCCCGCCCCGTGCGCGGCGAAGTGGACTTTGAGCATGTCCGCTTCAGCTATCCGGATTCGCCGGATAAGATCATCATCAAGGACTTTTCAGCCCATGTCGCACCTGGTCAGAAGGTTGCGATCGTCGGCCCGACCGGCGCCGGTAAGACTACCATGGTAAACCTTCTTATGCGGTTCTATGAAATTGCCGACGGCTGCATTAAGATTGACGGCGTGCCCTCGCAGGATATCCGACGTGAGGACGTGCATAAGCTGTTCGGCATGGTTTTGCAGGATACATGGCTGTTTGAGGGCACAGTCCGGGAAAATCTTGTCTACAATCTGTCGGACGTGACCGATGAACAATTAAATCGCGTCTGCCGCGCCTGCGGGCTGGATAAATTCGTCCGTTCGCTGCCGGACGGCTTCGACACTGTCCTGTCCGAGAGCACCAGCATTTCCGCCGGGCAGAAGCAGCTGCTGACCATCGCCCGCGCCATGCTCCAGAACGCGCCCATGCTCATCCTCGACGAGGCGACCAGCTCTGTCGACACGCGCACGGAGCTGCTCATCCAGCGCGCCATGGATAAGCTGACGGAAAACCGCACCAGCTTCGTTATCGCCCACCGCCTGTCGACGATCAAAAACGCCGACCTCATCCTCGTCATGAAGGACGGCGACATCATCGAAAGCGGCACGCACGAAACACTCATGCAGCGAAACGGCTTCTACGCCGCCCTCTACAACAGCCAGTTCGAACAGGCATCATAACGCGCTCCATAAAAAACTCTGCCCGCAGCTTCAACGGTCTGCGGGCAGAGTTTTTAATGATAGAATTTTTCCTCGATTTTGACCACAACGCCGTTTTTCAAAGTAAGCGTATACGGCTGGACGAGCAGCCCTTCGTTTTCCTGCACGGCGGCGGCAAAGTCCCGCCATGTTTTGAACGTATACAGCCGGTCCTCGCCTGCGCCATATTCCTGCTCGATATCGTAGATCGTGACGGATGCGTTCGGGTCGACTTTATAGGTGTAAAGTTCGCCGGAATCGACCCGGTAATATCCATAATAATAATTCTGCGGTGGAATATTCAGCGCCTTGAGCGTTTGCAGATCCTCTTCGAGAGAGGCATTCAGCAGCGTAATATGCTCGGCCGTGATGGAATCCCCGGTCACGCTCTGCAGAACTGCGTTCCGGCGCGTGCTGACCTCCGTGATCTGCGAGGTCTGGAGCGAATAGGAGAGCATCAATATGACGTCCGCCCGCGTCAGCGTGACGATCAATGATTGCCGGTCTTCCGATAAGTCCTTCGTCCAGATGGTATCCGCGTCCAGATACCGCAGATCGGCGTTCGCACCGCTAAAATACTCGACGAATGCGGAATAATAGCGCGGCCACTGGGAAACATCGCCCGGTAGGTCGCTCATTTTGCTGTCCTCGATCTGGAATTTCCGAACGATATCCTCATATTCCGCCGTCATGTCCTGCGCCCAGTGTGCATAGTCCAGCTTTTCGTGGACGCGCGACCAAATTGTATCATCCTGAAGAACAGCCTCCGCAGACTCGCCGCTTGACGGGGCAAGGGAGGCAATCACCTCCAAATACTGCTGGAGCAGATTCATGTCTGCTGGAAACCAGTCTCCGGACGCTTCCGGCAATCCCCACGCGCCGTCCGCATTCTGCACGACAAGCGGGCCGCAGAAATCGCGGATCCAGTCGCTCAGATTCCCGCTCGGATACTCCGCAAATCCTGTGCAGACATTGCCCGGCGCATCCAGCTCGAATCTTGCCACTGTCGTTGCGCCGCCTCCGTTCCACTCCCAGTCGGGGCCGGTGTAGTCATAGTAAAAATCGTAATGCAGGTCGCATATGACGACGGTTTTCCCGTTTTCCTCAAATGAACCGTATTCGCGCAGGCTCGGCAGCACGATATCATTGTCATCGCGCGGGTACCGCTGCGCGACCGCCGCGTCAAAGAGCACCGCCTCCCGCCCGGTCAGACCGAACATGGAAGAGGCCGGGATGGGGAGCGTACTCTGCGGCTCAGTCGTCGGAACCTGTTCCTCCTGCACGGTCGATTGCTCCGGCGAAGCAAGCGTAAAGGAATGAATGTACCAGTTTTCGCCGTCCTTCACCAGCTTCAGAACAGCCTTGCCGGAAAGAGATCCCGCCGTGCTGCCGTACAGCAGCACAGTATCTCCGTCAGGCTCGATCTCGCCGCTGGTGCAGCGGAAATAGCCGGGGTTGTAGTCGCTGGTGGTGGTATAAAATGCGTCCGTGTCTTCGAGATAGGTGTAGCCGGAAAACGGCGTCTGCATATCCGTCAGGTCGGCAAGGCCGATGCCCGCGAAGCGCTTCAGGACGTCTTCGACCGCAGACGCAGGATACCGGTGGATGGGCAGTGGGAAATCCTCCACGCTGTCGACGCGGAATTCCCATTTGGCGTTCAGCTGGGCAAATTCCTCCTCCGAAATATCCTCCTCGCCGCATTCTCCGAAGTAAGCAAGGAAATTGTTCAGATTCAGATCACGTACATCGTCATAGGTCGAGGTGAAGAAGCCGTTGACCGCGAAATGACCGAGCGTATCATCGGTCGACAGCTCATAGTCGGCAAAGATCGCGTTGACCTCGTCGATCTGTGCCTGCGTCAGCGGCATCGCGGTTTTCAGCGGCTCCTGCTGCGCGGGTTCTGTTTCCTCTGGCAGCGTGATTTCCCCCGTTTTCTGCCGCGTCAGCTCCGTAATCGAGCACCCAGCGGCAGACACGATGAGCAGCAGCACCAGAATGACACACAGAACGCTTGTGCGCTGTTTTTTCGTCAGGAACAAAATGCGCTCCCTGACCGGCGGCCCGGCGAGGCTCAGAGCCATGGCCTTACGCGGGGCCTGCGCCAGAATCGCCCGTGCGTAGGCGAGGCGCTGCGCGTCCGACAGCCCGGCTGCGACCGCCTCGTCGCACGCCAGCTCCGCGTCGCGCTTGGATAGAATCGCGGCCAGCCAGATAAACGGGTTCCACCAGTAAGCAATCACCGCCGCCGCCCGACAGAACGACCACAGATGATCCAGATGTCGCAGATGCGTCAGCTCGTGCCGTAAAATCAATTCTGTTTCAGGCGTTTGCAGCACGTCCTCCGTCAGATACACCGCCGGAACCAGCCCGGCCAGACACGGCGATTTGACCGTGCTGGACACATAAATACGCGTCCTGCCGTGTCTGCCAAGAAAGCGCCGGCTCTTGTGCAGCCGAACTGTGAAGACCAGCCACGTGCCCAATAACCAAGATCCGAGCAGCGCACTGCCGCCCGCCCAGACGATCTGAAAGATCTGCATCGCTGTCAGCGGCTTTGCGGGCGCTTCCGCAGCCTCCTGCGCCGGGGAGACTGGCTGCTGCACAGGTGTCTGCGGCTGCGTCACAGCCCGCGCAGGCTGCTGCGCCGGGAGAGGCTGCGCAGGCAGCTCCACGCGCTGCACCGGCGCGGCCGCTTCCTCTGCCGGAAGCACCGGCAGCGAAACCAGCGTCCCCGGCAGACACAGCTTCACCAGCACCACCAGCCAGAGCGTATAGACCATCCGCTTCGGCACGCGGTTTTTGAAAATTGCCCGTACCAGAAGAACGGCCAGAATCAGCGCTGAAACGGTCAATACTTCTCTCAGCATAAGAAATCCTCCTGTCTTTCCATCTAAGCTACGGAAGCAGCAGCTCTGCGACCGGCAGCAGTTCTTCTGTGCCATCTTCGCGCAGGACGCGCAGGACATCGTCTTCTGACGCCGCGTGCGTCTCATCACTGTCACCAAAGGAAAGCTTCGCAAAGCGCTCGCTGCAAAGCTTTCCGTCCCAATCCACGAGCCAATACCCCTCCGGCATCGGCTGGCCGTCCTCGTCATAGCACGGATATGCCGCACGTTCACCGTAACATACCGCGATGCCGATATAGCCATTGTCAAATACGCTGTAATCGATCCAATGGAAGCGCGCACAAAGCGTGCTCCCGTTCTCGTCCGTTAGCCGGCACCGGCCCATGACCGGCCCCTGCGATACGCCGCCTTCATAGAGCAGGAAGCGATCCGGGAATGGGATCTCCACACGCTCATAGACCGGTGCGATCACCTCTGCTCCGTCTGCGGTCACAATGCCATAGCACGGTTCACGGCTGTCCCAGCGGGTAACGCGCAGACGATAGCCGAAATGGTCTTCCTCCAAAGTTTTCGGCTCGTCCACTTCGCTGAGGTAAAAGCTTCCGTCTCCGGCGCTGACGGTATAGCGGTAGCCGGTGCCGTTTCGGATGCAGTAGACCTCACCCTCCGGCGTGCCCATATAGTCGATGCAGGCGTCAAACGGCTCGTCAGAAAGAAGCGTGCCGTCCTTCAGCCGAATCCAGACCTTTGTGTCTGGAACTTCACCGATGTGCCGCGTACCATCGGCCTCCCGCACCAGCCCCATGCAGCTGCCGTCCGTCCGATAGAGCGTTTCATACGGTGCCCAGCTCCATGTTTTTGCATCGTCATATTGGTCAACGCCCGAAGCGTCCTTTGCTTCTTCCTGCGCGGCAGTCTTCCACCAATCCGCACCGTCTTCCTCACCGTAGATTTTCCGAAATTCCTGTGAACGAGGCTCCTGCGTCGAGTCATTATAGGAGGACTGCGAATCCTGCGATTCGGCTTCCCACGGTGCTTCCTCCGCCTGCACCGCGGGCGGAGCCTCCGGCGCTTTCTGACAGCCTGATAAAAGAAGGCTGATGCAGAGCGTCAGGAAGAGAATTTGTTTTTTCATTGCGCGTGCTCCTTCTCCGCTGCGTCCAAAATGGCTTTTAACTCCTGAATTTCCTGCTCGGACAGCGCACCGCGGTCAACTAAGTTTGATACCATCATCCCGACGCTGCCGCCGTAGACCTTGGATAGAAACGACTCCGTTTCCTCCGGCTCCACGTCGGCATAGGCGACGGACGCGCTGTATGTCTGAAATTTTCCGCTGTCGTCCATCGTGACCGCACCCTTGGCGATCAGCCGCTTGAGCATCATAAAAATCGTCGCCCGGCTCCATCCGGTATCCGCGTCCAATGCCGAGACCAGCTCCGCCAGCGTCTGCCCCGGCCTCTGCCAGAGCGTTTTCATCAGCTTCCATTCCCCATCAGACAGTCTGAGATGTTCCATTTCACAGTGCTCCCTTCAAAATGCTAACGTATGTTATGTTTTGAGGATACCACAGATATTAACACTTGTCAACTGCAACCTGTACATTTTATGCATGAAGGCCTGAAGGGATTCGAACGCCGTAAATATCGGAGCGCTCTGGTATCTGCTGCAAATCCCCTCTGTTTGCTTTTGCAAATTTTTAGACGTTACAATATACTAGTACCTTGTAACACATAAAACTTTACGTGTATGGACTATGTCAGGGCGTTGGCAAAGGATCCGATTGCCAGAAAGGTCAAGCTGGCAGACCTCCGGCACAATCTCGACGCCCGAAGACTGAACGGCGTGCGATCCGGGAAACATGACCTGTATTTGCAGGCAGTTCGCTATCTAGGGTGTATCTGAAAACTCATGATGTGACCGGCAGCGAGGGATTTTTGCGTTGCGCAAGACATTTTTTCGCAGGAATACTGACGTATTTCAAGGAAAAATGACGCGGCGCACCGCAAAAAGGCCCGCTGTCCGGGTGCGTTGGGAGTTTTCAGATACACCCTAGAAAAATCAGGTAGAGAACACTTTTATGCGGAACTGTCCGCATGGTATCAGCGCACCGGCCGCAGCAGGTGCAAAGAGCGCTTGTGAGACTGTCTGCCTTTGCGTGCCGGCGGTCGTCCGGGAGCTGCCGCCGGCCTCGTTCTGCTTTTGCGGACCGGTCATTCACGTTTCGATATCGTTCAGGAGTCGGAGGCTTCCCCGGCGAAGCTCTAAGCGGCCTTCCCGCTGCATCGTGCCGAGCAGGCGCGAAAGGGCGCTGCGGTTCATGCCAAGGTACCGGGCCATCTGCTCGCGCGTCATTCCGGCGCAGACGATCTCGCCGGTTTTTCCCGCCTCCTGCCGCAGATACGCTTCCAGCCTTGTCCGACCATCCGGAATGGACAGGAGGCGGATATGGCGCTGTAATGCCCAGTATTTCTCCGAGATCTCCTCCAGCAGATTGGACAGCAGCCGTGTGCAGTCGCTTCCGCCATCCTCCGCGCAGCAGCGGAGCAGTGCATCCAGCGATAGAAACAGGATCTTGGACGGCCTTGCCGTGCGAAGCTCGACCGGGCTGCCGACCGTCCGGGCCGACATCAAAACATCCCCAAACAGTCCGCCTGCCTCGTGTACCGCGGAAAGGCTTTCCTGTCCATCCTGCGTGTACCGCCACGCCTCCACGCGCCCGGACAGCACGATCCCCGCATGGTCGATCCGCTCGCCCATACCCCAGATCACGCTGTTTTTTCCAAAGCAGGCCGTGCGGGAGGAAAGCTTTTGCAGCAGCCCGTCCAGACGCTCCGCAGGAAGCTCTGCGAAAAGCCTGTTTTGCAGCAGAATGCGCTTCTCTTCATCTGTCAGCATTTTGCTCTCCTTTTTGTTGCAGCTGCAACGTATTTTTTTGAATGACATTGCTATAATAGCAGCAAAATACAAGCTTGGGGAGATTTTTTATGAAAAAAACAGTCTGGATCGCGCGGACGGCGGTCTGCCTTGCGCTTCTGATCGCCATTCAGTTCCTTACCAAAAGCCTCGGCCAGCTGGTGACCGGCTCGTGCGTCAATCTGGTGCTGGCCATCGCGGCGCTGATCGGCGGCGTCTGGTCCGGCGTGACGGTCGCGGTCATTTCGCCGTTCTGCGCGTATCTGCTCGGTATCGGCCCGGCGTTTTTGCCGTTGGTGCCGTGCGTTTCGCTGGGCAACGCCGTCTACGCCGTCCTGTTTGCCCTGCTTGTCGGCAGATTCCTGCAAAAAAAGAAGCTGCCCGCCGCATATGGCAGCATGGTGCTGGCTGCCGCAGCAAAGTTTGCGGCGCTGTATCTCGTCCTTGTCCGGCTGGTGGCCCCGGCTGTCATCCCGGCAGCGAAGCTCAGCACCGTCACAGCGGCTTTTACCTGGCCGCAGCTTCTCACAGCCGTGATCGGCGGCGTGCTGGCCTGCCTGATCGCGCCGGTCCTCTGCCGCGCGCTTGAAAAGAAGAACTAACGCAGTCCGTTGGATGCCTCAGGCCGGGAATACTATTATTTTCATCCATGTCTAGGGTGTATCTGAAAACTCATGATGTGACCGGCAGCGAGGGATTTTTGCGTTGCGCAAGACATTTTTTCGCAGGAATACTGACGTATTTCAAGGAAAAATGACGCGGCGCACCGCAAAAAGGCCCGCTGTCCGGGTGCGTTGGGAGTTTTCAGATACACCCTAAGGACATTACTCATTTCATAAAGTCAGGAAAGGCATACGAACTCAATTGGAAGAACCAAGTTCGTATGCCTTTGTTTTGTCCAATTCCAGAGCTGGACGCTCCGGCTGCCTGAACGGCACACCCTGCGTTCCAGCCGCAGCGGTTTCAAATAACACCATCTGACCGCTGCTCAACGCAAGCGTCTATTTCAGTTCAAGCAGCGCTTTTTCATCGTCTTTTACAAGCTTCCCTTGACAACGATAACGTGTCCCTCAGTTTCCGATTTCATTTTACGCGCCAGGAAGCGTTTCGTCGGAAGGAGACGATGCTGATACAGAAACAGCGCCCGGCTCACGCCGGGCGCTGCTGCTTTATGGGGTTTTGGCGAAATTACTCGTCGATCTCGATGACGACGCCGGAACCAACGGTACGGCCGCCTTCACGGATAGCGAAGCGGAGGCCCTTCTCGATAGCGATCGGGGTGATCAGCTCGACCTTCATGTCGATGTTATCGCCAGGCATGCACATCTCAACGCCTTCGGGCAGGGAGATGATGCCGGTAACGTCAG
>OLPI01001233.1_pt1 | contig 23101 bp, 20 predicted proteins | sample 1672361 | NCBI WGS metagenome assembly OLPI01 (sample SAMEA3136675, study PRJEB25190) | human gut metagenome
CATACCGGCATCGGGACAACATGATCCATTTTGCCGCCGTGGGCTATGAGCTGCCGCGCACCGATCAGGTCAGCATGATACTGGAGGGTGAGTGGAAAGAGGGTAAAAACGGCTTTCAGCTGCATGTAACGCAATGTGAGGAGGTCGTGCCCCAGACCCGTGAAGGGATCAAAGGGTATCTGTCCTCACGGCTTATCAAGGGCATCGGCGGCAAGACCGCTGAACTGATCGTAGACCGGTTTGGTGCGGACACGTTAAATGTGCTGGAAAATGAACCGGAGCGGCTGCTGGAGATACGAGGCGTCAGCAAGGCAAAGTTGGAGGAGATCATCGCTTCCTACAACGAGAGCCGCGCCCTACGTGACCTGATGCTGCTATTGGCTCCCTTCCAGATCACACCTACCACCGCCACAAAGATCTATGACCATTTTGGCGCGCAAAGTGTGGATATCCTGCGGGATAACCCCTTTGAACTCTGTCAGGTGTCCGGTTTCGGCTTCAAGCGTGTGGACGCGATCATGCGAAAGAACAACTGGCCCCTCAATTCCCCTATGCGTATCCGTGGCGCGGTATTTGCGGCGCTGGAGAGCGCAAAGGGAGATGGCGGTCATCTGTATCTGGAGGCGGAGCAGCTTCATAAAGAGGCCATGTCGCTTCTGAACAGCATGATCCCCGTACCGCAGATGCGGGTAAAGTCGGATGATCTGGATGCTGTGATCGATGATATGCTGCTGCAAGGCAAGATCATCAACAGTAACGGCAACTATTATCTGGTCAAGACCTTTGCGCAGGAGGACGAAACGGCCCGCAGTATCGCAAGGCTGCTCTGCCGCCCGGTAGAACGGGTGGATGTGCAGGATTTGCTGACAAGGGTACGACGCCAGTTAGGCGTTGAACTCTCGCTGCGGCAGACAGAAGCTGTCCACATGGTGTTCCGCAGCGACCTTTCCATCATTACCGGCTTGCCCGGTACTGGCAAGACGACCGTCCTGAAAGCGGTCATTGAGGTGTTCAAGCTGCTGAAGCCATCGGAGAAGATCCTGCTGGCAGCCCCCACCGGCCGGGCAAGCCGCCGCATGGCGGAGAGTACCGGCGTAAACAATGCCAGCACGCTGCACAGCCTGCTGGGACTGTTTGGTGAGGATGGCGGCTTCCGGAAAGGTGAAGAGGATATGCTGGACGCAGGCCTTATCATTGTGGATGAATCGTCTATGATGGATATGTGGCTGGCGCGAAAGTTCTTTTCCCGTATCGGGCCTGACACGAAGGTGCTGCTGGTAGGCGACGCAGACCAGCTGCAAAGTGTCGGAGCAGGTGATGTGTTCCGTGAGCTGATCAACTGTGGGCTGATTCCCGTGACGGTGCTCAATGAGATCTTCCGCCAGAAGAAGGACAGCCTTATCGCCTATAACGCGCAGAAGATCAACAACAATGACACCAGCTTTTTCTATGGCAATGATTTTACTGTCTGCAAATGCGCCAATCAGGAGGAGGCCGCCGAGCATATACGGAATATCTATCTGGCACAGGTGAAGCAATACGGCGTAGACCGTGTGCAGATCCTCTCGCCTTTTCGTTCCACCGGCGCGGCCTCTGCTGACCAACTCAACGAAGCGATCCGCGAACTGGTGAATCCACAGACGGAGGAAGCCGACCTGAAGGTGGGCAGCCTCTATTTTCGGGTAGGCGATAAGATCATGCAGAACAAGAACAGTACCAAGGCGTCCAACGGCGATATTGGCTTTATCCGCAGCTTCCGTCACGATGAGCGGGACGGTATGCGTATATCGATCCAGTTCTCGCCCACGAGAGTCGTGGAGTACTCCATGGAGGAAATGGGGCATGTCGAGCTTGCCTATGCTACCACAGTCCATAAGGCGCAGGGCAGCGAGTTCGATGTGGTGATATTCCCGCTGCTGAGAAGTCATGCCCGAATGCTGACGCGGAGCCTTGTGTATACGGCTATCACCCGTGCCAAGGCCAAGGTCATTCTGGTGGGACAGATCGGTATGCTCTATATGGCTGTCCACAAGGATGATACCGGGAAGCGTAATACGCAGCTGGGACGTAGGATCACACTGTATGTCAATACGTTCAAAGTACAGAAACGCATTGCCTGAGCACAACTGTAAATATTTTATGAAAATGAGGCAAGGGTGTTAAATTCGCACCTTGTCTCGTGTTTTTATTAAGAAAGGAGCCTTTGAAATGAATGCACCCGAATCCACTCTGTTCAATGCTGTCCCCGTTGTCTCTGAGCTGAACCGTGTCGCAGGCTTCGATCCGTTGCGATTCTTGAAAAAGACTGCCAACGGACACGAGCTGGAGCTGCGGTACAAAAAGCTCTGGTTCCGGCTGAAGTACCCTGCCGGACGCACGCGGCTGACGCCGCTGCGCATCACGGATCAGTTGGCGATCATCGAGGCAAAGGTATTCTTCGACAAGGATGATGCCGACCCCGCCAGCAGCTACATTGCCACCATGACACAGGAAAACGCGCCTGCCGATCTGTATATTCAGGCTGCGGAGCATGATGCTCTGGACATGGCGCTGACCAACGCCGGTTTCGGCGTCCAGTTCGCACCGATGCCCAAGGCGGATACGCCTTACGCAGAGCCGACCACGCCTGTTATGCGGAGCGAGCCTGCCCCTGCACCTCAAGCGGCAGCGGAACAGGTCAGAACGGAACCTGCTGCGGTACGGGCCGACATTGAGCCTGTGGTCGTACAGCAGCCTGAACAGGAAGTGGTTCACCATGCAGAAAAAGCCGTACCTGACACGGCGCCGGTGGAAGTCTCTGCGGAACAGCCTGCGGAGGCCGTTGCAGAGCCTGCGGTAGAAACGGAACTGCCCTTCGTATATGACGAGCCAAGTGCCGCCAGTTATACCAAGGACATGGATGTGGATACCATCTGCACTCTGATGACCGAAGCGGAGGCCGAGGAAATCATCGTGCCCATCGGCACGTGCAGCGGACAGACGCTCAAGCAAGTCGCCGAGCGGCGGCCAGCCAGCCTCAAGTGGTATGTGAAGGGCTATTCCGGGGATGACAATATCCTGCGGGCCGGCGCCAAGCTGATGCTGGACAAGCTCCAGCGTCTGGCAAATGCCAGCTGACAGACGAATCGTTCAAGATGATGGTAAGGAGGTGGCGCGGTGGCGCAGCCACAGGAGTTCCCGTTCAATATCATGGATGTGGCCGAGCTGCTGCATCTGCATATCCGGCGCAGACAGGCGGACAGCGTATATGCCGACTGCCCGATCTGCGGTGATAAGCGGGGGAAGATGAACATCAACTTTGCTAAAAACCTCTGGCGCTGCAACTACTGCAACGAAGGCGGCGGGATGCTGTCTCTCTACGGAAAGGTATACGGGATCAGCAATTCCGAAGCCTACCGTGAGATCTGCGACACGCTGCAAAACGGCCTTACGGCGCCGGAGTACACCGCAAAGGAGCTGCCGGAACAGGCGGCGATCGAGCAATCCGTCCTTGCCTCACCGCAGGAGATCCACCAGACATTTTCCATGCTGCTGGAGCTGTTGACGCTTACGCCTCAACACCGCAAGCATCTCCATGAGGTGCGCGGGCTGACCGACGAACAGATAGAACGGCTGGGGTACAAAAGTACCCCGCCCTTCTACCTGTGCCGGTCACTGACGGAGAAACTGCGCAGCCGAGGCTGCAAGGTGGAGGGCGTGCCCGGCTTCTATGTGGGCAAGGATGATAAATGGACGGTCAACTTCAATTCCATCACGGCGGGGATCATCATTCCCGCCAGGGGGATCGACGGGATGATACGCGGCGCGCAGATCCGGTTGGACACACCTATCCGAGATCAGGAGAGCGACCCCGACAAGAGCGGGACAAAGTACCTGTGGCTATCCTCCGCTTCCAAGAAACGCGGAGTATCCTCCGGCAGTCCTGTCCATTTCGTGGGCGATCCCTTTGCGCGGGTTGTCTATGTGACGGAAGGGCTGTTGAAAGCCGATGTGGCGCACTTTCTGATGGATCGCTCCTTTGCGGCTACGGCAGGCGCCAACAACGTCAACAAGCTGGATATGCTGTTTGCGCTGCTATCTGCCAATGGCACAGAGGTCATCATTGAAGCCGAGGATATGGACAAGTATCACAACGCAGCTGTCAGCAAGGGCGCGTCGAAAATCTATCTCATGGCACGCAGCCATGGGTTGGAGTGCCGTCGTCTCACGTGGGATCCGAATTATAAAGGCATTGATGACTGGCAGCTTGCCATGCGGCAGAAAAAAGAGCAAAGAGATGTTTCTCAAATGAATTTCAGAACGCGGTTTGTCTGCGGGCTCTGTTCCTTTGACGCCATCAGCGAGGAGATCGCCGCATGGCACGAGAGGAACACCGGCAGCAGTACGCTCCACGATCACTTGGGTCTGAGTGAGCAGGAGTACGCCCACTTTTTGCGGGATGGTGACGCGGCACTGGAGCAGTATCTTTTATCCCTGCGAGCGCAGCAGTATTTCCGTATCTACCAGCCGGATGTATCTGAGGGCAAGGCCGCGGATTTCGCCTTTGGCGGGATCAGGGCTTTGCAGAAGGCCGGCTATGAACAGCCCCCCGCCTCGGAGTACGCGCTGGTCTATGAAGGAACTCTGGTGTGTGAAGTGCAGCAGGGCGACGCCATCCGCCTGAAACTGGTGGCGGCGCGATACAGCGGCGAGCTGCCTGCGGACTATCATGGACGCAGCGTTTCACCCTCCACGGTGATCGAATTCTTTGACGAAAACGGGCGCAGATACTTTTACTGTGATGGAAATGATAAATTCCTGCCGGTAAAGTTCTCGTCAAAGCTGGCAAAAGATAAACGGGAACGGCACTGAGCTGTTCCACCATAAACAAAAGGCATTGGGCAGGTGTATCTATCACCCGCCCAATGCCGTTTTATTTTGAAATGGAGGAGCCTTATGGGAGTATATTCAGAAATGGCCGCAGACTTGCGGGAAGATGTGCAGGAGCGCACCCCGGCGGTGCAGGATGCCGCCGAGCTGGCTGCCAGACGGGCAGACGAGCGGCAGCAGGCTGAAGAGGAGCAGGCAAAGGCGTTGCTTTCTCAGATGCAGCAAAATGCGGATGTCGCCCCTGCCATCCCTGATCCGGAAGCCGAGAAAAAGGCGGAAGAGGATCGTAAACGGCAGGAGCATGAGCAGGCCGAAGCCAAGCGGAAAGCCGAGTGGGAGGCCAAGCAGCGAGCCAAGGAGGAAGCCGAGCAGGCCGCGTGGGAAAATGCGGTGGCGATGAGCGATGACGAAGTGATGGCTGCATCCATGAAGCGTGTGGGCGACGATTCCGAGCGACTGACCCGCCGCAATATGAAGCAGTGCGTCACCGAGTATATCCAGACGCTTTGCCTTGCGGATGTGTCTTTTGCCCGGAATGTCATGCACCCCCGTAAGAATATGGTCAACTGCTTCCGTTATATCAACCGCAAGGCGCTTGAGTTTGCCAAGCAGGAGATGGAGGACAATGACGTCAAGCCCTCTGCTGAAGGCTATGGCACCGATGTACCGGACGGGCTCTGCTATCAGTGGGCGGAAGAGTATTTCAAGGATCTGAACGCAAAGGAGGATCGTGGACAAGAAGAAAAGTTTGTTCCCAGACCGTATTACGGCGGCAGGAGCAGCACGACGAAAAAGGCAGAGAAGAAAAAAGCGGAGAAGCCCGCCGCCAAGAAGGAGAAGGCTGCCAATACAGCAAAGGAAAATGAGCCGTTGGACGACCAACTCTCCTTCGATAGTCTGGGGGTGAGCGCATGACGCGGAAGATAGACAAACGCGCCTGCCGCAAGCTTGCCATGCCGGAACTGAAATTTAATCTGAATGAAGGCGTGCTTCATGTAGAGAGCTGCCCCTATATTATCCGCACGGCAGTGCGGAATATTGCCGGGCAGCGTATTCTGATGCTCTATATCTATCAGAGAGAGAACATTCTGGCGGGCAGTATCAAGCCCCGCTGGGTCGTTTTCCAAGGCCGGTATGATTTTGCCACTCTTTCCCTTAGAGAAAACGCCAGTGCGACATGGCAATGCTCACCATTTGATTCTTTGGATCGGATATGCCGTTTTGACACCAAATGCGCTTTCTATCGGCAGCAGGACGAGGCTCGCGCAGCCCATTTTTGCAAATGCGAGCACAGTGCCATTTCGGCGTTAATTTGTCTGCAATGGTCGATTTCTCGTCGCAAGGCTCTGGAGCGTAAGCGAAAAAAGCAGCGTGCGATCATAGAGCGGATGAAATATGTGCCAGCGCTGCCCCGCGACCTGAAAGGCTTTATCCACCGCGAAGTCATGCCACAGTATATCTTCTATGATTACCAGCGGAAAGGGCCGGAACATGCTTTCTGTACCGCGTGCCGGCACGAGGTCAGTATCGCGGCAGCCAAGCACAATACTTCCGGCATCTGCCCTCGCTGCAAAAAGAAGATCACGTTCAAAAGCAGAGGAAAGCGCGGGCGTGTTTTTGACCGTGCAACGATCCAAGTGCTGCAAAAGGCGGAGGTTAACGGATTGGTGCTGCGGATCATAAAGGTATACCGTGCGTTTGTTGACTCAGACATTCCTAACCATTTTGAGACCTGGGAAAATGCACGGCAGTTTATTACGCTTTCATCAAGCGGACAGTGCAGCATTGATGCCTATTACTATCATCATAAGGCTGAGTATGATTTGACTCCATGGTGTTATGGATACCGTCCAGTATTGTACCCGTGGCAAGATAATTTTACGGCAGATATGAGAGGTATCTTATATCTGCGCAACTTATCTGATACGCTGAAGGATACACCGTGGGCCTATTCGCAGCTGGAAACATTTTCCGGCATCGCTTCGTTTTCGGGAGTGGCAACATTCTTGAGTGCATCTATAAAACGGCCCAAGATTGAGCATTTGATCAAGATGAAGCTTTACCGCTTGGTGAGTGGCATCATATATGGAGGTTATAGTTACTCCGTACTTCAAGCCATCAATTTCAATGGCGAGAACATGCGGGCCATATTAGGTGTTGATCGGCCTTATTTTCCACTCTTACGGGAGTTGGATCCTTCAATCGACCAATTACATCTGATCCGTCAGTTGCTCCAAGCAGATCACAAACCGAGCACGGAACAAATAAAGTGGTTTATTGCCAACAAGATCAGCAATGCCGACGCGGCAAAAGAGTTGCTTGCTCACATGAGTGTGCATAAGCTGCAGCGTTATGCGGAGCGGCAGTTTGCTCCGGAGGATGAAGCGGCTTTGAAGCGTGTAGACTATTACAAGATGAACACGCTGATCACCGACTACCATGACTATCTTTGTATGTGCAAGGAACTGCAATATGACGTGAAAAATAGCTTCGTACTATTTCCGCATAAGCTGAAGGAGGCCCACGACAGTGCAGCAAAGACACTGAGGGACAAACACACGGCGGAGCAGGAAAAAGCGATTGCGGACAGCTTTGACGAATGGCAGAAGCGGTATCAGTATCAGGGAAAAGAACTCATGATGATCCCTCCGCATTCCGCAAAAGAGATCGTGGATGAAGGTACGGCGCTTCATCACTGTGTGAGACGCTATGTTAAAAAAGTTGCCGAAAAAGAGAGTGTCATTCTCTTTGTGAGGAGTGTAGACGAGCCGGACAAATCACTTTGTACCGTAGAGGTAAAGGATGGTCAGGTTACGCAGGCACGAGGCTTTGACAATGCGGAGCCTCCAGCGCAGATCACGGCATTTATTGAACAATGGAAACACCGGGTGCTGTATGCCTCCGATAAGGCCGCAGCATAAACCCGCAAGTAGATCAATGGAGAGGCAGGGCGTATTTCGCCCTGCCTCTTTCCATAACTCAGGAAAGGTGTGAATGAAATGAAAGAGCTTTCAGAACTGAAAAATGAGTTTTATGAAGTCATGTATAAATACGAAAAGAGCTTTTCGGAGAAAGGTGTTATGGCTGATCTGACAGCCTGGCAGACAGCGAAAACAGACCTGATTTCGCTGCTGCGGCGTCACCCTGACTGGAACGAGGCGGAGCAGGCCATCATCTTCGACTGCAATCAGGCCCTCTCTATTCGGCCGGACACGGTAGATGAAACGGCTTTCACGCTGCTGGACATTGCTTCCGAGATACTAAGTGGTGAGCAACTGGAGGATTTCCGCACAGCACTGCACGCCGCCGTGTCGGGCTACAGCCGCACTGTGTCAGAAGAGAATCTGGAGATCCTGCGCCAGCGCGGCGGAATACGCTGCACAAAAGATCAGAAGGCCAGCCGCATCATCGGAAAACTCTGTAGAAAGTTCGGCGTCGATAGTCATGATCGATACAACGCTGTCTTTGCGCAGTTGGCTGATGCCCTGAACCCGCTGATCATGCAGGAGACCGGCGTACTCTCTGTGCATCCCTGCGACTTTCTGGAGATGTCCAGCAAATCCAACACATGGATATCCTGCCACCGGCTTAACGGCGGAGGATATCAGGCGGGGTGCCTCTCCTACATGAACGATAGCGTCAGCATGGTGTTCTATGCCGTAGATGCCGATGTGCATGGTGAGTACCGTAAGGCCATACGCCGATACCGTCAGATGTTCTTCTATAAGGATGGCACTCTGTATCAGTCCCGGCTCTATCCTGCCGATACGGGAAACGCCCTGGAAGTGTCCAAGCTGTTCCGGCATCTGGTGCAGAAGGCCATTTCCCGTTGTCTGATGGAGCCGAACCTCTGGTATCTGAAAACAAAGCGTTCGGACTTAGATGCCCATTACTCGACTCACCGGGGCAGCTTGCATTATCCGGATTATGATTTTCATGGGAACCTCTCTATCTTGCAAGGGCACAAGAAAGACACTGTTCTGCCTATCGGAGCTGCGGCCCTGTGTGTCTGCTGCGGCAATGAACTATGGAGCAATGGTGACATAAAGTGTTCTTGCAAAGATGTGGTCGTCTGCCGGAAATGCGGACAGACAGTAGCGCGTGGTCAAGGGATCTATCTTGAAGATGGTTTTTACTGCAAGACCTGCCTGCATATTTGCGAGGCCTGTGGCCGGCCCACTTTAGGCACTATGTACCCCGCTTATGACCGGCGCGGTTCTTTGCTACAGATTTGCCATGACTGCTACCAGCAGCTGACTGCCAGTTGTTCGTCATGTAGCATGGCGGCAGCCTGCCGCACAATGGGCTTTACGATTTGCAAAAAAGCCACTATACCGGTGGCAGCTTGAGGAGGAATATGATGAACACTTATGAAACTGCTGGAATGGATATGGCCTACTTTGAAAGTATTCTGAAAATGACGCAGGGTGAGCTGAAGGAATATCTTGCGCAGCAACTGCGCGAGTATGGCTATGAGCCTGTCTGTAAAAACGGATTTCTCTATGCGGAAGGTGCTGTCCCGGTGCTGCTGGTTGCCCATCTGGATACCGTTCATACCCATCAGCCAGATATCATCTGCCGCTCCGAAGATGGCCGCTATCTGATGTCACCTTACGGGATAGGCGGTGATGACCGAGCCGGTGTGTATATGATCTTACTGCTGATGCGTGAGTGTCGGTGCCACATCCTTTTTTGTGAAGAGGAAGAGGTCGGCGGTGTGGGCGCAAGGAAATTCGCCAAGAGCAAGCTGCGGCCAGAAGTCAACTATATCGTTGAACTGGATCGGCGCGGCACAAATGATGCTGTGTTCTACAACTGTGATAACCCCGACTTTACGGAGTTCGTTTGCAGCTTCGGCTTTGAAGAGAACTATGGATCGTTCAGCGACATTTCTGTGGTCGCGCCGCATTTGGATACTGCGGCTGTCAATATCAGCGCAGGCTATTTCAACGAGCATCGCCCCCATGAGATGATCGACACCTATACCATGTGCAAGAATGTCCTCAGACTTACGGCTATGTTCCAGCAGCAAACCGGTCATTTCCCGTATCAGGAGCGCATACACAGACGAGGCTCCATGTACGGCGCGCAAACCAGTCTTTTTGCACCGATGATAGAAAGGCAGCCGCAGAAGTGCGCTTGTAAGCTGCTGATGCCCTTGCCGGAAGAGACACGGCTCTATATGGGACAGCACCAGATCAGCTATGCACCGGAGTACATGATGGATCGTGCTGGGAACCTCTATATGTATCTGGAATGCCTGAAGGCTGCCGTGGAGGCGGAGGGCGTGTTTGCCTGTAATGAAGAAGGACAGCCACCTGCGTTCTCAGCGGTTTGCGAGGGAACGAGATTCCTGCAGGTGTATACCTATGAGGAAGCTGTTGAGAGGCTTGAAGATGCGCAGGTAAAAAGTTAAATTGATAAAATCCAGTTCGCCCTTATGGGCGAACTGGATTTCTGCGCATCAAAGCTCTGTAGATTTCCTTGATCTGCCTGCGCGATATCTTTTATTACAAATGAAAAGATATCTTCCGTTTGTGATTCAGAAGGGCAGGAGGAAGTGCATATAACTGTTGTGTACACTCACCACGATTTCTTGTTATAATGCGATTCTTACAAGCGCGGATATCAAGATGGATTGCTTTGTAAAAGTTTTTTTAGAATTCTTGTAATATTTATGTGTTCAGAATCAACATAATAGTAGAAACTCAATGAAACGGAGGAGATACCCGATGTACAGCAGATAGCCCGTGCCTCATCGAACGAAGTGAATCCGCAAGATAAAGTACAAGTGCTTTGGCTGACAAGTAAAGGAGAAAAACATGAAGAAAAGAATTTGCGCTTTTATGCTGGTTTTCGCCATGGTTTTGGCGATGATGGTATCCGCAAGCGCGGCAGTTAAGGAACCCGACTCCGCGAATGGCGGCGGTGGCATCGGCCCCGTGATTACTTATCATATTACAAAGGACAATACTCCTTTGTATTATGAGGCTGGCGGCCCTGACAGCAAGGGATTGGTTCACAAGGGGAATTATTGTGACAAGCTCGGCACGTCCGGCAGTTATACGCATGTAAAGATGACCAGTGGTCCGATGTTCGGAAAGACCGGTTATGTACTGAGCACCTATGTTGCTCTTGGATATTAACCTATTACCGGAAGCTTAAGGGATATAAGCATTACATCCCATTTGTCAAAGAGCCGCCTTATACTTTGAGGCGGCTCTTAAAATCATTTTCCTGATAATAATATAAAAATTATAAAATGCTATTGCCATAATTGGGTGTGTTTAAGAGGTATCTAATTTATGAAAAAGCGATTTGCGATACTGCTGACCCTACTGGCCGCGCTGCTGCTGTGCGGCTGCGGCGAAAGGGCCGATGACCAGCGATGGCTGTGGTCGTCGGAGGAGATTACCCCGCCAACGGATTTTGGCTACGTACTAACCGTGGCCAGTACGGAGGATGAGGTATTTGCGGTCTCTCACACCGCGTTGGGCCGCTATGAGAATGGCGAAATCACCGTGCTGGACACCATCTACTCCACCGACGCGCCTGCTATGGTCTATGGTGCCAGCGGGTACGGCGACATACTGTATCTGCTGACGGGAGAGATGCGTCCGCAATATACAGAAAACGGGGAGCCGCGTAAGAATCCTGATTTCTCTGGGAAATACACCGTGATCGCCTACCGCAGCGGAGCACGGGCAGAGGCTGTGCCGTTCCAGTTGAGTGAACGCGATGTTCTCTCCGGCCTGCTGGCGCTGTCCGATGAATATATGCTGTGCTGGACAGCTACCGATGCCTGGGTGGTATCACTGACAGAGGGAGGCAGTATCTACCCGCAGCAGGTGTCCGGCGAGATCGTTGCCCCCACCACAAGCCGATCGGGTATGTGGCTGTGGGCAAAGCAGGGTGAGACCTTCGGCTTCTATCCACTGACCGCAGCTGAAAACGCGCTGGGCGACCTTACACAGCCAGAGGAGTGTCCGATATCTCTTACAGCTACGGTTTCCAGGAATGACGGATGCCTACTGAACGGTAATGAGAACCTGTCTTTGTATCATCCAGTGAAGAACACCGCCGTCTCCCTTGTCAACTGGCATGACTGCTCGATGGCTGATGCCACTGTGACCAGTATCGTGCAGAGCAGTGATGCCACTTGGCTGTGTGCTTCCAACGTCGATGGGAGAATCTGGAACATACGGCGTGATACAATCGCAGAGGGCAAAAAGACATTACATATTGCCTCGGCTTACGGCTCTCTGGAGCTGGATGAGCTTGTGAAGCAGTTCAACCGTGCGCATCGGGACTGCGTCGCCGTGATCGACTATTACCCGGAAAACGCCTATGACCGCTTGTGCACGGAGATAATGGCCGGTGACGGGCCAGACGTGCTGGATCTGGCCAATCTTTCCATTCCGCAGAATTCCTCCTATCTGGTGGATTTGTATCCGTATATTGATGCTGACTCGGATCTTGAGCGTGATATGTTTGTGCCTACGGTGATCTCCGCACTGGAATTAAACGGCCAACTTCGCTCCCTGCCTGCCGCTTTCATTGTGGGCACCGTAACCGCGCGCGTAGCTGACGTGGGTGAGCGTACCGACTGGACCATTGAAGAACTGCAGGACATTATGGCACAGAGAACAGATGATATTCATCTTATGCCCAACTGGATGGATCGACACAATTATTTGGCTTGGATAGGTATGCTTAGTCCTGGAGAGTTTATCGACTGGGAAAACGGAATTGCCTACTATGACAGTGAAAGTTTTCTCCGACAATTACAATTCTGCGAAACGTTAGACAGCTATGAGGAGTATGGCGATGGAGAAATTCCAGAATGGTCATGCCTGATAGAGCCGGAATATATTCAGAATTTGGTTCGCATTAATGGTATCCGGAATAATTACAAGGAAGATTTTACCTACATTGGCTTTCCTGGCGAAGGAATGTACAGGAGCCTCTTTGGCGTGGATCAGCTCCACTTTGCCATCTCAGCCAACAGTGACAAGAAGGATCTGGCCTGGGAGTTTATCCGGCTGGCACTGACGAAAAAGAACCAAGAGATGATCTGTGACAGCTGGCAGCTTCCCATCCGACAAGATGTACTGGATGCCAAGGTGGAGACGGTTGTTGAAAACGCCAGTGACCGCCAGCGGTTCCGTCAACTGATTCAGAAGCCGCTGCGATTTGCTGGCAGAAATATAGATATTGCCCAGATTGTCATTGACGAGGGTGATGCTTATTTCGATGGTCAGCGCACCGTAGAGGAGGCGGCGGAGCGCATCCAGAACCGGGTTACGCTGTATCTCTCCGAGATCGAATAGGAGGCCGCTATGAAGGGACGACGTTTCCGAAAATCTCTCCCCTATTTGCTCCCCAGCGGCACGGGAACGACGCTGTTTTACACGGCGCCGTTCCTCGTGATGCTGCTCTATGCCTTCTCCGGCGGCGGTGGGCTGGCGGCTTTGGGCGGCAACCACGCCTTTGCGGTGGGTGCGAGGAACACCGCTGTCTATCTGTTTTGCGGCATCGGCGTCGCACTGCTGCTGGGTATGTGGATTGCGCTGGCGCTGCGGCCCCGGCGCTTTGCCGTAAAGCTGGCGTTGCTGGTGCCGCTAATGATCCCCTCCGCCGCCGTGGCGGTGATCTGGCGGGCGCTGATCCCGTGGGAGAGCTTGTGGGTGCTGATCCTGCTGTTGGTCTGGAAAGTCACAGGCGTCAATGCTGTGCTGTTTACTGCCGCCCATAACAAAATTCCTGGCGAGGTCATCGAGAGCGGCCAACTGGACGGGGCCGGTGGACTGAGGCTGTTCTTCCGCGTCAAGTGGCCGTATCTGGCCAGCAGCGTGTTTTTTGCCGCGCTGATCGACCTTTTCTTCGCTTGGCGGGCCTTCCGGGAGGTCTATCTCCTGACTGGCGATTACCCCTACGACAGTATTTATCTCATTCAGCACTACCTCATGCACATGTTCCGCCTCCTGCAATACGGCAAGCTGGCCACCGCCTCCATCGTGGTGGTCGTAGCGGTAGTGGTCATAACGGGACTGCTGTTTCTGCTGACCAACGCACAGGGAAAGGATGTGGAAGCATGAAAACACTGGCGAAAGCGATCCTTGTTCTCCTTGCCCTGCTGCCGGTGGGTATATTGCTCTGGCTGGCCGTTCCCCAGCTTCCGCTGCTGTGGGATGACCGCGCCTATTGGCGGGGCTACGCCACCTCGCTGGGACTGACAGCGGTCATTCTGATCTTTCAGTTGGCTGTGGCACTGCTGGCGGCCTACGGTCTGGCACGCTGGCAAGGGCGGCTGCGAAACGCCGCTTACCTGCTGTACTGTTTATTGACACTGCTGCCAGTGCAGGTGATGATGCTGCCCAACTATCTGGTGTGCCGGGCGTTTGGGCTGCTGAACACCCGCCTTGCCATCGTGCTGCTGGGCGTTTTCTCCCCGCTGGCGGTGTTCCTGTTGGCCCGCGCCATGCAGCGCATCGGGCGGGAGCAGAGCGAGGCCGCGTCGCTGGATGGTGCCGGAGAGTGGACGCTCTTCCGCCACATCTATCTGCCTCAGGTGAAGGATACCGCCTATATCGCAGCGGGGTTAGCCTTTTTGGATCAGTGGAGCATGGTGGAGCTGCCGCTGGTGCTGCTGTCGGACGAAAGCAAGCAGCCCCTGTCCATTCTTCTGACCCGCACCGCCTTCTCCGCCCCCTACGCCGGAGCCGCCGTATATCTGCTGCCTGTGGCAGTCGTGGTGCTTGTAGCGTTTTTTATAAAAAGGCGCATTGCATTACATTGAAGAGGTATGTCATTTGATGACATACCTCTCTATATTTCCTGCTACTTAAAAGATGGCTGGTAGCGCTTAATTGCCAGCCATTGTGAAGGGTAAAGGACACTATTTTAGGACATAGCACTTCTATTGGTGTATTGTTAAAATCACTCCAAACATTGCATAGAGATTGAAATAAGTTTGGTGTGTGAAATGAAGGCACAGAAGCTCCAGTCTTAAAGCGGGAGTTTCTGTGTACGTTCTTGTCATGAGGTGTTTAAAGTGGTCGTTTGAATAAACAGAACTGCTCAAAATGAGAAAACATGCTTTATTGGTGACTCTTGGATTGGCACCTATGTTAATATATGCTATACTACAAATGGACACGAAATGCATAATCAAATCACGGAGTAATACGATGATTGTTTTTGACTTGGAGTGGACACAGCCGTTTGGGCAAGACAGCATGGAGGAGATTATTCAGATCGGCGCTGTCAAAATAGATAAGCTTGGCAACCCGATCACAGACAGCTTTACCGTATACATCAGGCCATCCGTCTATCAGGAGTTGTCACCGATTGCGAAGCGCCTGCCGGATGTTGCTCTTTCGACGGGCTCAGAAATTGTATTTCCTGATGCCTACCAAGCCTTCGTGGACTGGTACGCCGACGATACGGTATTTGCCTCATGGGGCGGTCAGGATATAGGCGTCCTGGCAAAGAACGCGAAGCATTGGGAACTGCCCATGTTCACTGTAACGGAGTCATATAACCTTCAGGCTGCCTTTTGCCGCACACTGGATGCAGACCGGCAGATCTCATTGGAAGCCGCAGTCTCATATTGTCAGCTCCCAGCGGTGTTTTCCTTCCACAATGCGCTTTATGATGCCATGTATGCTGCATTGATCACCGGCTGGATCGAGCCGGCTGCGCTGCCGACGCCGCCGAAGCACAAGAAGCCACAAAAGCGTAAGGCGTTCTTCAGCACATTGGAATATCCCGCACAGCCGAGATATAAGGCCGGTATATTCCCCACGCGGGAAAAGGTAATGAACGGTAGAAAGGCAAGGTTCGCTCACTGTCCCATCTGTCAGGAGCAATTCTGCGTTTGCCGCTGGTATCCTCCGGACGAGCAGGTGTTTTACAGCGCTATCGTCTGCCCGGAGCATGGCCGTTTTCCGGTTCGCCTGGCGGTGACACACCGTGTGGACAGTCAGTGGCATGGTCGCAGTACTGTCCCCGTCCTGACGGATATTCAGCGTGAGCTGTTCCAGCAGGCAAAAGCCAATGAGCCTATTCTGTGCCAGCGAAGTAAGGCCAAATACCCTTGGTGGCGAAACAGCAGGCAGGATGCCCCCAGCAACGTTCTCAAGTGAAATACCTCTCCTTTGTGCGCAGAAGGGCGTCGGCAGATGATCGGCGTCCTTCTTGCCATAAGTTCGAGGCGTCTCTGTTACTGCCTAGCCTATCTACGCATAGCATAAGAGATTATCTTTAAAAATGTACCAGCCCCTAAGAAATTGAATTGCGTTTCAATTGTGGCCAACAAATTCACAAGAAAGCTTTTTCGCTGTAAGTCCTTCAGATTCAGGGACTGCACAAGGATAAAGCTGGAGGCCTTCACCTTCTGGGATAGCATAAATGCTAAAGAACTCCTTGAGCGCTCGTGCAGTAGCTTCCCTGTCGGCTTCACTGATACCGCCCTCACGTATTTCAATCGTTTCAAGGATATACATAACCATATCTGTGTTGCCGCCATCTGGATCTTCGATATCTTGTTGCAGGAGTGCTTCCAACTCCTGTGTGCTCAAACGATTCAGATTAGAGTGCGGGCTTTTATTTTTGAATCTGGTCATATACACAGTGTCCCCCTCTGCTATTGGTACTTATTTATGTTTGTACTGGCTGAGTTCTGACATGAGATCAAAATAATGAATCAGCTTAATTTGCTTGCCTGGCATGGATATCTTACATGACAAAAAGGCAGCACATTTAAGCCAACTAACTATTAGAGCAAAGCCGTTTATGCTTATTCCTTAATAGCTGGAAAAATGCAGGGCATAGGGAGTTCCCCTATGCTCTGCATTTATATCGAGAGAATCGCAGCAGCACGGAAGTGGTGTTACCTCCAATGAACAGGTCGGACAGAAGCAAATATACTGGTTATCATTGCGCACCATTTGCTGTTGGCAACGATATATACACCTCATACGGATATTGTGAAACCATAAGCTTGGGGGGATGCGATAGGAGATATTTTACTGAGAGTCCATTTACAGACTCCGAATCGACAAGGAAAGGCAGTTCCAGTTCGATGTGTTTCCCGCTACCAATGGAAAACATACTGTTTCCTTCGAGCACAGGGTTAACCCCTGTCAATGTATTAGCCTCAAAGCTAAAATTACAGTAATAGTCATTGCCTACCAGCTTAAAGCTTGACAGATCAACCACATTTTTCAAAGGATCGTTATCGCCATCAAACCAGAAAGTCGCATCTACGATATAAACATAGCGATATGTACGACTTACATTCTGGATGTCATAAAAAGACTCATCGCTACCATGAGCAGCTAAATAGTCGGCCATTTTCTCTATGTGAGCCCCAGTCACACTGATATAGTATCCGCTTAAATCGGCATAACCAATGTTATAATATCCAGGCTTTAGCTCAACCGCTTCATTGGCCTGGTACTTTAACGTAATCGGCTTTGCATATTCGACGATGTCTGAAGTGTTTACTTTATAAACTCTATACCCATAGCAAATCAACAAGATAGCCAGAGTAACACCAATGATCAATTTTCGTTTCATTGTGCTACCTCTAAAAACACATTGCTTTCGTCTTTTACGAGATGGTGGGCGAGTTTACCTCCGACAATTTTGAAGATCTCATCTGAAGCTTCACTTAGATACCCGTAATCATGACATGCAAGAATGATAAGTGCACCACGAGCCTTCTCTTGACGGATGATGTTAGCCACCATGTCAATTGCAGTTTCATCCAAGGAAATAAATGGCTCGTCCAACAATATTAACTCTGGCTGTTCCATAATTGCGCATGCAATACCGAGACGCTGCCTCATTCCAAGAGAGTATTTGCCGTACTTTTTGTTGGCGTTTTCCGAAAGTCCAACTCGCTCCAGCGCTAAAAGCACATCTTCTTTCTTGATCTTTCCGGATATGCTGGCAAGCATTTCCAAATTTTGATACCCCGAATAGCTGTTGAGAAAAGACGGATTTTCAATTAAAAGCCCCATACTCTTGGGAAAGCTGTTCTCTCCTTTCAGTGCTTGACCATCAACTATAATCTGTCCCTTTGTGGGATGAATTAAGCCTGAAATCAGGCGCATCAGCATCGTCTTACCGCAGCCATTGATGCCTTGAAAACCATATACATGGCCAGACTGCATCTCCATGCTTATATCTTCAATCACATTTGTGTTTCCAAAAGTCTTTGTTACATTGTCAACTACGATCTTCATTCTTTTCCTCCTTGCAGAATGTCCATTTTTAAGATCCTAAGTCTGCCGACAATAATCGCCGCCAGTATGATAACAGCCGAATATATGAGGCAAGACGCAAAATCAAAGCCATAGATTCCGACAGCAGAAGAACGCACAGGCATAGCAAAATTTGCAATAAAAAATGGAGAAACGCACAACACACTGCTTGCAAGGTAAGTGCAGATTACGATATAAGCAAATACAGGCTTTATGAACAGCGTCATAGTCATTTGCACCAAACTAAGGACAATCGTTATAATACAAGGCATTAGGCAAAGCGCAAAGAACATTTGGAGACTTGTTGTTTCCGACGATACAAAAATTGCATCGAATCTCGCTTTAAATATTGTCTCGTCAGGCACGAGAGAGATAGCAAAACCACATACAGAGCAAAGAGCGATGATGACCAAGTAAATAACAGCGTAATAAAGGACGATTGTAGTTGTGTTCAAAATGCATTTGGATAGCCACCATCGGCTTTTGCTTTGTAGGCGTGTAATTACCTGTATACCGTTGCCACTCAAGTCACGGGCTGTATAGCTGAGGGTCAAATAACAAGGAATAATGATTGATAAGAACCATATCGTTGGAAAAGCAAGTCCGCGTTCCGCCTCTTGTGATATCGGTAGATATCCCCCAAATTCAAAAAGGACAACATCAGCAAAGGAAACAGGTAATTTCCAAGCATTTTTCACGCCGCCCGTAAGAAAAACGGATATATGAGCCATATCGAAAATCAAGCATACAAATACAAATGCGGCAAACAGGGCAACAAGCAAATAGCGTTTAATTGATTCATATATACCAAATCTAAAGTCATATTGTATTGTCTTAAACAATTTCCTGCTTCACCCCTTTCCTAAAGCCAAAAACAAGGATAACGGCGCAGAATAGCACCAGCCACAAGATAATAACAGATGCTTTTGGTGAGTTTGCTGGCGGTAATGAGTGCATGAGATTCAGCGGTGATATCTCAATATAACAAATATAGTTAAGAAAGGTTCGCGCCGCATCACACAAAATTACCGCAATGTAAGGAACTATCAACGCCGCAATGCGCTTTTCGCTGTGGAGCGCCACAATTAACGATAGGCATGCAAAGCAGCCTGCAAATATGAAATCAATTACAATATATATTAGTGCATACATAAGTGGATGGGAAAATGCCATTGACGAAAGTAGATCATTATGATATACCCAATAAAACATATTGTTGTACGGATGCGGCATAATAGCTGGAATAATAGATGCCGTGATAGCAAAACTGCAAAGTAGCGGAAGAGCAACTGCCGCACCACCAGACAAAAATGTGGCCATCAGTTTTGCAGCAAAGTAACTTTTCCTCCCAGTTCGGGGAACAACAACTTTCAAGTAACCGCTATTAACCTCATCCGAGATACTCCAGCCGCAGGGAAGAACCGCCAGAAGTGGAGCGAGATAAAAAAACACAAGTGAGCAAGTGTCCACGGTAGCACCTAACCAGCAGTTATACAAGGTCAGGCCTTCTAATCCCTCTTTGGGCACGACATTATTTGTCATGCAATATCTAATATAGGAAGCAGTTCCGTTTTCCCCATAATAACTTCTTGCGGTTTGATATGCATTAATACACACAAGAATCATTCCAATCAATAAAGCGGATGCAAACCACTTTCCAAGAAATGTCTTTTTTAGTTCTGTCTTTAACAACCTTCTCATAGTATTCCTTCAATCGCCATCATTCCGGTCATTTCATCACAGCTCAAATAGAGTGATTCATTATTTGCTTTTATGGCAGAAACGTCTTCGCGAGACATTCCAAATGCAATTGTTACGTCCATTGTTTCACCAAGTTTGGGTAACTCGTACTGAAAATACCTCTTTTCGTCCGGATTTGCTACTCCACCTAGGTCAAAATATTTAACATTGTAAACTCTATTTTCATCTTCGGATTGCGTATGCAGCCGAAAATGGTTTATAAGTGGGAATTTGACATATTCAATATCTACGGCATTACCATCAACGGGTACATCAATATTTTCTATAGTAAGTGAAACAGCAATATAGTAATCATATGTGCTATATCCCGACAATTGATAAATTGCCTCATCGATACCGGCGTCATTCATGTTATCCGCTAGTTTTATATCGTTTACATAGAAGTTGACATGACCATATCCGAAAAAATCATCCTGTTCAAATACTTTATCTGTTTCCACATATTTCCCAAGAGCATTATCGCTTTCATCATTTCTATCAGCATCTGAACCCGACAAGTCTAGACTTTCTGCATTTTCACTACTAGGAAGTCTAGCAACATTTATCTGCGACTGTGCACAGGCGCATAATGTGGACGCCAGGGATGTAAAAATAAATATAAGAATTAGAATTTTCGTGTGTTTTATCATAACACTTCACTCCTTTTGGCTTAGTGTGTAGCCCAATAGTTGGGCTTTTGCTCTTGCAATAGTCTCGTAATAATTTATAGAACATAATAGTCTTCATGCAAAAGCTATAGTTTAAGCCTTTTCTCATTAGAACAAAACAAAAGTTGCCGGGTATCGATTGTTTAAAGATTTCCGGCAACTTTTGTTTTAGTTATCCAATGCAATTGATATTTGGGATATTTGCTCAATCCTTTGAGGATATGACAATGGCTGTGCGCACTTTACATAATAGTAATCCCAGTACCGGTTCCTGTCCAATCAGGACTCCAATATCCGCAATGTGTATGTGTTCCCGAATAGGATGCAATTTTGAGCCACATGTTAACACCTTTGCCAGTTGTATAATCGCCGTTCTCATACACATAGTTGGTAATGGCATATTTTTTCTCACCATCCAGTACAACAGTGCCTCGGCCGGTTTTATTCACCTCATATCCGCCAACTTTACACCAAGTTTGGACCTTAGTGCGGACACTACTGCTATTTCGAGTATCTACATACACTTTGCTATTGTTCTCTTTATATCTGTCGGGGATTTTCGTGAATTGGGTGGTGACACTTGACTTGTAATAAAACTCATCTTTTACGTCCGCAAATGCAGTGACGGCCATAGATGCCATCAACATGCAAATCAGAAGCAGGGCGGTCATCCTCTTGACGATGTTGTTTGTCATTTTGTCGTCTTCCTTTCTTAATTCCAAATGTTGATTTTGTTTTAATTGTCGAACCTTCCTGTATGGTTATTTTAGTATCGAGTATTCTGATAATGCCCCCTTTCGTTTAATATTCTGCGATTCACAGGAAGCGGGTACCCATTGATTCCTGTAACCGGACACTAACGTTAGGTAGGTTCGCCTTCATAAATGTGTTGATTCAGAACTCACAAATATTACACATTTCTCCAAAAATTTTTAATACCACACAATTAGAGGTTCATCTGGAGTGAAGCATAGCAACATTAAATGTTACTACCATGACTAATATCGTTATGGGATACGCTTCAGAAAAGCCATAAAACCTATTTCTTTGCATCGACAACTAGGTAGGCAGCAGAGGGATGCTTCAACAGGTTTATAAGCGCCCCTATTGCTGTATCGCAGCCAAGGAACTCAGAAGCGAATGGAAGCCATCTTCTCCCAGCATGGAAGCGGCATCGAACGGGATGCTTTCTGATGCCGTGACAGGCGGAAGATCTCCGGGCGTATTTCCCTCCACTGCGGGTGCGGCTTCCGGCTGCATGCTGGACAGTATCTCCCGCACCAACTGTTCCACTGTCTGACGGTCTATCTTTGGCGCAGCTGCGGCTTCCGGTGACTCCGGACAGTTTATGTAGTGGATCACGGCATTGACAAGGAACTGTGCCTTGCGCCGCCCCTGTTCGTTCAGGATAGCGGCTACCTGCTGGTGGCTTGGGTCACCGGCATTGAATTGCACCGTGAATCGGAAGGTGTCTTTCTTCTCGCCCATGCTGGTCACCTGTTTGCTTTCGTGGCCGCGTATAGGAGCCCGTACCCAGAAGCGTTGGCGCCGATCTCCTCCACGAAGATGGCTGTACCAATTTTGCCGGAGTTTTCGATCTGCTTGCGGAGCAGCAAGGAACCGCCGCCCACGAAAATGACCTTGCCGGTACGCAGCTCGATCTTCCTCTCACGCAGAGTGCGGAAAAGGTCTGCCACAAAGGACTCTGCGCCGCGTTCTGCCAGCGCTTGGATCTCGCTTCCATACTCTTTACTGCGGCCTGTAAGGATGGCGTCAATGTCCGTTTCCTCCAGCAGCAGATCATAGTCGGCACGGATTTTGGACAGCAGCCGATTATAGAGCGTGATAATACCATTTTCCAGCGAATCACAGGATGCCCAGTCCGCCGCGCCGTAGCGCAGCGAGAGATAGTCGGCGGTAAATCCGCCAATATCGATCACAATGGCCTTGGCGACCGTGCCGAGCTGGAGCTGTTTGAATACCGGAGCCGTGGCGGCCAGTGCCTGCGGGAAGCAAATCGCCTCCGTGATACAGATGGAATAGACCTTGCCGTTGAACTCGAACCCGATCATACCCCGGTCAAGAAAATATTGGGCAAAGCGCTTATACTGCGTACCGTAATGTGCAGGCGGCAGCCCCACAGCAAGCTGAATGTCCATCAGCTGATCCGGCGCGTACCGGCCTGCGGCATTGATCTCATAGGCAATGGCAAATAGTGTCAGGATGAAGAACCGGTCGTCCTCCGTCTTATCCCGAATATAAGGGATACGCTGGTCAGAGAGGGTGTAATACTTCCCGTTGTAGAACATGATGTTATCGCCAAAGGGCGGCCGGGTATCGCTTTCCATCAGGCCGGAAGTAAATGTCCGGCTGGTGGTCTTGATCTGTTTATTTCCGTGGTCGATACAGACTAACATAGAATCAGCTCCTTCGTTTTGTGTTTATACTGTATTTATACGACTTTAATACGCATTACTGCAACAATTCCATAAGATACGAGAGTTGAACCAAAGTTAAACGGGTAGAAACTACAGGGCTGGCAGGTCAATTGAC
>OLPI01001240.1_pt1 | contig 22986 bp, 20 predicted proteins | sample 1672361 | NCBI WGS metagenome assembly OLPI01 (sample SAMEA3136675, study PRJEB25190) | human gut metagenome
TTTCGATGCGACGCGCCGCCCTTATTTCAATTCACGCCCCTCCGCGAGGGGCGACCTTACGCGCGCACGTATAATCTAATGTAGCTTATTTCAATTCACGCCCCTCCGCGAGGGGCGACCGGACAAAAAGCTGTGGTATACTTGCCGCAGGTATTTCAATTCACGCCCCTCCGCGAGGGGCGACCCGCAGGAATTTTCGATGCGACGCGCCGCCCTTATTTCAATTCACGCCCCTCCGCGAGGGGCGACTGTCCGTGCAGCAGTCACACGGCGCATAGTGTCCGTTATTTCAATTCACGCCCCTCCGCGAGGGGCGACCGTCAGCATGAAGCTAAATATGCATACCGACGCTATTTCAATTCACGCCCCTCCGCGAGGGGCGACAGGTTGTGCACAAGCCACAAAAGACAGCTGTTTTATTTCAATTCACGCCCCTCCGCGAGGGGCGACGATACACCCGCGCCACGTCCTGGATCCAGAGCAATTTCAATTCACGCCCCTCCGCGAGGGGCGACTCGACGAAATCGAGAGCGTCATCCGGGTCAACCAATTTCAATTCACGCCCCTCCGCGAGGGGCGACTTCTGTTCTTCCGGCAGGACTTGGGTTTCTGCCATTTCAATTCACGCCCCTCCGCGAGGGGCGACGCGCGGCGTAAGAAACAGTCTCGGTGACAAAATATTTCAATTCACGCCCCTCCGCGAGGGGCGACGCCTTCGGTTTCTCCATGCTCCTCACTCCTTATTATTTCAATTCACGCCCCTCCGCGAGGGGCGACCGCGAAGCTGTCCAGCTCTGCCGCGAGGAGAACATTTCAATTCACGCCCCTCCGCGAGGGGCGACCTGGAAGCTCGACCGTTTCTCCCGCAGCCGATATATTTCAATTCACGCCCCTCCGCGAGGGGCGACCGAGCCCCGTCGCCTTGCAGACCGCGTAGCAAACGCATTTCAATTCACGCCCCTCCGCGAGGGGCGACATGAAGAGCTGCAAGCTCTCAGACATTACCCGCGTATTTCAATTCACGCCCCTCCGCGAGGGGCGACGCGGCAACGGCTGCCAGCACGGCGCAGACCGCCGCATTTCAATTCACGCCCCTCCGCGAGGGGCGACAAGAGCTGCCCGAACCGAACAGCCACATCCTCTTTATTTCAATTCACGCCCCTCCGCGAGGGGCGACATCCCCTCCATGAATGCAACACGGAGGGGATTTTTATTTCAATTCACGCCCCTCCGCGAGGGGCGACGTGCGAAGCCGCGCCGCAGCATCGGTATTTATTTCTATTTCAATTCACGCCCCTCCGCGAGGGGCGACAGCATGAAGGTATTCATGAAAGAGAGCCTTCGCATTTCAATTCACGCCCCTCCGCGAGGGGCGACGATGCCGGGCTTTGCTTCGGGGTCACCTTGCTTATTTCAATTCACGCCCCTCCGCGAGGGGCGACGCCGTTTCAATGGCGGCCATCTTCACCTGCAGCATTTCAATTCACGCCCCTCCGCGAGGGGCGACTCCAGAAGCGCATCCACCGGGTTGACATGCTCAAAATTTCAATTCACGCCCCTCCGCGAGGGGCGACGGCGCTGCGGCGCGAATAAAGGCGGTGAACCTCATATTTCAATTCACGCCCCTCCGCGAGGGGCGACAAAATCAAGCCCATGCAGTGGCAGGAATGCCTTATTTCAATTCACGCCCCTCCGCGAGGGGCGACGGCCGCACGTGAAGCGCTGGAGGGCATGAACAAATTTCAATTCACGCCCCTCCGCGAGGGGCGACCAGCCGCGCAACCGGCAAGCCCGATGTTCTGTTCATTTCAATTCACGCCCCTCCGCGAGGGGCGACGGTCCGTAAGATTAAAACCATCGACGACCCTGATATTTCAATTCACGCCCCTCCGCGAGGGGCGACGATTCTACCGCCACTCGTTATCCTCATTGGTATAATTTCAATTCACGCCCCTCCGCGAGGGGCGACAATAACATATTTAAGTGCACCGTACGTCTTGCCAGATTTCAATTCACGCCCCTCCGCGAGGGGCGACCTTTTCCGGGATCTGTCGCTGTCATACCATAAAATTTCAATTCACGCCCCTCCGCGAGGGGCGACCAAACCCGCTTCTTCCTCCGATGCGCTTGCAAATCATTTCAATTCACGCCCCTCCGCGAGGGGCGACGGACACATCACGCGAAAGCAAATTGCCTTGATTATGCATTTCAATTCACGCCCCTCCGCGAGGGGCGACCTTTTCCGGGATCTGTCGCTGTCATACCATAAAATTTCAATTCACGCCCCTCCGCGAGGGGCGACCAAACCCGCTTCTTCCTCCGATGCGCTTGCAAATCATTTCAATTCACGCCCCTCCGCGAGGGGCGACGGACACATCACGCGAAAGCAAATTGCCTTGATTATGCATTTCAATTCACGCCCCTCCGCGAGGGGCGACAATAACGGCGGATTACAATCCTATCGAAAATTACATTTCAATTCACGCCCCTCCGCGAGGGGCGACGCGGTTCGTAGAACAGGTCGCTCATTTTCAGCCCATTTCAATTCACGCCCCTCCGCGAGGGGCGACTGCCTCCACGATGATGAGCTGTTCTTCTTCTGCTTTATTTCAATTCACGCCCCTCCGCGAGGGGCGACAGTGGTAAAAGTGCCCATCTGCCGTGCTGCGGAAATTTCAATTCACGCCCCTCCGCGAGGGGCGACTCTGTGCGTGTACGACAAAAGTCAAAACAACAAAATATTTCAATTCACGCCCCTCCGCGAGGGGCGACACGTGCCTGTTGGCTTGCGGCTGACGGCGCGGATATTTCAATTCACGCCCCTCCGCGAGGGGCGACTTCACCTTGAAGGTCAAGGAAGGTCGAACTTGGATATTTCAATTCACGCCCCTCCGCGAGGGGCGACAAAAAATCACCTCAAAAGGCAATATGCCCTATTATTTCAATTCACGCCCCTCCGCGAGGGGCGACTGTAGAGCGATTCCAGAAGCATATATTCGCCCTTGACATTTCAATTCACGCCCCTCCGCGAGGGGCGACGCGGCAGTCGATAACATAGCGGTCTGGTGCGGACGATTTCAATTCACGCCCCTCCGCGAGGGGCGACGTGCTGGACGAAGCGCAACGGCAAGGATTTCCCATTTCAATTCACGCCCCTCCGCGAGGGGCGACCGTCTGGGACAAACAAGCGGAAACGTGCCAAAAGATTTCAATTCACGCCCCTCCGCGAGGGGCGACACGCAGGAAGCCATCAGGCAGCATAGAACCAGCAGATTTCAATTCACGCCCCTCCGCGAGGGGCGACAAGTCAAGAACGCACGGGATGCAGTGGCACGTCTGATTTCAATTCACGCCCCTCCGCGAGGGGCGACGTCACTGCCGACAGAGGTGCGCATAAGCGAATCATTTCAATTCACGCCCCTCCGCGAGGGGCGACGCTGAATGAAGATGGCACAGCCGCTTGACGGCTTATTTCAATTCACGCCCCTCCGCGAGGGGCGACATGCCGCGCTGATCGGCGTCGCTGGCAGCAATCTATTTCAATTCACGCCCCTCCGCGAGGGGCGACAGCACTAACGATTTCGTTACTTTACTGTGCGTGTACATTTCAATTCACGCCCCTCCGCGAGGGGCGACGAAAGGCGGCGACCACGACCGACCCCGGACCTTATTTCAATTCACGCCCCTCCGCGAGGGGCGACACGAACAAGCAGCGACGCACACGCGCCGCGACGACATTTCAATTCACGCCCCTCCGCGAGGGGCGACAACAAGCAGCGACGCACACGCGCCGCGACGACATTTCAATTCACGCCCCTCCGCGAGGGGCGACAAGCCCCGACACCACAACTGGGAGGGATAACCATATTTCAATTCACGCCCCTCCGCGAGGGGCGACCGACCGACGAGCAGCCGCCGAAAGGCGGCGACCACATTTCAATTCACGCCCCTCCGCGAGGGGCAACTTTTGTGGCTTTCCGACAACGTTTCCCCTGCAAATTTCAATTCACGCCCCTCCGCGAGGGGCGACTTAGTCCCGGAAAATAGGAGGACACAACATGAGATTTCAATTCACGCCCCTCCGCGAGGGGCGACCGGGCGTGTCGTTTTCTTGTCTTTTGTGGCTTTCCATTTCAATTCACGCCCCTCCGCGAGGGGCGACTAAAGCACCTTGTGCTTGTCCGCAAACAGGTCGCATTTCAATTCACGCCCCTCCGCGAGGGGCGACGGCAAAAGATATGCAATTTCTGCAAATCTTTTGTTCAACCCTTACAAATCAGCATGGCTTAACAATAGTGCCACGCAATTTGTCGAGATTATTTTGGTAATATTTCATAGAATCATCGCTTGAATTTTGACATCACACCGCGCGAGACGGTCGGCCATTCATGTATGATTCACATGCGCTGAAAAGAGTGTTTTCAGCTTCCGCTATAACATCAGCAGTTCTCCAGCTTCAATGCGCGCAGTGCAACCAAGCACATCAATGCGCTCCTTGTAACTGTTGCCAAGGCGATAGAAGCGAACGGAGTCATGTTCTGCATCAATTGTCGCTGCCAATTGCGCCTTGAGCGCCGTCAGCTGTGCTGCATCAAGCAGGACTTCAAATACAGAGTTCTGAACACGCCGTCCATAGCGTTCGCAGAGTTTCGCTACACGCCTAAGCCGCGCTGCTCCCGCTTCGGTTGCTGTATTCACATCATAAGTAACAACAACCAACATTTTTTCACCTCCATACAAACGGCGGATAGCAATCAAGATCCCCGCGCAAGACACGCGCCAGCATCATGGCCTGTACATAAGCAATCAGCCCCACTTGGATTTTTTCTCCGAGATACGGATGCGTGATTTCTTCCTGCTTTCGGTCACGCCATGCGGTAAGTACCGTTTTGCGCCCGCGCTCGTTCAGCATAACAGCCAGCGAATCGTACTCAAAGTCCTTATCCGTCAGCTGACGTTTGTTGAACAGCGACAGCGCCAGCCGGTCGCACAGCGGCGCTCGGAACTCTTCCAGCAAGTCCAGCGCCAGCGACGGCCGTCCCGGTCGAAGCGTGTGCAGCCATCCAGCCGCTGGATCTAAGCCTACCGTTTCAAGTGCCGCTTGAATGTCCCGCGTTTGCAGCGTGTACATAAACGACAGGACTGCATTCACTTCATTGCGCGGCGGTCGTCTGCTGCGCTCCACAAACTGGAAGGGGCATTGTGGGGAAATCATGTCGTCAAAATGCGCAAAGTAGCATTTTGCGGCGGCTCCTTCGATGCCGCGCATTTGGTCAACACCTGCGCATGTCTCCAGCTGTGCTGCATACTGGCTAATAGACTGGCAGGCTGCTCGAAGACTCTCTGCTGTTGCCGCATCCTGCGTCCGTGCCGTGCGCATCAATACATTTTTCTCGTTGAGCAGCTTGCCCACCAGGAGGTTCTGCACGAATTTCATGCGGAAGTCATCATCATCCAGCGCTTGATACTGCTTTTTTCTCAGCAGCACATTGCCGCTGACCGGCCCGCAAATGCGGCTGTAAAAGCGTCCATTCGACGATAGGAACGTCAGCGTAATCCCGTGTTCAGCGCAGAAACCAATCAGCGGTGTGGAGACTGTCATTTCCCCAAAGCACACGATTCCGTCCAGCATCACAGCCGGTACACTTGCTTTCTCTTCGCCGCCAATTTTCACGCAGATATTCTCGTTGCGGCAGAAAAGGTAGCTGTCTGGCGTTGTCACATAGAGGGTTTCCAGTAATTTTTTCATTCCGTCTCCACCCTCTCTGCTTCAAGAAGAAGCGCCTTGCAATATTCCTTCGCGGATGTTTTTACCTTCGGCATACAGTATTCCTGCATCGAGCAACGTTTGCATTTCGGGCCGTAAGCTGCCGACGGAATCAGCATTTCGCGGCGGACTTTCCAGAGTTTCTGCACAGTCTGCCGTACCTGTTCACGCAGCGCTTCATCAAGTTCCACATCCACTCTGCGATGCGCGGTAATGTAGAACAACGCACCTGCCGGGATCGTCGTGTGATACATTTCCTCTAAGCACATCGCCTCCGCGCAAAGCTGAATCTTGTATTCTGATTCATCGCGTATCTTCCCATGCTTGTACTCCACCGGCAGCAGCCGCACCGGGAAATCCACTGCGGGAATCGTGCAGCCGTTTTCATCCCGCACCGCTTCAATGCAGTCGCATTTTCCGCTGATTTGCATTTCGTCCGAAAAGACACTGTTCTCGTAGAGCTTCACGAAATCGCCGCGCCGCTCCACGCGCTGTGTATGAACCCGTTCATGCTCGGCGCGACCTTTCGCCGTCTCGACATTTTCTACCCATACACGTTCATTCAGCAGCAGCGCGGCGCGCCGCAGACAGTAATCTGCCTGCGACAGCCACGATAACGGAAGATACTCCTGCTCGTCATCCACGGGTAAACCAGCTTTCTCCCTGCGGCAGTTCATCCCAGACAATTTCCCCATAAGGATTGCTCAAAAAGCCCATCCGTACCCCCGCAGGCACCTTATCCAGCGCCACCTTTGCTTCATAGTCACGATAATTGCGGGGGAAATCCACCTTCTTCTGCACCGTCACCAGTTCAAAGAGTTTATGCGCCGGTGCACAGCCCAATTGGGCTTGACGTGCGCGCTGTTCAGGATTCGTATCCGTGCCTTCGTGCTTGAAGATGATGAGCGGAGAAACAACCTCCATTTCGCCCTTGCTCGCCGAACGGTCATGCTCATACATGTTGAGAATCGCCTCAAACAGCGCCTTCATATCAGCTTCATCGAATCCCGTTTCCGCTGCAAGATTCGCGCTGATGAAGCCACGCACCTCATACAGACCAAAGGGGATAATCTGCTTGCGTCCCATCGTGCGCAGCTTATCTTCAGACGCTTCCTGTTCCGCTTTCTCATATTCCTCGTAGGATTTGTCATTTCCGCCCAATGCCGCCGCCATGCGCGTGATGGATATGTCCAGCGGCAGTACCGAATCCAAACTCTTGCCGAAAGCAAGTTGAACAGGACCGCGGACTTGCCCCGCATTGGGGCCAGTAGACATCACAGCCCCAAAGGTGCGCACATCGTAGAAGAGTTCACACGCTTTTTTGCGTGCCGCATAAACCGGATTTTTTTCTTTCGCGCCTTCAATCCCCGCTTCGCGCTTTGCCAGTGCAATCTGCTTGTTCAGATTCACCGCCTTCTGCACGAAAATCCCCATGCCCGGCACGCCCTGATAAGCAATCTCAATATAGTTGCGAATGCGGCGTTTCGTGGCCACGTCGGTGATAAATCCCTGCATGGTCTGCGGGTCAATCCGGGGCATGTTGCCCATATCCGGGTCGCCGTTCGGGTTGGCATTGGTGCAAGCAACATAGTACATAAATTCGTAACGGTTCTGCAGTGCCATTTTCTTATTCCTCCTCGTCCGTTTCTGCCGCAGCTTTCTGTTCTTTCTTCACTTTCCGCAGTTCATTGAGTCTCCGATTCAACTCCGCTGTCATTTGGCGATACCCCAGCGCAAAGTAAGCCTGCTGCTCCAAGTTCAGCATGGTGGGGATTTCCCCAATGTCACAAGTCACCTTATCCAGCATTTCCAGATACATCTTCAGATAGTCACCCTTGATTTTGTCCTGGTGCGGTACGGAGAGAATTGACAGCTGCCCCAGCACCAGTGCCGGCATCTGACAAGCAGATGCATAGTAGCGCTGTACAATACCTGCCTGAACATCTCTCATTGCAAACTGCTGCATACTCGCATACACGGCGACCCACGCGCCGCAGCGGTATGCAACATTCGTATTTTCCGCCTGATACATAGCTTCTATCACGCCTTCCTTTCGATTGTTTTTCCGAATCAGCCATACTTTCAGCCATTGGCAGCACATTGCATCGGGCACGGGCGCATGTTTATCTTCTTCGCTGGCACTGGCCATTTGATTGCGAATGTATCGCAGCGCACGAACCGCCACGGAATCCGGCAGCATACTGTCCGTCAAGATTGCGTGCAGCACCGCTGGCGTAATTCCTGAAAGTTCCTTGTCCATCCGCTTGAAAACGTTCTTTTCGCTCTTTTGCCGCGGCATCAGACGAATCATCATTGCTTTCAGCGAATTAATTTTTGTGAATCCCGTTCCACCGAGATCGACCATTTGCAAGTCATTGCGCCATTGCTGGATGCTCTCCTCCAGTTCGCCGTAATTCCCGTGGTCGTAGCTGCGAACCATGACACGCCCTGTAACGCCGGACAGCAGGAGGATGTAATACTGCGTGCTGGCTGGAATCGCGATTGTCGCTGCTCCGCTTTCAATGCTCTCGATGCGTTTGGCTGCAATATCGCGTTTAGCATCAGGATTTGACGGTGCTTCTACCGTTTCATCAAATTCTTCATCGTCGTCGTATCCATCATCATCTTCCGTCTGCTGTTCTGTTCCCTGATTCTTAGGATCGCCATCCAGTGCTTGCTGCATCGGGTCGCATTCCGCAGGAACATAGCAGTCAAACCAATGGACAAAGCGCATTCCCGCCAACGTTGGCGAAAGCGTTTCGCTTGACATGAGATGGTCAAGCGCCGCTTTCACCGCGTCAATTGCTTCCGCAGAAACAGGCGCATTCGCCGATTGCTTTAGCCCGTACGAGCAAAATGCTGGCTTGTCAAAGCAAAACAGCGCATCACCGCGTCCATGTCCGCCAACTTGCAAGAGTCCCTTAATTGGCGGCAGGGTAGCAACCGGCATCGTTTTTTCTCCAGTAATCAGGCACAAGCTTTCTGCCGCGCCATGCTGCGCGAACTGCTGACGAAACTCCCGCCACCATTCCTGCACCTCCGGAATTTCGACAATAGGTGTTCCTGCAATTTCAAATGAAACGCGGTCTGATGGCTTCAGCTTCAGCCGCAGCAGTTCCTGCCGGACCTGTTCACAGCAAGTTTCGTCCTCCAGCAAATGCACGCAAACTGACAATTCCGGTACTTTCTGCGCTGCCTGCTGAAGAGAAGCAAGAAAGTATCGATGCTTGAGCGTGTTGTCTTTCGGCTTTTTGCCTTCCTCTCTTTGCTCAACTTTGCTTTCCGGCGTATCTTTCCAGAAAACAACCTCGTATTTTTCTACCAGCACATTGCACTTGTCTTTGCCATTCGCCAAGCTGCCAATGTCAGGGCAAAAGTATTCATCCTCGCCGTCCTGCCTCACGCCAAGGAACGTGCCATTTGCGCCAAGGCAAACCCATGCCTTTACCGTCTTTTTCACCATGCCCGGAGGCGGCAGCAGCTGGTAACGCATGGCATAATCGTACAGCGGTCTCAGCATATCGCATCCCCCTTCAAGACTTCCGGGCTATCATAGGGCGGCACTTCAATGACGCCCTGCTTCATCACCGCATGATACAGGGACAGCCTTGTCCGCGTTTTCTTGCGAACCTCCGCATCATGCAGGTCAAAAATGTCGTACACCATCAAGCCCAAATCCATGTCTTGCTGAATCGGCTTTTCGTTCGGATCGCTCTCAGAGAAGTACGCAACGCATTCCCTTAAGCCGAGCGCAGGCTGGCAAAAGCACTTGCCACCTTCAATTCGCCGTTCAGCCTGTGCATACAGCTGCTCCACCGTACCATGATAATCCGGCCGCGGCACAATCTGCGCGGTAATGCGGTAGCGGACATCATACAGGAAAACCGTTTGCCGCTGTGTCCGCTCATCCTCTGCGCTGATTGGTTCCATATTATTGCCCAATATGGACTTCACTTCGTTGCGCCTGACGCTGATATAGCGAATCGGCTTCAGCACCTCAATTTTTGTAACCATCCAAAAAAATTCTGTCCTCTTGCTGTAAATACTTGACAGTATGCCTCGTGCTGCTGATGGTGTTGGGACTGCCTGCGAAAGCCTTTCAACTTTCGTGGTCGGCGAAGTGAAGCACGCCAAGTCACCCCAAACGGTCACTGAAATCTCCATGATTTTTCATCACCTCCATGTTCTTCTCTCTGCCAAATCAGCAGAGAGGATAGCATTATCTTTGTACTATTTCAATTCTCAGCTTGTTAGCCTATCAGTGTTTCAAGCTGTCAGTACAAATATAATGCAAATCGAATGAATTGTCAATGGCAAATCTGGTATATAAGCATTTTTTTCACCATATTGGGAGGTCGTTTTTCAGCTGCATCCCCGTATCCATATGATAATCATCCTTCCTGCGAAGCACCCAATAGCCGGATGGCTGCCTGCTCTCATTCCGTTTTCCCGCAAAATACAGCTGCTCTGCGTAACGGCTGAAGTCATCATTCGCATATGCCGTCACGCACAGCTCTGCCGCCTCATGCATCCACTTCGCCGTCACGCCGTTTTCCAAGGCTTCTTCCTTCAGCTTCTCAAACAGCTTGTTTTCAGGTTCATATGGCACAAGCACCTGCACGCCGTCATTCTTGATGATGCGATAGTGTTTCTCAGCCCCTGCATAATCCTGGTTTTGGACGGCCTCGCTCAGCTCCTTTTTTCCCTTCAGCCGCCAAAACAACTTCTGATAGTAGCGCTGAATGTCGCTCGGATTCATCAAGTCAATCGGTTTCTCAATATGCAATGCACTAACCAGCGTTGCCGCTTTGTTATACCAATTATCTGGATACAAATTGTCTTCATCCGGAAGGAACACAAGCACTTGCCCGCCTTCGGGATGGCGGCCGTTTCGATTGCAACGTCCTGCCGCCTGAATGATTGATTCCAGCGGGGCCAGCGCACGGAAAACGCTGTCAAAGTCCAAATCCACACCTGCCTCTATGCACTGCGTTGCAACCACACGGCAAGGCAAGCCGTCGCGCAGCCGCTTTTTGACTTGCTCTATCACGACGCGCCGATGTGCCGGACACAATTCCGTCGTGATGTAGAATACTGATTCCGTCTCACATACCAATTTCAGCGCATCGAACAGCTTCTTCGCGTGCTTTTTCATGTTCACAATGGTGCAGATGCTCCGCTGTGCCGCCATCTTCTGCGCAATTTCTTCCCACGAGATTCTCTCATTCGGCAAAACTCGCCATGTCACCTGAACGCGGCGAAGTTGCTGATACATATCGGCATGGTTCGGACAAATCTCCGTAGCATGCCAAGTAAGATTAGGGATTGATTGATAATCCGGCTGTGTCGCCGTAGAAAAGAGCATCGTCACATTTTTCTTCGGCAGATTGCAAAGCGCCTGAATGGTTTTGAGCGTCGCAGGAAACAATTCTGCAGGCAAGCTCTGCGCTTCATCGAAAATGATTACAGAATTCGCCAACCGGTGCAGTTTCCGAAGATTCGGGGCTTTTGCCGCAAACAGCCCCTCGAAAAATCGCACGGATGTGGTCACAATGACTGGCATATCCCAGCGCTGTGCAAACTTTCGCTGCTCTTCTGTCAGCTGCCGTTGGCTATGATCTTCCAGCAAAACGTCATCCCCAAGGATTTTCCGATATTCAATTGCATTCTGTTCCGTCAGCGTAATAAACGGCAGCACAATGATGATTCGCTGCTGACCGTTCTTGCGGCATTGGCGCAGCGCAAAATGCAGCAAGGCCAGCGTTTTTCCTGTGCCAGTAGGCGCTGTCAGGGTATAAATTCCCGGCGCATGATCCCCCGCCCTGCCGCACGTTTCAAACAACTCATTCCGCAGTGCATTGAGTTTTTTATCAGCCGTTGAGTTCCTTGCCAGTTCCGCCCGATGCGCATTTAAGCGCTCCAGCCAGTTTTCCGCATCACATTTCGGCGGCTCCGGGATGATTTCTCCATCCTCTTCCGCTGATGCGGTGTAATCTGCATCCACCAAGCAAGAAAGCAGCATTCGCGACCAAAGCATCCGTTCTTCTTCCCCAAGCGTCATATTCTTGATTCCAATTCGTTTCCAGTCCGGAAGTTCCTCACGAAATATATCTCTTAGCGCCTTGTAATTCTCTTCTCCTGTCAACGCGACCTCCTTTCCCTCGTTACCTTCCAACCACTTTTGCGTTGTCATGCATTCAAGTAGCGAATACTTCAGCTGATTGTAGCAGAGCAGCGTCCCATGATGCGCATTGATGGCTTCCAAAATGGGTGCATAATTTGTACTTGCAATTTTTTCACTTATGCACTCTTTCGTTTCTTTCCCTGCGTATTTACTCGTTTTGATAAGCAGCCACCACAAAAACGCAGCGCTCACCCTTGCATGGTCTACTCTGGATGCGTTTCCTTCCAAAACATCTTGGAATTTATCTGTGAGCTTGCCAGCATCATGAACCGTTCCGGCCATTTCCGCTTCTTTTTCCATGCCCAGTTGTCTTCCATACTCTTTGCTCAATTCCCCCACCGCGCAAAGATGTTCCTTCACCTCCACCTGCTTGCGTCCGGGACGCTTCGACTTCGCGTACCACTTCTTCATAGTATCTCTCCATCTTCATATTAAATTTGAACGGTTGAACTTCATATTTAGTGTACATAAGTTCCTCTATTTTGTCAATACTCTCAATGGTAAAATTTTAAGGCAACACCGCACAAATGAGGTATCGGTCACTGGCACCATATCCCCCCGATATATTCACCAATTTCCCTACAAATCAATCCGAGTAATAGCAAAAGGCTCTGCCGTTCTTCCTTCACGGAAGTCTGCAGAGCCTTTTTCATCCTATAAAGTTATATTCCAGCACCCGCAAGCCATTCGCGCCATCCGACACATCAGAATAACGCAAACGCCGCGACTGCTATCATTTTGCTATCAAACAGGCAATCCTGTTTTGAAAAAGTGCGTGTTTTCAAGGCTTTTCAGCCTTTCTGGTATTATTCCCACTCGCTTCCTGAAACCGTGACCTAAACGATTTTGTATAGATGGTTTGGCTCCGATTATCAGGATTACTTAGATTATCCAAGAATTACGGTGTATCATAATTCCTGTTGTCATTGTGTTGTCAGGCAGATAGGTTGGTGTAGACCCAATCTGTATGGATATTATAGCGCAGTGTTCTTTGAATTGCAATACCGCTTTTCAAAATTTACACGCAATATTTTCGAAAAGCGTGCAAAGCATATTGATTTTTGGGAGCTTGGGCATTATAATATAAACACGCATAATGTAAATATTGCGTGCAGAAAGTTGGTGACAGGTTGAGCAAGTACAATATTGTCAACGAAGTTTTTGATGCCATCGGAGAAATTGCAAAGAAATCGGATTTTATTTCTGCCGGACTCAAAGACCAGGATGTATATGCGCTTTGTAGGCAGGGGTATCTCGAGCGTGTGAAAAAGGGGTATTACAAGCTGGCCGTCGGAGACGAGCCCAAAGAGGAGCTTATCCTTTCGAAACTGATGACGTACGGGGTCATCTGTGTTGAATCAGCTCTGTTCTACTACGGCTATAGCGACTTTGCGCCCAGAGAATGGTCGATTGCCGTCCCACGCTCTTATTCCAGAACGGTGAAGGCGATTCAGACGGAAGTGCCGGTGAAAGCGTATTATGTGCAGAATCCGATGTATCACCTGGGGGAAACAACTGGCACCTTCAATGGCGTAACACTTCCAGTCTATGACCGTGAACGCACCGTCTGCGACTGCTTCAAGTACCGCACGAAGCTGGATAACGAGATATTCAACAAAGCCGTCAATGCTTATGTGGCGGATGAAAAGAAAAACCTTGCCAACCTTTCCAAATACGCAAAGGAAATGGGTGTTTATAAGAAAATGATGAGTGTGATGGAGGTGCTGCTGAATGGCTGACGTGGCTGCATCCGTGCTTGCACGGCTCAAAAACAAAGCCGCAAAATGCGGCAGAAGCTATCAGCTCTGCTTACAGCTTTTCTGCCAGGAAGAGTTCCTGCGCCGACTGGAAAAGTCAAAATATGCGGAAAACCTGGTTCTCAAAGGCGGACTGTTCCTCTATTCCCTCACGGATTTCGATAGCCGTGTTACGGCTGATGTGGATTTTCTGCTCAGAAAGATGCCCAATACACCGGAACAGCTTCAAGCGATATTGGAGGAGATCATTGCAACCCAAACAGGCAACGATTTTATCACATTTGAAATCAAAAATGTGGCTCCCATTGCTGTGGCAAAGAAGTACGCCGGTATTGGTGCTTCCCTTGTGGCAAAGATAAAGAACACAAAAACTCCTTTTGGCATTGATTTCGGTGTGGGGGACATCATCGTGCCGAGACAGGAAAAGCGGAAGATACCAACGCAGCTTGACGGTTTTGAGGCGCCGACGGTCAATACCTATTCGCTGGAAACGACCGTTGCCGAGAAGCTGGATGCAATTCTCAGCCTGATGGAATTCTCCAGCCGGATGAAGGATTACTATGATCTCTATTATCTTGCGAACAAGTTTGATTTTGACGGTGCAACGCTGACGGAAGCGCTGAAAAAGACCTTTGAAAATCGTGGACACAAGTTCACGGTGGAGCAGTTTGATCAGGTTATGGCCTTTGGAAGCGACGATGCAATGCAGAAAAAGTGGAAAGCATTCTGCCGGAAGATTGACACAAAGACCGATGATTTTGATACGGTGCTGAGGACGATAAAAACATTCTTGGCAGATCCGTACAAGGCAACGGTTACTGGCAACAACTACACAGAATCTTGGTCAGCTTATATTGGTAGCTGGACACAGGGAGGAAATAACAATGGCTAAAATTCAATCTGTCGAGCCGAATGTTGCGGATCTTGCAAACGGTTGGCTGAAATCGTATAAACTTGATTATAAACTGGAACAGGAATCGCTAAATACAGAAATAGACCAGGCGCTTAATGACTACTATTCCAAAAATGGTGGTGTAGGCGGGAATCGTCCCGACGCAAAACTCCTTTTGCAGGACAAGAATTTGGGCAATTATCCGATTTTGATTGAGTATAAGGGCTATAAAGATAAGCTTGTTAAGCTTGATGTGGATGGCAAGGTTGCAAACAAAACCTCAAAAAATCAACCCGATTTCAAGAATATCAATTCGTATGCCGTGAATGGTGCCGTTCATTATGCAAATGCACTTCTGCATTATACGAGCTATACCGATATTATTGCCATCGGAATGACCGGCTACAAAAACGATGCCGGAAAACTGGAATATGAAATCGGCGTATATTATGTTTCCAAGAGCAATTTCGGTATCGGGCAGAATGTCGATGAGTACACCGATTTTTCTTTCCTAAAAAAGAGCAATTTTGACAGCTTTATTGAAAAAGTAAAGCGCCTCCGACTTTCACAGGAAGAGATCGAAAAGCTCAGAGAGCATCGTGAGCAGGAAATTAACGCCAGTCTTGTAAAACTGAACAACGACATTTATAACAATGAAAAAGGGTTAAGTGAACGTGACCGTGTTTACCTTGTGGCAGCTTCCATTATTGCAACGCTCGGCGTTCCCGGGAAGGTTGCCGCACTGGAAAAATCAGAACTGAAATCCTCAACTGAAGAAGGCAACCGTGACGGCGATATTATCCTCCGGAAGATCAAAGCGTTTCTGAGCGAAAAGAACCTACCGCAGGAAAAACGGGATCTGATCGTCCGTACCTTACAAAACACACTGACAACCGATAATATCAATAAGGTTGAAAACGGAGAAAGTCAGCTCAAACGGGTATTCACAAAAATCATCGACGATCTTGGTATTTACTATAAAATCGGTTTAAGCACTGATTTTACTGGTAAGTTGTTTAATGAAATGTACAGTTGGCTCGGCTTTTCACAGGACAAGTTGAACGATGTTGTGCTGACGCCTTCCTATGTTGCCACTCTTTTGGCAAGACTCGCAAGGGTAAACAAGGATTCTTATGTGTGGGATTTTGCAACCGGTTCGGCCGGGCTTCTCGTCGCATCTATGAATGAGATGCTGATAGATGCTAAAGAAAAGATAAAATCCCCAGATGCCTTTGCACTGAAATCTGCGGAGATCAAGGCAAATCAGCTTCTCGGCCTTGAAATCCTTTCGGAAGTTTATATGCTTGCTATCCTCAATATGATTCTGATGGGCGACGGCAGCTCTAATATCCTGAACAAGGACTCCCTGAAAGAATTCGATGGTCATTATGGTTTTGACAAAACCGATAAAAAGTTCCCGGCAGATGCTTTTGTCCTGAATCCGCCGTATTCTGCGCCGGGCAATGGAATGGTTTTCGTTGAAAAAGCCCTCTCGATGATGAGCAAAGGCTACGCTGCAATCATCATCCAGAATTCCGCAGGCAGTGGCAAAGCGACAGAATATAACAAAAAGATTTTGAAACATAGCACCCTGCTTGCGAGCATTAAAATGCCGATTGACCTGTTCATCGGAAAGTCAAGTGTTCAGACAAATATCTATGTTTTCCGCGTCGGAGAAGCACACCAGAAAGACGACACTGTAAAGTTTATTGACTTCTCTTTTGACGGCTATACACGAACAAACCGTAAAAAAGCAAGCTGTAATCTACGGGACACTGACCACGCAAAAGAACGATACGCAGAACTTGTTGATTTGGTTCGCTTTGGCAACGGAAAACTACACTATTATACAGAAAAAGAATACTATGAAGGTAATATTGATCCAGAAAACGGCGCCGACTGGAATCAAACAGTACCAGTAGACACGAAACCTACACTGGATGATTTCAAGAAAACAGTACGGGATTATCTTGCATGGGAAGTTTCCAGTATTATAAAAAATCAAGAATCGGAGGATGTCCGCCTGGGAAAATGAATGCCTCACTTAACAAAAAACTGGGGAATGTTAAGTGGGGCGACTACAAAATGGGGGAACTGTTTCAGCGTGTAAAAACAAATAAGCTCCCTTATAAGGCAGACGAGCTTCCTAATCAACCCTTAGGTGAATACACATTGCCTTGTCTAACTTCGAGTTTCAATAATCAGGGGCTAAATTACTATGCACCTCGAGAGGGTGCAACGATTCTCCAAAATGTTATATCAATTCCTTCAAATAGCGATGTTTACAGAGCCTATTACCAGCCGAACGATTTTACAGTCTTGTCAGATGCTTATGCCATAAGATGGATATTTGATGATCGTGAATTGTCCTCACGCCAGTACCTTTTTATGGTTATGTGTATTAATAAGGTTACTGATTTGCCAGTTTACTCATATAAAAACAAGCTTGGTGGCTGGAATGTAGTAAAGAACAAGCATATTCAATTGCCTCAAAAGAGGGGTGAAATCGACTTTGATTTTATGGAGTCCTTTATAGCGGAGCTGGAAGCGGAGCGTGTAGCGGAGCTGTCCGCTTACTTAACAGTAAGTGGACTGGATAATTACGAATTATCCAATAATGAAATGGCAATTATTGAGCGCTACAAGAAACATCAAATACCTTTTTCGGAATTTGAATTCATAAAAATATTTAACAACATAAAACAAGGACGGCGTTTGAAAAAAGATGATCAGCTTCCTGGGGATATTCCATTTGTGATGTCTGGGACAACGAATACCGGAGTGATTGGGTATATTTCGAACCCTGTTGCCCGGTTTCCGAAAAATTCAATTACTATTGATATATTTGGAAATAGTTTTTATCGTAATTATGACTTTGGAGCAGGTGATGACACGGGGGTATACTGGAACACAGAGAAGGAATATTCCAGAACTTGTATGTTGTTTTTTGCCGCCGCAATGGGAAGAGCTTTACGGGGAAAATATTCTTATGGTAAAAAATTGAGAAGTTCACAAAGCATACATTTCAAAATGCAACTTCCGACGAAAGACGGGAAACCTGATTATGATGCAATGGCAGCATTGATTTCCGCTGTGCAGAAGCTGGTAATCAAAGATGTAGTTCTCTATGCGGATAGAAAAATCGAGAAAACAAAAGATGTAACGAAGCGCTAAAAAATGTTAAAAGGTGGTGAATATATGCCTAAAAATATAGTCCAATATGATCTTCTCATTTCGTGCCCTGGAGACATCACAAGTGAGATTCCCGTTATTGAGGACGCAGTGTCGCAGTTTAATACTCAGTTTTCTGATGCTCTGGGAATAAGTATTCGGACAAAGCATTGGCGTAAAAACTCCTATGCACAGTCAGGTGGAAAACCGCAAGCGCTGCTAAATGAGCAATTCGTAAATGATTGTGATGCTGCAGTTGCCATTTTGTGGACGCGCTTTGGAACCCCTACCGATGAATACGGCTCTGGCACAGAGGAAGAAGTAGAAATTATGCTCTCTTCGGGCAAACAGGTATTTATGTATTTCTCGGACAAGCCTCTTTCTCCGTCGCAGATGAATGGAGAAAGCTACAAGAAGGTTCAAGCATTTCGTGATAAATACAAAGACCGAGGAATCTACTTCACATATTCAACGGACGAAGAATTCAGAACAATGTTCTTTGCACATTTGTCCCAATACTTTTTAAGTGAAAAGAGAGTTGCTGAAGTTAAGAGTGAACGTCATTCTGAATTAAAGGTTGTAGGTATAGATCAATGCCAACATATCAGTGATGAAGCCCCAATAATTAGTTTTGTTCCAAATACTGAAATGACCATAAGTAAGTACTTGGAGAAAATCCGTGCTCTTTTTGATGATATTTCTGCCCGAAAATTAGAGAAACGTGTTGAATTGCCAGGAAAAATTGCAAAATACACATTTGCTTTTAATAAGCCTGTCGAGATTAGCGAAGATGAACGAAAAATAATATACTCTGTGGCTGAAAAACTAAAAATCAACATTGCGGAAGATTTTTTCATCCTTGGAAACCTATCACAGAGTAGCGTACCAACAGGTATAATGGGCGGATATTCGCTTAATGGAACAGATGCGGAAGAAGAAAAATACGACGCTATTAAAAAACTCTTGAAAACGATCTCAAAAGCATTAGAATGGGCGCCTATAGAATGTGCTTTTACTGATAAAAAGTGCCTAAAGCTTGCTCTCCAGAATGGCGGGACAGATGTTGATGAAGATATAGAAATATCTCTCACTATACCAAAAGGCAGCTTACTGCCTATAAGCGAATTCCCAAAGCTGAACAACGATGAGATGGGTTATCTTCTGAACGACTTTAATATGAGCGAGATATTTGGTATATGCAGTACATCAATGTATTCGGATTACGACTCCTCCATTGTGACGAACAGAAGATTTTCTCCTCGTGTTTCTATGCCTTCCATCTTTCCTGGACATACTCCAGATTACAGTAATGATTTTGAGAGTGAACTTGCTGATGTATTTTGTTATTCGTGCTTTGATGAGGGGGAAAAGTATATTGTAAAATTAAAATATGATTATATTAAGCATAATACAATAATCGCATTCCCTTCAGTTATTTTTGTCAAAGACCTTTTCGATGGTATACCATACACGATTACATCCAAGAATTCGCCAGAGATAGTATCCGGAGAAATCAAAATTACAGATGATATACAAAACCAATAAAACCAGCGGCATGGATTCCCACCCTGCCGCCGTTGCGCTTATACCCTATAAATTAGTTCGCTATTTACAATCTCCATAGCCCTGTTTCGGATGTTATTCATCCTTCTGACCCACTCCATTTGGTTGTCTGCCTTGAGATGCTCCGTGATACCTTCCGCCTCGGCCATCTGCTTTACCAGCCGAGAGAATAGTTCCTCCGCCTGACGGTCGATGTCGGCAAGATAACCATTTAACTTGCCGCTTGTAAGAAGGGTCGCATAGGTTGCCCGGCGATGCTCCTTCAGGTAACGCCAGTGCCGCTGACCCCACACGCCGATGGGCTGCTGATCTTCTTCGGGCAGCTTCAGATCAGGGAGAAGATAATCTCCGACCTGCGTATAAGTACCGCCCATTTCCTCAAAAATTGTCTTTGTCATTGTCTGTTCCTACCTTTCATAATTTGTATTTCTGCGCCTTGTGTGCTGGGTTTGCTTTCGCTGCTGTTCCATATCTTTTGCCTGTGTGATCAGGTTGTCGATCTGCCGACTGCCGAGAACCTTCCGCAGGAAACGAAAATCCTTCAGCTCTGAGCGTAGAGAATCATTTTCTACCTTGAGCCGATCATTGGCGGCGGTCAGATGCTCGTTCTCCCGATAGAGCCGACCGTTGGTGGTGTTCAGCCGGTGATAGCTGTCCAATGCCTTATAATAGTGGTAGAACACCTCTCGGATAACCTCTTTCAATTTCTTAATGAGTGGGTCAACAAACCGCTGCTTATAGGTCTTGGCGGTTATTAGAGTGGGGGGATCGGGGAGTTGAAACTCTGCATCCGACTCAATCCGCTGCTCCAGCTTTTCAATAGACTGCGTACCCTGACCGAAGTTGTCGATCCGATTCTGTACCGTTTTCAGCTCGTCCTGTTTTTCGGCAAGTGTGGTGTCCAGTACAGCGAGTTCTTTCTCTCGTTCCTGCTTCTTGTAGTCCAGAACAGAGAGGTGCTTGTCGTGCGTCCCTTTCTGCTCCCACTGGATGTCATACCGCTCCATCACGGCGGCAAGCTGCTCCTTTTCGGACTGTACCCACTGCGCCCACTCGGTAGCGCCTCGTGTGCCGCCCTTGAAACCCTGCGCTGCCAGCGCCTGTTTCAGCGATACACGGGTATCAAGCCCTCGCTTGCTCCCGGTGGTGAACGGCACAAAGTCGATGTGGATGTGTGGTGTGGCCTCGTCCATATGGAGATGTGCCGAGAACACCCGGAGGTTGGGATTGCGTTCCTGAAAGCCCTGATAATATTCGTCCAGTACCCGCCGAGCCAATTCCGCATATTCGCCGGTGGCGCTCATATCCTCCTTGTTTCCGATTTGTAGGATGATCTCGTGGAAGGGCTTCTCCTGATTGCCGGAGCGAATTTTCTCGTAGTAGTTCGGAATGCGCCGGTCTGCACGGGCTTGCTTCTCGTTGTACCGTTTCAGAGCCTTATCGAAAAGCTGGTGGTATACAGTCTGGATGCGCTCGTTGCAATAATCAATGTTCAGGTGCGTGCGGCTTCCGTCTACATTTTCAGCTTTGAATTTGCGGCTGTTGTGATTGACAGAGCCTTTACCGACTTCAGCACTGATCGTTCTCTTCATAAAATCTCACTTCCTTTCACCCTCCGGCCGCAGCCGGGGTTCTGTTACTCTTGTCAAGAGTAACGCAAAAGCACTTTTGACAGCCTGCGGCTATCAAAAGATGCTGTTTGCGCTCTCCGAGGGAGCTTGCACAGAGGCGGTACATCGAATACTGCCTCTGTGCCGGGGCTTTGCCCCGGCAACTGCGGTTGCCTCCCCAGCAGGGCTGCCCTTTGAAAAGGTCACCCTGCACCCCGCCGAAACTTCTGTGACGGTGTGTGACGATGGTGACGGTATTTTTGATACCGCACCCGCTCATAGAAATATCGTCACACCGTCACATATCGTCACGATCGCTCTGTCGTTGCAAGCTTTACAGTGCGCTCGTTCCGATTGCGGCTGCTTTCATATCGGATGCCGTACTCATTCAGCAGCCGTCCGGCGTTGACATTCAACCGCCTTGTCAGGGCATTGGGCTTCATATCCACGCCGAGAAGTGCCGAAAGCTCTGTGGGCGTTCCCGCCCAATCCTTACCAGCCGAAGAAAGAAAAGCTGAAACCTGTTCCAGCAGCGGCTCCAGCGGCGCTTTCCAAAGCTCCGTTTCCACACGCTCCAGCTCCCACGCAAGGGTTTCCTCGTTGCGGAAAAGGTGCAGCCGCTGATCCGGCTGATCTCTTCCGGATACATCAAGACAAGCGGCATTACCAGTGCGTTTTTCTTTGGTGAGCAGAAATGCTCCATCCGCTGCACCCAGCAGTCCGTTGGTGCCGGAGATCATATCAAACTTATCGTCCGACTGCTGTTTTCGGGTGTGATGGACAAGAAGCAGACAGATGCCATAGCAATCCGCCAGCGCTTTCAACCGAGTGATGATCTGATAATCGTTGGCGTAGCTGTAGTTGTCCCCGCCGACCTCACGCACCTTCTGGAGCGTGTCAATGATGATAAGAGAAGTGCCTGGATGCTCCCGCAGAAAATTAGTGAGCTGCTCGTCGAGGCCGCTGCCAAGCTGGCCGGCCGAAACAGAGAAGAACAGGCTCTCATTTTCTGCCGTGCCGAACATCCGATAGGAACGCTCCTGCAAGCGGCGGTAATCGTCCTCAAGCGCAAGATACAGCACCGTCCCTTTACGAACGGGATAATTCCAAAGCGGTGTGCCGGTGCTGATATGATAGGCAAGCTGGGTCATCAGGAAGCTCTTGCCCAGCTTCGGAGCGCCGACAAAAAGGTAAGTACCCCGGTAGAGAAGACCGTCCACAAGGGGAGGCTTGCTCTGGTACACATTGTCCAACAGTTCAGACATTGACACGGTTTTCAAGTAGGACGGGTCCATCATTCGCAGAATTTCTCTCTGCATTTCATCAAACCCCTTGAAATCCGGGCCAAAATCGGTTAAACTATTGTCAGTAAGGTTTTGGGATGACTGCTCCGTATCTGCGCCAACAGATACAACGGGAGCAGTCATTTCTTTTTCATTGTTCATTCAGATTCCTCCTTCATCCCGCCGAGAATATCGGCTATCATTTCGATCAAGTCCAAAAGTTCCAAATCTACATCTTTACCGGCTTCTATCCGGCGTAATTCTTCCAACACCGCAGCAAGCTGATTCCGCAGCGCCTTGAAAACTCTGGGATTGCCCTGCACCACTACATCCTTGTGAGCGAGCCGCCGAGTGATATAGTCCTGCTTGGTCAACCCGGAAAGATGCACATAGCGTTCGATTTGAGCATCCTCCTCCGGCGATACCCGGAAGGCAACTGTCTTATTACGCCAGCGATTATGCTCGTCCCTGTTCTTCAATGACATTATCTGTACCGCCCTTCCTGAATTGATTGAGCTTGTCCGCCATATCGCTTTGCGTGGATGGGAACAGGTGGGCGTAGTTGTAGGTGATATTGATGCTTTCGTGTCCCACCCGGTCGGCAATGGCTACCGCCGAATAGCCCATTTCAATCAGAAGTGAAATATGGCTGTGCCCTTACGGTATAATTACGACAAACCGGAAAAGCCCCGTATATCAAGGGTTTTCGGTTATCTGGCAAGGTTTTTCATCCTTTTCCAAACCGAAAAATCGAGCCGC
>OLPI01001242.1_pt1 | contig 22972 bp, 15 predicted proteins | sample 1672361 | NCBI WGS metagenome assembly OLPI01 (sample SAMEA3136675, study PRJEB25190) | human gut metagenome
CGGGATGAGCCGGACGGCATGGATAGCGGCTGCCATTTCATGCGGATGGGTGTATTGGGTGCAACGGATCGGATGGGAAAAGACGAAAGCCATATATAGTAGGTATAAGAATGTAGCGGTTCCATTCTTCGCAATTGTAATCCTATTGGCCGGTTGTGCTTTTGCCGGGCTATACGGCCTGAAACGGGATTCGGCGGACGGACGGTTGTTGATGTGGAAAGTGACGGGGAAAGCGATAGCCGGACATCCGGTTACGGGAACAGGTCTGGGAGGGTTTCCGGAGGCGTATGCTGAAATGCAGGGGCAATATTTCGGGACGGAGGAGGCGACCGATAAAGAGAAACGGGTAGCCGGATGCCCCGAATATGCATTCAATGAATATTTGCAGATCGGGCTGGAACAAGGGATCGGGGGATGGATCGTATTCGTGTCGTGGCTGGGGAGCATGATGTACTATGGAATCCGGAACAGGCAGCATGGAGCGGTCGGAGGTGTGTTGGCACTGGTAGTGTTTGCAATGTCGTCCTATCCGTTGCAGTTGCCGTCGTTTTGGGTGGCGCTGATGTTTTTGGGGGCGGTATGCGTAACGGAAGAGGGGACGCAGAGGGCACGGATTTTCGCAGAGAAGTTGTTGACCGGTTTGCTGGCATTGACGGCTGTAGGTCTGTTTGTCGGGCAGAAAGGGAACTATGAGGCTTATCGGAGGTGGGGACGGATGCAGATGCTTTATAACAATAAGGCGTATGAATCGGTTGCGGAAGATTACCACAGCTTGCATGACAAGTTGAAGCATAAACCGGAATTTTTGTTCGAAGAGGCGCAATGCCTCAGTAAAACGGAGCAATACACGGAAGCGATACGGGTTTTGGAACGGGCGAAGCGGCTGAGCGGAGATCCGATGATCCGGTATATGATCGCCAAAAACCGGCAGGCACTCGGTGACTACCGGGAAGCGGAAAGGGAACTGCTTCAGGCCATCGAAATACTTCCGGAACGGTTGTATCCTTACTATCTGTTAGCCAAACTATATGCAGAGCCAGAGTTCTATCAGGAGGATAAATTCCGGGCTGCCGCCGGTGCCGTACTGACCAAAGAACCGAAGGTCGAAAGCACCGCTGTCAGAGAAATGAGAACGGAAATAAAAAAGATATTAGAAAAAAAGTAATTACGGAAGGCTCGTAACTAAAATATGTTTGTATATTTGCGAAACAACTTTGATAAAAACAATAAAATATGAAATACTACAAATTGTTTGCCATACTGATTCTGACTGGGATGATGTCTTGCTCCGGTGAAAAGAAAGAGAAAGATTCCGAAGAAAGCGTAGAAACCGTTCTGCCGGACGAGACAAACGAGGTGACGGTGATGAAGTTGAATACTACTGATTTCAACCACGAACTGATCAGTAACGGCAAACTGTCAGCCCGAAACTTTGTCGACCTAAAATTCGAATCGGCAGAACCGATCGCCAAGATATATGTGAAGAACGGCGATCGCGTGACGAAAGGGCAAAAGCTCGCAGAACTCTCTACCTTCCGCCTTGCCAACAAGACAGCGCAAGCCAAAGATGCACTCGAACGCGCCAAACTGGAACTGCAAGACGTACTGATCGGACAGGGCTACAAACTGGAAGATTCTACAAAAGTACCGCCCGCAACCATGCAGTTAGTCAAGGTAAAAAGCGGGTATGACCAGGCACTGATCTCTTGGCAGCTTGCCGAATACGAACAACGAAACGCAGTCCTGACCGCCCCTTTCGACGGTGTCGTCGCTAACCTGTTCGCCAAACAGTTCAACACGGCTTCTACCTCCGATGTTTTCTGTTCCATTATCGATACCCGCACATTGGAAGCCGCTTTCACAGTTTTGGAAAGCGAACTGCCGCTTATCAAAACAGGCGATCGTGTAGAGGTAGCTCCTTTTGCCTTGTCCGATGTCACGGCTGACGGCCGTATATCCGAAATAAACCCGCTGGTAGACAAAGACGGGATGGTACAGGTGAAAGCTGCCGTAAACGATAAAGGTCAGTTGTTCGAAGGGATGAATGTACGAGTAAGTATCCATCGTTCGCTGGGTAAACAGTTGGTCGTTCCCAAAAGCGCTGTCGTACTCCGTTCCGGCAAACAGGTTGTATTCACATTAACGGAAGACAAAGCATACTGGAACTATGTACATACAGGGTTGGAAAACGCAGACAGCTACACGATCGTCGACGGCCTGAAAGAAGGGGATACCGTGATCACAAGCGGCAACATCAATTTGGCTCACGAGGCACCGGTCAAGGTAATTGAAAATTGACAATGGACAATTCATAAATCATAATTTATAAATCATAAATCATAGTTCTAATACATGATAAAGTTTCTACTACAACGCCCTATCGCGGTATTGATGGCTTTTACGGCTTGCTTTATCGTGGGACTGGTTACCTACTTCACCATTCCGGTGTCGTTGTTGCCGGATATTGCTATTCCGGAGATCACCGTACAGGTGTCCGGCCAGAATACTTCGGCACGCGAACTGGAAAACACAGTAGTAAAAACCATCCGCCAACAATTGATGCAAGTTGCCAGCCTGCGTGATATCCATAGCGAGACACGTGACGGAGCTGCCATCATACGCCTCAACTTCGATTTCGGGACGAATACGGACCTGGCTTTCATCGAGGTCAACGAGAAGATAGACGCAGCCATGAACTATCTGCCGCGTGAAGTAGAACGTCCGCGGGTAATCAAAGCCAGTGCAACCGACATTCCGGTGTTCTGCCTGAACTTGACTTTAAAAGGTGAAAGTGGAAAGGTGAAAGGTGAAAGTGAAACGGCTACACAAAACAACTCTCAACTTTCAACTTTCAACTCTCAACTAAAAAACGACGCTTTCCTCGACCTTTGCCAATTTGCCGAAACAGTGATCAAACGTCGGATCGAACAACTGCCCGAAGTGGCGATGGTAGATGTGACGGGGGTACTGAAACGGCAGTTGCAGATCGTTCCGGACATGAAACTGCTGAAAATGTCGGAAATCACGCTCGACGACTTGGAGGCGGCACTGACATCCAATAATATCGAACCGGGTAGCATGACCGTACGCGACGGCTATTACGAGTACAATATCAAGTTCTCGACACTGCTGCGCACACCGGAAGATGTCGAGAATATTTATATCAGGAAAAATAACCATATCTTCCAACTGAAAGATTTGGCACGCATCTCCGTCGTGCCGGAGAAAGAGACCGGAGCCTCCCTTTCCAACGGGAAACGGGCAGTAACACTGGCCGTAATCAAGCAGGCGGATGAAAATATGGATAACATGAAAGAGGCATTGGCAGAAGTGACGGATTATTTCGCTTCCGTTTACCCGGACATCGATTTCAGCATCAGCCGTAACCAGACGGAGTTGCTGGACTATACCATCTCCAATCTTCAGCAAAATTTGTCGTTGGGTTTCCTGTTCATCTGCATTGTGGCGGTACTCTTCTTGGGTGACATCAAATCACCGTTCATCATCGGGTTGAGTATGGTGGTATCTATTGTCATCTGCTTCCTGTTCTTCTACTTGTTCAAGATGTCACTCAATATCATTTCTTTGTCGGGATTAATCCTGGCGTTGGGTATGATGATTGACAGCAGCATCATTGTGACGGAGAACATTTCGCAGTATCGCGAACGGGGCTATTCGTTGCGGCGGGCTTGCGTGACGGGAACGAGTGAGGTGATTACGCCCATGCTGAGTTCGTCGCTGACCACTATTGCCGTATTTGTGCCGCTGATATTCATGAGCGGCATTGCAGGGGCGTTGTTCTATGACCAGGCATTCTCTGTTACGGTGGGGCTGCTGGTTTCCTACTTCACGGGTATCATGCTGCTGCCGGTCCTCTATATGCTGGTCTACCGGACAGGGTTGCGCGGCAGGTCGTGGTTCTCCCGCATCCGCATCAACAATCCGTTGAAGGAACATACGCTGGACCGTTTTTATGATGCGGGCATCGACTGGGTATTTTCCCACAAGACGGTAAGTATCATATTCTGTGTGGTTTCTATTCCTCTTTGTGTCTTTCTGTTCTATTCCGTCGGCAAGGAGCGTATGCCGCAGATAGACCAGAATGAACTGATAGTCCACGTGGAATGGAACGAAAACATACATGTGGACGAGAACCGGCATCGTGTGAATGTGCTGTTCGGCCAGTTGCTGGACAAGACAGTGGAACAGACGGCTGCCATAGGCCAGCAGGACTATCTGCTGAACCGTGAGCAGGCTCTCTCTTCTTCGGAGGCGGAACTGTATTTCAAGACTTCCTCGCCTGACGGGATTGCTCCCTTGCAGAAGCAGGCGGGCGAGTGGTTGATGCGGGAATATCCGTTGGCGACAGTCTCCTTTTCTCCACCCGAAACCGTGTTCGAGAAGCTTTTCGTGACCGGGGAGGCCGATGTGGTGGCGGAACTTTATGCCCGTAACAAGGAGAAGGCGCCGGCGGCGGAAGAATTGCGCGGACTGGAACAACAGTTTGCGGAGCTTACGGGGACAGCGCCCGTAGGTATCGCTTTCGAGAACCAGCTTGACATAAGCATCCTGCAGGAAAAGCTGTTGCTCTATGACGTTTCGTATGACGAGCTTTACCGTACGCTGCGGACAGCGTTCAAGGAGAACAGCGTAGCTATGCTCCATTCCTACCAGCAATACCTGCCTATCAGCATTGTGGGCGAGGAGCGGACAGTGAACGAGGTGCTGCAGCAGACATTGATACAGACCCGTCCGGACAGTAAGGGCGAAGTGGAGCATATTCCGCTTCGGGAGCTGGTAAAGGTGCGTCCGGCTGAGGATTTGAAAACGATTACGGCAGGACGCAACGGTGAATATATACCGTTCCGTTTCTATGAAGTGGACGATGCTCCGGAGTTGATGGAAAAGGTGAAGCGGGAGGCAGATGCCACGGGTGACTGGGATACGGCCTTTTCCGGCAGTTTCTTCTCCAACCGCCAGATGCTGGACGAGTTGGTGGTGATTCTTTTCATCTCTATCCTGCTGATGTATTTCATTCTTGCCGCCCAGTTCGAAAGCTTCGTGCAGCCGCTCATCGTACTGCTGGAAATTCCGATAGATGTGGCGTTTGCCCTGCTGCTGTTGTGGATATGCGGGCATACCCTGAACCTGATGTCTGCCATCGGACTGATTGTGACGTGCGGTATCATCATCAACGACTCCATCCTGAAGCTGGATGCCATTAATGAATTACGGAAAGAGGGGATGCCGTTGCTCGAGGCCATCCACGAGGCGGGACGGAGAAGGCTCCGGCCCATCATCATGACATCGCTCACCACGATATTTGCCATGGTTCCGCTGCTGTTCTCGTTCGACATGGGCTCGGAGCTGCAGAAGCCGCTTTCCATAGCGATGATTGGGGCGATGTTCGTGGGGACACTGGTCAGTCTGTTCATCATCCCGTTGATATATTGGTTTATTTATAGAAAAGAAAGAGCATGAAGAAATTAAGTCTTATACTTTTGTTCAGTCTGGGAGCCCTTTCCGCTTTTGCCCAACAGCGGATAACGCTCGATTTGCAGCAGACCATTGCCCTGGCGAATGACAGTTCGCTGGAAGCCTTCCGCACCAAGAACATGTATCTGGCCGGTTATTGGGAATACCGCACCTATAAGGCAAACCGCCTTCCCAGCCTGACGCTGAACATGACTCCGGCACAGTACAACCGTGATATCACCAAGCGTTACGACTCCGAACAGGACCTTGACATCTATCGCAGCCAGCAATCCTTCTATGCATACGGCAATCTTGCCGTCAGACAGAATTTCGACTTGACGGGCGGTACGTTCTATCTGGATACGGAGCTGGGCTATATGCGGAGCTTCGGTGGAAACAAGTATACCCAGTTCACCAGTGTTCCGGTTCGTTTGGGCTACTCGCAGAGTCTGGTCGGTTACAATCCTTTCCGTTGGGAACGCAGGATTGAGCCGCTGAAGTACGAAAAGGTGAAGAAGGAGTATATTTACAATGCAGAGCGAGTATCCGAGCAGGCCACTACCTATTTCTTTGCGCTTGCCATGGCACAGGCGGAATATGATTTGGCCAAGGACAATGCCGTCTCCACCGATACCCTCTACCGCATCGGCATGCAGCGCTTGAAAATAGCCGCCATCAGCCGTGCCGACCTGCTGACGCTGAAACTCGACGTGGTGAATGCCCGCAATACTTTGCAGAATGCCGCCAGTGCCTTGAAGCGCGCCATGTTTTCGTTGGCATCTTTCCTGAATATGGAGAAGAACACGGATATCAGGGTGTCGCTTCCGGGACGTCCGAGGGCGCTGACCATACCGGTTGATGAGGCTTTGCTGGCCGCTCAAGCCAACAATCCGGAATTTCTGGGGCTTCGTCAGGAAGTGCTGGAAGCCGAGCAGACAGTAGACAAGACGAAGAAGGAATCGCGCTTCAACGCCAGCATCAACGCCAGCGTCGGCTTCAACCAGGTGGCAGAGAAATTCGGTGAAGCATACAGGCATCCCATGCAGCAGGAGATGGTGTCGGTCAGTGTCTCCATTCCACTGGTGGACTGGGGCGTGAGGAAAGGCAAATACAACATGGCGAGGAACAATCTGAACGTGGTGAAGACTTCTGCCCGGCAGAGTGAAATCAGCATTGAGGAGGAGGTTATCATGACCGTCAGCGACTTCAACGTCCAGCAAGCCCTCGTCGCCAGTGCCGAAGAGGCCCTCGACCTTGCCATCCTGGCGTATAACGAAACCCGCCAGCGCTTCATTATCGGCAAGGCAGACATCAACAGCCTGACCCTCTCGCTGAACCGCCAGCAGGAAGCGCAACGCAATTACATCTCCGCCTTGCAGGACTACTGGCTGAATTATTACAAGATACGGAAACTGACGTTGCACGACTTTGCCAGCGGATTTTCGCTGTCGGAAAAATTTGATTATAATAACTGATGAAACGAGTTTCTTCCTTCACCGTCATAGTGGCGTTTGTCTGCCTTGCTTTGGTAGGGGTGGCGTTGATACCGCTGCTCCCCGTCAAGCTGAATCCGTCACGCAGCCTGCCCGGCTTCACGGTGGGCTTCAGCATGCCTGGCACTTCGTCGCGGGTGGTGGAGATGGAAGTGACCAGCAAGCTGGAATCCATGCTGGCGCGTATCCGCGGAGTGAAGCGGCTGAACTCCACCTCGGGTAACGGCTACGGCAACATTACTGTGGAGCTGGACAAGCATGCCGATGTCGAGGCAGTCCGCTTCGAAGCTTCCACCATCATCCGGCAGACGTGGCCCCAATTGCCCGAAGGTGTCAGCTATCCCACCATTCACATGAAAGTGCCCGACGAGAACGCCTCACGCCCTTTCATGTCCTTCACACTGAATGCCCCTTCCACTCCGATATTGATTCAGCAGTATGCCGAGGAGCATATCAAGCCGCGGCTGGCAAATATTCCGGGTATCTATAAGGTGGAACTCAGCGGTGCCACGCCCATGGAGTGGAGACTGGAATATGACAGTGAACAGTTGCGCTTGCTGGGTGTGACCCTATCGGACATCAGCGAGGCAGTACAGCGGCATTACCGGAAGGAATTTCTGGGTACGCACAATGTGGATACAGGTAACGGTAGCCGGGAATGGATACGCCTGACACTGGTGCCGGAGAGCAACTCCCTTGGTTTTAATCCTGCTGCCATCACCGTGACGGCTACCGACGGGAAACTGCTCCGCTTGGACGAACTGGTGTCGGCTGTCCGTATGGAGGAGGAGCCGCAAAGCTATTACCGCATCAATGGGCTGAATTCCGTCTATCTATCCATTACTGCGGAAGAAACTGCCAACCAGTTGCAACTGAACCGTGCCGTGATGGACGAGATGGAAGCTGTTCGGCAGGTACTTCCTGTCGGATATGAAGTGCATACCAGCTATGATGCGACCGAGTACATACGGGAAGAACTGGACAAGATTTACTTCCGTACCGGTTTGACGGTACTCATCCTGCTTGTATTTGTATGGCTCATTACTCGTAAGTTGAAATATCTTTTTCTGATAGTTACCAGCCTGGCTGTAAATATAGCGGTGGCACTTATCTTCTACTACCTCTTCGGACTTGAGATGCAGCTTTATTCGCTGGCGGGTATCACTGTCTCGCTGAATCTGGTGATAGACAGCACCATTGTCATGACCGACCACATTCTGCATCGGCGTAATCTCAAGGCCTTCCTGTCGGTGTTGGCGGCAACCCTCACTACGATGGGTGCGCTTGTTATCATTTTCTTCCTTGACGAGAAGATACGGCTCAACCTGCAGGACTTTGCAGCGGTAGTGATCATCAATCTGGCTGTTTCCTTGATGGTGGCGTTGTTCTTTGTTCCGTCGATGATTGAGAAGATAGGACTGGTGAGGCGGATTACGGGGAAGAAGAGGCGTCTTGTCTTGCCGGGGCTGACGCAAACATTCAAAACAAGGTTGGGACGGATTTTCAGACGTTTCCCCGTTTATTTCTCCTGCTGCTACTCTGCTCTCATCCGTTTTCTGTGCCGTTGGCGCTGGGCTGTATGCCTGCTGTTGCTGTTGGGTTTCGGTCTGCCCGTTTTTCTGTTGCCCGACAAACTGGAAGGAGGGGGAAAATGGGAAGCTGCTTACAATAAGGTATTCGGTTCGAATACCTATAAGGAGTCGGTGAAACCCATTGTGGACAAGGCGCTGGGCGGCAGCTTGCGGCTTTTCATACAGAAGGTGTACGAAGGCAGTTACTTTACCCGTAATGAGGAGGTGGTGCTCTATGCCAACGCCAACCTTCCCAATGGCAGCACCCTTGAGCAGATGAACACTTTGATGAAACGTATGGAGACCTACCTCAGCCGGTTCAAGGAAATCAGGCAGTTTCATACTTCCATCTACAGCCCCCGGCGTGCCAGTATGCAGATTTATTTCAAGAAGGAAGCCCGGAACAGCGGTTTTCCCTATACATTGAAAGCCAATATGATAAGCAAGGCACTGGAACTGGGAGGCGGCAGCTGGGGCATCTACGGATTGCAGGACCAGGGGTTCAGTAATGACGTCCGCGAGAGTGCCGGCTCCTACCGCATCAGGATGTACGGCTACAACTACGACGAACTCTATGAGTGGGCGGAGAAGCTGAAGGCCAAGCTGCTGACGCACCGGCGTATCAAGGAAGTGCTCATCAATTCGGAGTTCTCCTGGTGGAAGGATGACTATCAGGAATTCTACTTCAACCTGAACAAGGAGCGCATGGCGCAAGAGGGCATCGACGCGCAAGTGCTTTTCTCTGCGGTGCGCCCCATCTTCGGCAAGAATCTGGAGATTGGCTCGGTAGCGGCCGAGCAGGGAACGGAGAAAATCAAGCTCTCTTCCCGCCAGTCTGCCGAATATGACATCTGGGCGATGCAGTTCTTTCCCTATGGAGTAGGAAACGGCAAGCATTACAAGCTTTCCGAACTGACTACTGTGGAAAAGGGACAGATGCCGCAGGAGATTGCCAAAGAAAACCAGCAGTACCGCCTCTGCCTGCAATACGAATATATCGGCTCCAATGAGATGGGCAACAAGATACAGAAACGTGACCTGGAGGAGTTCAACAAACTGTTGCCGATGGGTTATACAGCCGAGTCGGACAGCAACAGTTGGTCATGGGGCGAGAAGGACAACCGCCAATACCTGCTTCTGCTGGTGGTGATAGCCATCATCTTCTTTACGACCAGCGTTCTGTTCAACTCCCTGAAGCAGCCGCTTGCCATCATCTTTGTGATTCCGGTTTCTTATATCGGGGTATTTCTTACTTTCTATTGGTTCCGGCTGAACTTCGACCAGGGCGGTTTTGCCTCGTTCGTCCTGCTGTGCGGCATCACGGTGAATGCCAGCATCTATATCCTGAACGAGTACAACAGCATCCGACGTCGTTTCCCCCGTCTTTCCGCTCTTCGTGCCTACGTCAAGGCGTGGAATGCGAAGGTCGTTCCTATTTTCCTCACGGTAGTTTCTACCATTCTGGGATTTATCCCTTTCATGATAGGTGAGGACAAGGAGGCTTTCTGGTTTCCATTGGCGGCGGGTACCATTGGCGGACTGGTGATGTCCGTCATCGGTATCTTCTTTTTCCTGCCGGTTTTTGTGCTGAAACAGCGTGATTTTCTTAGGAAATGATTACTTTTGCTCGATTTTGTTACCTGAATGGATACTTGAATTTTAAATATGGAAAGTGCGGAGTACTCTTTGGATGAGTTATTATGTCAGTCTCTTCTGTTGTTTCGTCAGTATCGGTTTTATGATGCTCCGGAATGTGGAGAAAAGGCATTCCGGATATTGGAGGAAGCCCATGTATGGATGGGGCGTACGCAAGAGTGTGTGGATATGGCGAAATGGGGGTGCGTGATAGAGTGTCTTGCGCAGAAATACTACATAGAAGATGATACGGATGCGATTCTGGAAGAAATTGATGCTGCCTTGGTTGCGCATTGGAAGAGGATAGAGAAAATCCATGCAGAAGTCACCACCGTTTATTTATGGCTGGGGTACTATTTCCTGCTACGTTTCAGAAACCGGGAATCCCGTTCCCATTCCCGTTGTAAACAGATAATGTCCAGCTTGTTGTGTGCTTTGGTCGAAATCTTTCGTAAGGTGGAGAAGGGGGGAGCCCCGACAGAAGTCTTGTCACATCTTTCGGTAGATGTTTGGGGAGAGACCGTCTGCTGGATGGAGCAGGTACATGATTCCCGTCTTTGCGAGAAGCAGTCGTCAGCTTTGCTGGCACAACTCTATAACCTGAAAAGTGTGGAGTTGGAAAAAGGTCCGGGAAAGCAGGATGCTTTGCTCCAGCAGATTCTGGAGTTTTATTGCTTTTAAGGGAAAATTATCTCTGCTTAGTTTTATCATTTCTGCTTCCACACTTCCACCCACTTCCTGCATCCCTTTATTCATCGGCATTACAAGTGCTGTGGAAGCAACTCAAAAAGGTGGAAGCAACTTTTGCTTCCACAGCGGAAATACGCCGAAAAGTAAGTTAATATCTTGTTTGTTAGTGTATTAATAGAATGTACAGCATTTTGCAAATATCTTGTTTACACGATATGCGTTTCGTGTAAACACGGTATTAACTTCGTAAAAGACCGTTTACCGATAGACTGCAGCTGGGCTCATAATAGGAATAAGATAGGTGCACAGTATGGGGAAACTATGAGTATAATAGGTGTTCAACGGTTATGAAGCACCTTGTTGACGGTCGTTAGTCGAGTGGTTGACGGCCGTTGGCAGAGCGCATCACGGCCGATAGGCGCTGATAACTCCGTACAGAAAATGGAAAGGAAGCCTATGTAAGGGGAAACAAGCTCTGAGCTATTTGTTTTGTTTGTCACATTTATCTTGTTTTTGTACATTGTTGAAGCGGTTTTTTGTATCTTTGAAGGGAGAGGCCGTAAAAAAGCTTATTCTCATCCAAAGTTTAATTATATATACATGGATTATGAAGCGATGTATAGTACTGTTCATAACATTCTGCTGTGCAGTTGTTTCTAATGCGCAGACAAATGGCATTGTGACTGATGGGGAAAAAGGATTGCCGTTGGCTGGTGTGAATATTTATCTCCAAAAGGATTCTGTGTATACGCAATGATAATCTGGTAAAGAACATGTTCATATGAAAAAACTGTTATATCTTGGGCTTTTGTCCGTTTGTGTACTGTTAGGTTCTTGCGTAGAGAAGAACGTATCCAATGTTTTTGATAAGGTAGAGAGGTATATGGATGTATATCCTGACAGTGCATTGCTGCTGTTGGAGCAAATTCCTCATCCGGAGGAGCTTCGTGGGAAGTAGCGGGCGGACTATGCATTGCTGCTAACGCAAGCACGTGATAAAAACTATCTGGATAGTTTGCAGTCGGATTCGTTGATAAAAATTGCGGTAGATTATTATAAGGATGATGGTGTAAAAGCAGGAAAGGCATTGTTTTATTATGGTAAAGTGGCAGCTTTGCAAGATAATGATACATTGGCTATACAAGCTTATTTGAGCGCTTTGGCTAAATTGGAGAAGACGGAAGAATATAAGTTGCAGGGATTTGTACATGAATATATCGGTGTTTTGAATACGGACAGAAAGCTATATAAAGATGCTCTCGACAATTATCAAAGTTCAGCGTATTGTTTTCAAAAGGCTGTTGATACTTTAGGAGTTATATATGTTTATCGGGATATTGCTCGTATTTATTATGTAGAACAGAAATATGACAGTGTTTATAATTACATTAATCGTGCTTTGTCCTTGTGTGAGAAAAAGAAAGGATGTATCAGTTTTGAACGGGTAATCCCTTCTTTATTACAAGTAAAAGGGATTGCCAAAAGAAATGAAGGGGATTTGGGAGATGCAATAGCCCTGTTGAAAACTGCGGTAGAGACTGAACAAGATAGGCATTCTATGCATCACTGTTCAATGTCATTGGGGAATATTTATTTGAATCTAAATAAGTTGGATGAGGCTGGAAGATGTTTCGCTTTAGCTTTGAATTCTGAAAATCCTCGTACTCTGGCGGGTGCATATCACTATTTGTATCTGTTGGAAAAGAAACAGAAAAAGTATGCAATGGCTCTCTATTTCAAAGAAAAGTCTGATTCGTTGTTAGTCATTGAACGGGATGCTAAACAAACATCTCAAATTTTGACTTTGCAACGTAAATATGAAAGAGGAAAACTTCTTTTAGAAAAGCAACAGGTTGAACGTGAAAAGCAAATACAGCTTTATTTTTGGATAGCAGTAGTCTTGTTTATTATACTGCTATGCATTGTTTTGTATTTTCTTTTGAGAAAGAGATATGAAGGACTGTTCCGGAAGAATATGCAAATAATAGAAGAAAATGAGTGCATGATTAAACGATATGTTTATGAACTTGATGTGTTGAAACAAAGGGCAGGTGAGATGGCAGAAACAAATAGAGAGAAGATTGCTAAATTGAACCAAAAGATTTTGCTATTGGAGAGTGAGAATAAAAAAATAAGTGAAAATGTATGTGTAAATGGCGTTTATCTCTTGGAACAATTGAAGAAGGAAAAGCTGATTGTGAAGAATATGACCAACCAGGAGAAAGAACAACTCCTTGAATATATAGATTTAATATATGGTAATTTTATTTCTCGGTTAAAGAAAGATTTTAAATTAACTAGTGGCAACTTGATGTTGTTGGCTTTGCTTAAAGTCGGTTTCACTTCCAGTGAATTGATGTTCACTTTTGACTGTGAGATGAATTCCATTTTTACGAAGAAACGGAGGTTGAGGGGAATCTTAAGTTTGGATACAAATGATAAATTGGAAGAATTTGTAGCTCTTTACTAGAATAATCGCTTGATTTTCGTCCACTAATTTAGAAATGTTTTTACTGTCATCTTATTGGTGTATAGAGTATTGACTTGTCTTGTGTTGTCCACTCGTATTTTCTCTAAGAAGTGATTGAATGGCTATCTTTGTAACATTCAAAACTAAAGATACTATGAAATCATTTTTTATTTTGTTAAGTTTATACTACTTTCTTGTAGTAAATGTAGTAAGTGCAGATTCAGTTACTTTTCCTTCGAGAGTAGAAATCGTCATGGATGAGGATTTTGATTTACCGGGTGGTCCGGGGAATGCTCATCGTTCTATTCCTTCAGCTACTCCTTTTTTAGCATTTTTGAATGATGACCATTCCATTGATTTGGAATTCTATCAATCGATAGGTGAAGTGGAAATTGCAATTTCTCAGAATGGGAATGTTGTTTACTCCTCTGCTGAGAATATAGACTCTCCTATATTAAGAAAAGTACAGTTACAGCAAGGTTTAGGTGGTGATTTTTTACTTGAGATAAAGGGCGCGGATGGGGCTTATGCATTCGGTAGATTTACTGTTCATTGATTTGATAATGAATATATAACACTATGAAACAAATCTCATTTTGCATCACTTGCATGAACCGGCTTATTATCGACGAAGTCATAGTGGGAATATGGTTTTTAGGTTAGCGAGTCGGTATGTAATCTGGATGCAGATAATTATCTGGGGAAAGGCTTTGCAGAGTTCGTGATGAAGAAGTTTGAGAATGAAGAAAATATATTCTATATCAGTACTCTTTGTAAACGTGATGTTTTTGGACGAATATGTTTGAAGAAGCGAGGCTTTATTGCAATGAAAGGTTATAATGAGGCTTTGGTAGGCTATGGATTTGAGGATGCAGAATTTTATGATGGTCTGGAGTCGTAATCAGGATATGAAGTCGGGTGAAACTTGTTCGTTTTTAGCTAAAGAAAAGATTGTATAACGCTTCTTTTTAGTAAGAAGCATAATAATTATTTACGTATGAAAAAAAATTGTAGTGTATGTCTTGATGGCTTTTATAGCTCTATTTTTAATATTTAGATTCGTGTCTATATCAAATAACATAAGTCTGCAAAGAGGAATTGTTAGAAGTGTATCTGCTACAGAGCATAATGATATTGTAATAGAGTTGGAGAATGATTCTTTTTATTATATAAATAGAGGTATGGAAAGTGAAATAAATTATGAATGGTTTCAGAATTATTTGCCAGGCCATGAAATAGAGTTGTATATTCAAAATGAACATTTATTTGGGTCAAATAGTAATCGTATTGTTGAAGTAAGCATAAATGATTCTTGCATATATAAGAAGTGATTTATATTTATTCGCAAGAAAACAGTTGTATGCCAAGAAGGTGATAACTTGTTTGATAAAGAGAACAATCAGCATATTCAAATTCGGGGAGTTAGTTCGGATGGATGTTTTTTTGCTTTATTACAACCGGATGAACTTAGCGATGATAATCAACAGAGAATGGGAGTTGAAGAAGAAGGTAACCCCATAATAGCTGTTCTTTATTAAGAAGTTGATATAAAGATGAAACTGTTTTCCCATGAAGTGTGAAAAATATATCTATGAATAGTTCGTAATTCATTTGTTTTTAGTATGTTTGTGCTATTCGTATATATAGTATGAAATACTAAGGAAGAGAATGTTCTTAATGAAAGTATGAAAAGAAGAGTTAAAGCATTGACTGTTGTTTTGGCAATATGTCTTATAACTGTTTTTATTCGATGTCAGTCGAATGAAACTCCTATTCAGCAACTTGTAGTTGTTGTGAATGGGGATTCTATTGAGATGGTTTTTGTGAAAGGAGGTACATTTATGATGGGATGTACAGATGAGCAGGGATGTGACTGTGAGGATAACGAGAAACCAGCACGTAAGGAGTCGGTATCTGATTTTTACATAGGAAAATATGAAGTTACTCAAAGGCTGTGGAGGGCGGTTATGGATACTGATTCCATTTTGCCGTTTAATGGGGGATGCGGAGATTGCCCGATGGAAAATGTAAGCTGGAAAAATGCGCAGGAGTTTATCGGTAGATTAAATGCTATGACCGGTAAAACATTTCGTCTTCCGACTGAGGCCGAATGGGAATACGCAGCGCGTGGTGGACACAAAAGTAAGCACTATAAATACAGTGGCAGCAATCAGGTAAGTGAGGTGGCTTGGTATGTTGGGAATTCCTCTGGCGGACAATATGGAGAAGCTGGAACTACCCGTCCGGTAGGTCTGAAAAAAAGCAATGAATTGGGATTGTATGATATGAGTGGCAATGTTTGGGAGTGGTGCGGTGATTTGTACACTAAAGAATACAAGCAAGGTGGTAAGTCTATCCATCCGGGATGGCCTTTTGAGGGTACTTATCTTTTTTTCCGCCGAATATTGCGAGGTGGAAGTTGGGGAGGAACAGCAGAGGGGTGTCGGGTGTCGTACATTGATTACGACATTGAGAATTATAGTGACGAGTATGGAGGTTTTCGCCTTGTGATGGAGCCGGAATCGATTAAATAATGTAATTAATGATGATAAGTGATATTTTACTACTTTCAGAGTAATGAATAGAAATGGTATGAGATATATGTGGAAATTCTTTTTATTATTGATGTTGGTTGTAACTTCGTGTTCCGAAAAGCAGATTGATGGCAATGTAATTAATGTTGCGGAAGCAATGAGTAGATTGTCAGAAGGACAATCTGTACAAAATTTGTTTTCCAGCATAAGTTATATTCCTTTGGAGACTAATGAGCAGGCTATTATAGGAAAATATCCGGAGTGCATAATTATGGATAGTGCGATATTGGTATCTTCTGTCCATCAGAATCTGAAACTTTTTGACCGTACTAACGGGAAGTATATTCGGGATATTGGACACGTAGGTACTGATCCGGAAGGATATGCAAAGGATTCATGGGGGAAAGTGAGCTTTTGGGCTGATGCGGTTCGGAGAACCGTTTATCTATTGGGATGGAATAATGATTTCCTACTATATGGATTTGATGGGAAATATAAGGATAGAATTCGATTGCAAGATACAGTCAATTGTATTCTGTCCCAAAATTACTATTTGATGGATGCGGACAGAATTTGGGGACATAATAAAATGAAACTCTCTCCGGAGACGCCATCAGTCTTTTATATGGATAGAAATACGATGTCATTGACCGGTATTGCTACATGGAATTCAGCCCTGCTTCCCATGGATGAGGTTTTGTCGGTTTCAAATTTGTTGGGGGGCAATGTTGCTTATGGAGGTGACTTGGCAATGGCAGAATTTGTTGGTGACCGGAAATATTATACGGCAATCAATAGCCCTTCGTTATGGAAATCTAAGGATGCCATCCGAGTGAAACAAGCTTTTAATGATACTATCTATACTATTTCAGAGCAGGGACTTACTCCATATCTGGTTTTTGAACTGGGTGAGTGGCACTGGAGTGAGCAGCAGCAATTGGATGTAGAAGGATGTGATAAGAAAATAGCCATAGACTATATTCTGGAGAATGCAGAATACATCTATTTCCATTTTCATACAAGCTTATATTTAGAAGAAAGCCAGTCATATTGTGGATTTTACCATAAGGAAAAGAAAACTGTTGTTTGCCAAAAGGGTGATAGCTTATTTGATAAAATGAATAATCAGCATATCCAAATCAGGGGAGTCACTTCGGATGGACATTTTTTTGCTTTGTTACAACCGGATGAACTCAGTGATGATAATCAACGGAGAATGGGAGTAGAAGAGGAAGGTAACCCTATTATGGTCATGCTTTATTAAGTACTTATTCCGTCGTCTTCCCCCTTGCATCCAAATACCCTCTTTTAAACATATCCACGAACAGAAAGAATAGTGATAAGAGCAGTGGCCCGAAGATGACACCCATGAATCCGAAAAGGGACAAGCCAATTACAACTCCGAAGACAGTGATAAGCGGATGAATGTCTGCCATTTTCTTCTGGATGATGAAGCGTATCAGGTTGTCGAGCTGTGAAATGACTGCACCGCCATAGATGGCCAGCCCGATAGCTTGAACCCAGTTGCCTATCAATGCCATGTAGACAGCTATCGGAAACCATACCAGCGCTGTTCCTACCATTGGGATGATGCTGGCGAAGCAGGTCAGGAAACCGGTGAACAAGATGTTGGGAGCACCGAAAATCCAGTAGCCTATCATGGCTACTCCTCCTTGTATGACGGCGAGTAAGGGGATGCCGATGGCATTGGAGCGGACAATCATGTTGATTTCGTGGATGACGTTTTGTGTATTGTCATCATTGAACGGCAGTAGGTCGTTGACGTACTGTTCCATCTTTTTGCCCCCTATCAGCATGAAGTAGAGTACAAAGACCAGTACGAAGATGTTGACGGCAAAACTGCTGATACCTCCCATGATGGCTTGCCCGATGCGGGGAAGAATTGAAATGACGTATGCCACCGTGTCTTTCCCCAAGATATAGTAGCCGGTTTTGGCTTTAATGATGTTGGCCGCTTCTTCGAAAGGAGCTATAATGGCTTGCGGGTCCAGATTGATGTTTTGAAGATTGACAGCCAGCCATACCACCAGCCCAAGCGGAACCAGAAAGCAGAGAATTGCCTCTGCTGTAATGAGGGTGGCAGCTATGCTGCGCTTCATTTTCCGCTTGTCGGAAAGATACATCATCTGCTTTCTTACCAGGATATAGATAGTCAAGGCTCCCAGCAGACCGCCCATGAATGGGGCTATTTGTCTGAAAAGAATGATTCCCAGCCCGATAATGATAGCTATCAATGAATATTTCCAGTATTGTTCTTTTGTGCTCATAAAGTTCCTGTATTTCTTAGTAAAGAAACATAAAAGAAGTTGAAAAGGTTTGGAAATTGTGGCCGGAATTCAATATTTATCCTTCGTCCAGCCAGCCTAACCCCTGGCGTATGATTTCCGGCTCCCCATTGGTGCAATCCACTACGGTAGAGCCTTCCGTACCGCCGATACCGCCGTCTATTACCAAATCGACAATATCACCGAATTTCTCGTCAATCAGTTCCGGGTCTGTGCAGTATTCAATGTCCTCATTGTCATCATGCGGCAATGTAGTTGTCATGATGGGAGCATCCAGCAGGCGGGCTATTTCCTGAATGATGGAATTGTCCGGCATACGGATGCCGACCTCCTTACGGTTACGGAATATCTTGGGCAGGCGGGTGGTGCCGTTCAGAATGAAGGTGAAAGCTCCGGGCAGATTACGCTTCATCAACTTGAAGGTGCTGTTGTCCACTTTGGCGTATTCGCTGACCTTGCTCAAGTCGTAGCAGATGATGGAAAGATTGTTCTTCTTGGGGTCGATGTCCTTGAGGCGGCAGATGCGCTCGATGGCGCGCTCCTTCAGTCCGTGGCAGCCGATGGCATACATGGTGTCGGTAGGGTAGATAAGGATACCTCCGTCATTCAGTAGGTCGATCACCTGCTGCAGGTCGGCGGGATTGTTATTTTTTTCATAAAGTTTCAGAAGCATGGCGGAAATGGATTTGAGTTTTATATTACATGCAAAAATAGATAATAATCGGCTTATAAACAAGCGATTCACCTTTTTAGCATCTCTTTCTCCAGTTTCTTTATCTTCTTCCAGGCCTCTTTGAATTTGGGACAGAGGGTGACGGCTTTCTCATAGTTTTTCATGGCTGCCTCCTTCATGTCATGCTTCAGGCATTCGTCACCCATAAGGATGTATTCGCGGGCATACTTTACAAGGGCTTTCTCTTTCTCCAATGCTGCTTGTTTCAGTGCACGGTTTTCCTCTTTCAGACGGTTGATGATGTTCAGCTTCCGGCGGATGAGGCGCTGCACGTTGGGCTTCTCGATGTCGTAGCGGGAATGGATGGCTTTGAAAAACTCATCCAGGAAAGTGCCGAAATCCCCTTTGTCGAAGGCTTTGGCGGCGGCAACGTATTGAACGTCTGCCTGTGCTTGCTTCAAGGCACGGTCGATGGCGGTGCGGTTGTTGAAGCGTTCGGAGAAACTGACAATCTCCGGACGCACGAATACATCGGCACGGCTGATGGGCTTTTTCAGCTGGATGCCTTCCAGCGAGGTGCAGCGGCTGAGGGCTACGTATGCCTGCCCACCGGCAAACACGCCGCCGGTAAAGTCGATGACTACCCGGCTGAAGGTCAGCCCTTGGCTCTTGTGGACGGTGATGGCCCATGCCAGGCGCACGGGATATTGTGTAAAGGTACCCAGCTCTTCCTCTTCAATCTGTTTCTTTTCTTCGTTGTATTTGTAGCGGATGTTTCGCCACGACTCTCGTTTGACGTCACATTCCTTGCCGTCGTCGGTGATGACGTAGAGGGTCTCTTCAATAGGGTCGAAGCCGCTGATGACGCCGATGGTGCCGTTCACCCAGCGGCGGTCGAAGTCATTCTTGATGAAGATGATTTGTGCGCCCGGTTTCAGTACCAGTTCCTGCGAGGTGGGGAGGCTGCTTTCGGGAAAGTCTCCCATGATTTCGCCGTAGAAGGTGACCGGGTCACCGGGAAGTTCCGCCAGTTTCTTGTCGTTGATGTAGTCCACATTATCACGGCGGGTGGCGAGGGTGATGTACATGTCGGCTTCCGATTGCTCTATTTGGGTGCCATAGCGGGTGTTGAGCAGCTGAAGTTCGGTAGAGCCGACGGTATTGTTGCGGATGTGATCCAGCACATGGATGAACTTGCTGTCTGTTTGCCGGTATACTTTCTGCAGTTCGATGGAGACAAGGTCTATCTGGCCGAATACCCTGGCAGAGAAGAAATAAGGGGTAGGGTAGAATCGGTTCAGTATCTCCCGTTCATCTCCTTTGACGACGGGTTCCAACTGGAACACATCGCCCACCAATAATATCTGTTTGCCACCGAAGGGTTCGCGCAGGTTGCGGGAATAGACGCGCAGGATGCGGTCTACGGCGTCGATGATGTCGGCGCGTACCATGGAAATCTCGTCGATGATGACCAATTCCAGCTCTTCCAGCAGTTTGCGGTGGGGTTTGGTGTATTTGAAAAATTCGTGGATGCGTCCCCGTTGCAGACTGAAGTTCGGGTCGTCGGGCAGCAGGGGGTAGAAGGGCAGTTTGAAGAAGCTGTGCAGGGTACTGCCTCCGGCATTGATGGCGGCTATGCCGGTCGGTGCAAGCACCACGTGCTTTTTCTTTGTATTCGCGCAGATGTACTTCAGGAAGGTCGATTTGCCCGTACCTGCTTTGCCCGTCAGGAATACGGACTGACGGGTATACTGGATGAGGTTCAAGGCGTCTTGAAACTCTTTGTTTTGGGTGTCGGGAACGAAGCTCAAAAGATTTCAGATTTATGATGGATTCCCGACTATGCCGAAATATTTCAGGGCGTTGGCGATACCGTCTTCATCAACAGAAGTGGTTGTGTAGTTACTGGCAGCTTTCACGTCATCATTGGCATTGCCCATGGCTACACCGATACCGGCATGGCGCAACATGCTGATGTCATTTCCTCCGTCGCCGAAGGCCATGGTTTCTTCCAGCTTGATGCCGAAGTGGCGGATAATCTGGTCGATACCGTTCTGCTTGGTGTTTCCTTTGGCTGTCACGTCTACGAAGGCGGGATGCCAGCGGCCCATCTCGCAGTGGGGGACGGCGGGCAGGATGATTGCTTCTTCCTCGGCGTTGATAAAGGGAGTCAGCTGGAAGAAGGCTTTGTCGGCATGGCTGTCGGTATAGGGCTTTGCTTCGATGGGGTCCACTTTGAGTTGGCGGTGGAAGATTTCCTCCACTACTTCGCCGGGCTGGTTCACGCAGATGTCGTGCTCTCCCACCAGGATGCATGGGATGTTGCGTTCGTGGCAGAAAGCTGTCAAGGCATCCACTTCCGCTGTCGGTATGGGGCTTTTGTAGATAACGGTGTCTTCTACAAAGCAATAGGCGCCGTTCATCGTGATGTAGCCGTCTATCAGATTCCGTTCCTGCAAGGCAGACAAGTTGTTGATGATGACGCGTGGACGTCCGGTAGAAATGAAGATATGTATGCCTTTGGCTTTGGCGGCAGTCAACGCTTCAATAGTGGAAACGGGAATTTCGTGGGTCTTGAAGCTGACCAAGGTTCCGTCGATGTCAAAAAACAGAGCTTTTATCATAAGGGGTTCTTTTATCTTGTGCGCGAAATTACTTAAAAAAGCGAAGATATTTCGTACTTTTGTGCACAAATAAATGATAAATAACAAATGAAGAAACATTCTTTGAAAGATTGGATGATAGCGGTGCGTCCGTGGTCATTCCCCGCCTCTTCGATGCCGGTGGTGGTGACGTTGGCATATCTGTATTGGATGCGGCAGGACATAAACTGGGTGAACGGTATCTGGGCATTGTTGAACATCATTGTGTTTCACGCTGCCGGGAATACCTGGAGTGATTATTTTGACTATAAGCATAAGGTCGATGCAAGGGATACCTTTGGCGCCAAGACACTGACTGATGGGATGTTTACCCCGCGTGAGATATACCGCTTGTCGATGGCATTGCTGGCAGTTGCCCTTGTTGCGGGTATCGGCTTGTTGTGGCGTACCGGCTTGCCGCTGTTGTATATAGGTATAGGCGGTGCAGCTTGCTCGTTGCTTTATCCACCGCTCAAGTATCGTGCGTTGGGCGATGTCGTCATCTTTTTGGCGTATGCCTTGCTGCCGACGTTGGGCACCTGCTATGTGGCTACGGGAGTAGTTGACTGGAATGTCTTGTGGATAGCTCTGCCGGTGGGACTGATTACGGTGGCCATTCTGCATGCCAATAATACACGGGATATGCGTACCGATGCCCGTGCAGAGATTCAGACACTGGCCATGAAGCTGGGAGGAAAGGCGTCGATGTACGTTTATTGTGCCGAAGTCCTTTTTCCTTTTGGCTGGATAGCCGGCTTGATAGCTGCGGGAACTCTTCCTTTATGGACCCTGCTGGTGATGCCGGCACTGGTTCCTGCCATAGGCAATGTACGGGTGGTGTCCCGTTTTCCCGGAAAGGGAGAAAGTGCCATAGCCGGTCTGGATGAGATGACTGCAAAACTCCAGTTGTTGTTCAGTCTGCTGTTCACGTTGTCGTTCGTTGTAGCCGGTCTGCTGTCATGAAGAAGCTGATTTTTACCATTCTGCTGGCTGCCGTGCTGTGGACGGTCATGTTTTCGCCTTGGACGGCTCCTTTCGTGAATTTCTGGTGGATGATGACCGGTTCTGCGCTCACACTGTCCGTGTTTGCCACCTTGTTCAATCCCGGCTGGTGGCGGGAGGTGAAGTGGAGCTTGCCGAATGTCTTGCTGGGACTTGGCATTGCTGTTGCTTTGTGGGGCGTTTTCTGGTTGGGAGACAAGGTGTCATCTTGGATGTTCGATTTTGCCCGTCCGCAGGTGGACTCCATTTATGGGATGAAAGAGGGAGAGTCTCCTTGGCTGCTGGCAGCATTGCTGCTGTTGCTGATAGGGCCGGCGGAAGAGATTTTCTGGCGCGGCTATGTGCAACGCACGCTTTCCAAACGCTGGAATCCGAATGCGGGTTTTGTGGTGGCTACTTTGATTTATGCACTGGTGCATGCCGGTTCCTGCAACTTCATGCTGGTCATGGCGGCTCTGGTGGTGGGGGCGGCATGGGGGGC
>OLPI01001247.1_pt1 | contig 22940 bp, 25 predicted proteins | sample 1672361 | NCBI WGS metagenome assembly OLPI01 (sample SAMEA3136675, study PRJEB25190) | human gut metagenome
TGCCTGACATAAAAGGTTATAAAATCCTGGATTTGATGTAATCTCCGCAGCGTTTATAGATCGTGAACAGCGCCGGGTCGCACTCCGGATAAATGGCGGCGATCAGCTTGCCCACCTGGTTCAGCAGCTGCGCCGGCTGCATGCCGCAGGCGGCGGTGATCTGCTCCGCAGTCACGGCGGTCAACTGGTGTGCAAGTGAATTGCGGCAGCTTTCGTTCAGTAGGTTGCAGCTTTTTAGCACGGGCATAGCATCTACAGGAACATCCGGCAGATGCTCCAAAATCCGATAGCACAGCTCCATGCTGACGTCGCTCTCCCGAAGGGGCGCACCAAAATATGTGCAAACGCTTTGGTAGACCTCCGGCAGCTTATTTGCCAGCATATCCGGTACGAAACGCGGCCGCCGGGAATACGGACGGTCGATCACGTCTTCCAAACGCAGGTTTTTCCCCGCCAGCACGGTTTTCATTAGCTGCAATTCCAGCCGGACAACAAGTGGATTAAGACGCAGGATCATCTCCTCATACTGTTGCCGGTGGCTGCGGTTGAGCAGCACCAGATACGCCTCGCTGACCTCCGCATAATCGCTGCGCGGCGCACCGGTGCGAACCGGGTACAAAGAAAACGGCAGCTTGAGATTCTGCGCATAATTCCGCGCCGCTTCGCTTTGCATCTGGTCGCGCGCGTCCAGATGCCCGATCAGCGCCTTCAGCTGGTTCGGAAGATTCTTCATCGTGTAAATCGCGCTGTAATCGCGCACGTCAAGCAGCGTCAGAAGCTGTTCTTTGGCTCTTTGCCTCTGCATGTGCATGAGCTCCGGCTCCGAGCAGCGGTTCGGAGCATCCGGCGCTTCATCCTCGTTGCACTCCAACTCGTCGGCGACACTGTAATCAGGGGCATTTGTCCGCTCGGTGGTGCCGGAAGCGCACTCAAAATTCTTGACCTGAATGCCGCGTGCGTTGAGCCGCACGTCGGCAGCGAGAAAGGACAGTACGATCTTCATCTGCGGCGTACCGGAGCTGAGATTCAGCAGAAGCGCACCGTCCGGAAATTCTTCCACCAGCTTTGCCACAGCCTCTGTGATCGGCGCGCCGACCGCATCCATATCCGACGGATCTTCGATCTGCGTGCGCACAACGCGCAGTTCCGGCGCATAACCACCCCAGTTTTTGCGGATGTGCGCCAGTACAGTATCCAGCCGCGCACCGCAGTCGTTGAGCGCGGCGGCCTCGCTGGAAAGAAGCACACAGATCACCTCCGGGCGGTAATGGCGGATGATATGCAGCATCGGGCCGTCGTGGTATCCACGCACAGGGTCTGACGTACCCATGCAGGTAAACAATAGTCTCATCATGGATCGTTCCTCGCTTTCGAGTTTATGAACCTTCTTACGTGTGCGAACCTCTATTTTCACAGTACAAATTAAGTCGCTGTTTTATGCGCTTTGCACGGCACTTTGCAGTTTCTCAGTTTGCTATTGATAAACCATCTGCCAATATGATACAATAAAACAGCAGAGTTGACAATTCTTTTTCCTATTGCACCAAAAAGAATGTGCAGCTTTGCCGAAACAACCCACACCCCGCAAGGGGACGGAAACGCAAGCGACGTGTAGTCCTGCCCGTGGTCCACCTTGAAACAACCCACACCCCGCAAGGGGACGGAAACACGAGCTTTTTGTCGATTTCGGCTAGGTGCGCCGAAACAACCCACACCCCGCTAGGGGACGGAAACGTTTTATTTGATGGGGCGGGGCCGCTTTGGTGCGAAACAACCCACACCCCGCAAGGGGGCGGAAACATTACAGCGAACTGAGGTCAATCTGCTCCGGCTGAAACAACCCACACCCCGCAAGGGGACGGAAACTCTCCTTCCTCCGGCGCTCCCGGCAGCGGCATCCAGGAAACAACCCACACCCCGCAAGGGGACGGAAACAAAGCGCCAGCAGAAGCCGTCAGCGGTCACGGAAGAAACAACCCACACCCCGCAAGGGGACGGAAACTCAGCAGGATTGCGGCTGATAAATTCATTACGATAGAAACAACCCACGCCCCGCAAGGGGACGGAAAACCATTTGTGTTTACATTGCAGAAATTGTTGGAGAAACCATTCACATCCCCGACAGGGGACAACTGACAAAAAAGGAGCGTGAGACACGTTGAGAGAAGAAAGCGTGCGCGTCAGCTTCGGCTGTCTGCTGCACGACATCGGTAAGCCGGTGCTGCGTGCGGGCGGACAAACCGGCGATCACAGCAGCCTCGGCTATGCGTACCTGAAAAAGCTTTGGCAGGATGACCGGGACATTCTCGACTGCGTCCGCCTGCACCATGCCGCTGTACTGCGCGCCGCGCAGCCTGCGGACAGCAGCATCGCGTGGATCGCCTGCATCGCGGACAATATCTCCGCCGCTGCCGACCGGCGCAGCATAGACACGGAGGAAACAGGTTTCCGGCGCTATCTGCCTCTTGCGCCCGTGTTTTCCCATATGAATGGGGAGCATCCCGGAAAAGCCGTTCCGCCCGCTTTGCAGACAGGCGCGCTGCATCTGCCGCTTGAAAATCTGGATGCTCTGACGGCGGCGCAGTATCAGGCAGCCGTGGACGCGCTGGCACCGAGACTCGCGGAGCTTTCGCGCACGGAGCAGTGGCTCAATTCTCTGCTGTGTCTGCTGGAAAGCTACCTCAGCGCTTTCCCATCGAGCACCAACACGGCGGAAAGCCCGGATATTTCACTCTTTGACCATCTAAAGACCACTGCCGCCATCGGCGTTTGCATCAGCGAGTATCTGGCGGCAGAACAGGAAACGCAGTTCAAAAAGCGCCTTTTCGACAAGGAAAAGCAGTTCATGGACGAGCAGGCGTTTCTGCTCTACTCGGCGGATTTTTCCGGCATCCAGAAGTTTATTTACACGGTTGCATCGGACAAGACGCTGCGTTCCCTGCGGAGCCGCTCGTTCTTTCTGGAGCTTGCGATGGAGCATTACGCGGACGAACTGCTGTCTCTCTGCGGCGTCGGGCGGACGAACCTTCTTTATACCGGCGGCGGACACTGCTATATGCTCCTGCCGAACACTGCGGAAGTCCGGGCAGCGATCGAGCGTTGGAACCGGCGCTTCAACGACTGGCTCTCCGAGCAGTTTGGCATTTCGCTGTTCCTCGCGCACGGATATACCCCGTGCAGCGGCAACGAGCTGATCGACTTCCCTGCAGAGCGCAGCCCCTACAAGAAGATGTTCCGGCGCGTATCCTCTGCGCTGGCTGGGCACAAGCTGCACCGCTATGACGCAGCGGCGCTTCAAAAACTCAACAGCAGCCACGCAGACGGCGGACGTGAATGCAAAATCTGCGGACGCACAGACAGCCTTCAGGGCGGACGGTGCAGCTGGTGCCGGCTGTTCGTTTCGCTGTCTGAGAAAATTCAGCGCTGCGACATCTATTTTGTAAGTCCGGGGGAGACAGACAGCGCGGACTTCGTGCTTCCTACACCGGATGGCACGGTCAGTGTCACCTTCATAGACGAAAAAACAGCCCGCAGCCGGTTAAACGGCGGCGAAGCTGTGACGAGAATTTATTCCAAAAACAAAGCCTATACTGGACTTCAATACAGTACGCGCATCTACGTTGGAGACTATGCCTTCAGCAACAGCATCGAAGCGCTTGCGCAGGAAGCTAACGGCGTCAAACGCATCGGCGTGTGCCGGATGGACGTGGACAATCTTGGGCAGGCATTTGTCGCGGGCTTCGAGCGCCCGGAAAAGGCGACCGCGCAGGAACGCGAGCATTTCGTTACCATCTCGCGCACAGCGGCGTTTTCCCGGCAGATGTCCCTGTTTTTTAAGTGTTACATCAACGATATTCTTTCCGGGCGCTTTGAAAGCAAGCCGGCGCTTGCCGTGACGGTCGTCTATTCCGGCGGCGATGATGTGTTTTTACTTGGCGCATGGAATGATGTTGTAGAGGCGGCGCTTCGCATCCGGCAGGCATTCACAGCCTTTTCCTGCGGCGCGCTTACCATCAGCGCGGGACTTGCTCTGGTGGACGATCATTACCCGGTCCGCCTCTCGGCGGCCGCCTCCGGCGATTTGGAAGACCTTGCAAAACAGGAACCGGACAAAGATGCAGTCTGCCTTTTTGAAAGCGCACACTGTTATAGCTGGAACACGTTTACCGGGCGCGTGCTGGGCGAGAAAAAGGCTGCGTTAGAGGCTTTTTTCGGCGCGCGCGGTCAAGAGCGTGGAACTGCATTTTTGTATCGGACGCTCGACCTTCTGCGCACGGCGCAGGATCCGAAGGACGGCAAATTACAGCTCGCCAGATATGCCTATCTGCTTGCCCGGCTGGAGCCGCCGCGCACATCGCCCGCGTTTGGCGCGTACCGGACGTTTGCAGACAAGATGTACCGCTGGGCGCTGAACAAAACAGACCGCGCCGAATTAATCACGGCAATTTATCTTCATGTCTATGAGAACCGGGAGGGGGATACAGATGGCGTACAACAATAACAGCTACGGAGGCTTCAACCGCGGCTATTCCGGCGGCGGACAGTCCCGCCCGCCGCAGCGTTCGGGGTATGGCGCACAGCAGCGCCCGACTTACAACCAGCCGCTCGCAGAAATTCAGCCCGAAAAGGTTCCCGATGACTACATCGACCGCGCTGACGCGATCATGCGCGAAATGAGCGGTCAGCGCCCGACGATCACAACCAGCAAAATCCGGAACCTTCTGAGCCTCGTCAGCGGCATCTATGACGCCGAGCGGCTCCGTACCGAACCGGAACTGACAAAGGAGAGCATTGCAGGTATCGGCATGATGCGCATCCGCACAGCATATGAAGCCGGGCGCGATCCTGCAACGAAGGTGTTTGTCGAAAAGGCACATCTTCTGCAATATCTCAAGGGCATCAGCACAAATCGCGAGACTCTGATTGCGTTTGCACACTATATGGAAGCGCTGGTAGCGTATCATCGCTACTACGGCGGCAAGGAGGCGTAAGTATGTACGGGAAAATTCTGATTCAGTGTGATCTGATCGTCCGAACCGGTATGCATATCGGCGCCTCCGGCGCCTTTTCCGCGATCGGTGCGGTCGACAGTCCTGTTGTCCGCGATACGCTCACGGGAAATCCAATCGTTCCCGGCAGCAGCCTCAAGGGAAAGCTCCGCACGCTGCTGGCAAGAAGTTTTTCCGGTGACATCGAACATATGCCGGATTTCAAGAACGACGAAGCACCGATCCTGCGCCTGTTCGGAAGTGCTGACCCGGTCAGAGCGGCGCGGCTCCAGTTTGCCGATTGCTTTGTCAATAATAAAGAGCAGATGAAAGCGGTTGGCCTGACCGAGGTGAAATTTGAAAACGCCATCAACCGGATCAATTCTGTTGCAAATCCGCGCCAGATCGAGCGCGTCGTGCCGGGAACCAGCTTCGGCGTGAACATTGTCTATGAATTTAGCGGCGAGCGCGAAGCACAGGAAGACCTTGCATTGCTCGCAAAGGGGATGAAGCTGCTGCAGCTGGACTATCTCGGTGGACATGGCTCACGCGGCAGCGGCAGAGTCAGCTTCACAAACTTCCGCCTGACCGGTGTTGCCTGTGACGCGGATACGGCTTCTCTGACGGGCCTCTTTGAGGAGGTTGCAAACTATGAGTTGTTTTCTGTTTAGTCTCCGGTTCACCGCACCTGTCCACTTCGGATTGTCCGACGCTGCAATGTCGCTCTACGCATCGGAAGAAACCTTCCGCGCCGATACGCTCTTCTCAGCGCTTTGCCATACTGCTCTGCACGCAGAAGGTGAAGCAGGCGTGACACGGCTCTGTGAAGCCGTCCGGCGCGGGGAATTGACGCTTTCCGACGCCATGCCTTACTGCGGCGATACATTCTATCTTCCAAAGCCCTTTATCCATGCGCCCTCATCCGAGGAGCTTCCGGCAAGGCAGCGAAAGACCATGAAAAAGCTGCGTTGGCTCCCGATGCATGCCTTTGAGCGATTTTCTGTGTCCGTACACGGCGGGGCCGCATTTGTTCCAGAAACAGCGGAAGGCTTCGGCGTGCATGAGGATTACACGAAAGCGGCTGTTACAGACGGTGAGGACGCTAACCCGTATCAGGTCGGCGTGTTCCGGTTCTTTGAAGATTGCGGCCTGTGGTTCATGCTGTGCTGCCCGGAGGAGGACGGCCCCTATTATGAAACGCTGCTCCGTTTGCTCGGCATGAGCGGGATTGGCGGGAAGACCAGCGCCGGATATGGTTCTTTTGAAATCGAGGATGTGATTTTTCTGGACGAGCCATTCGACGATCAGACCGAGTGGCTGCATGACGCGCTTGCGCGGGAAAGCAACTCTTATCTGCTGCTGACGACGGCGCTGCCCGAAACGGAAGACCTCGAAGCTGTTTTAGAAGGTGCCTATTATCAGCTGACCCGCAGAGGCGGCTTTATTCAATCTGAAACCTACGCAGATGAGCCGCAGAAGAAGGACACGCAGTATTTTCTTGCCGCAGGGTCTGTTTTGAAGCGGAAGTTTTCCGGCGGTCTGTTTAACGTCGGAGAAAGCGGAAAACATCCTGTCTACCGCTATTCAGCTCCTGTTCTGCTGGGGGTATCGTTATGATTCACGAAGGACAACTGGAGGTATTCGATCTGACGCTGACTGCCAAAGCTCCGGTTTTTATTGGCAGCGGCAAAAGCTATGTGAAAAAAGAATATGTCTTTTTAACGCCGCGTTTTGCCAGAGTATCCTGCGACGAAGTGATGCTGTTAGATGAAACAAAGTTTTTTCATCTGCTGCTGGAACGGAAGCTGGAAGATAAGTACACACAGTTCATGCTGGGGGCGCAGACGGATCTTTACCGGTTTCTCACGGCAGAATGCTGCCTGAGTCTGAACGATATCCGCGCTGTCAGCCGCTACAGCATCGCTGCCGCAGACGCGCTCGACGCAGAGCATTCTCTGAAGGAAATCAACGCCTTTGTGCGCGGAGCAGACGGCCGCGTCTATGTTCCCGGAAGCAGTGTAAAAGGTGCGCTCCGTACCGCGATTCTTACTGATTGGATTCTTTCGGACAATTCTCCACATTCTGCGTTTGGCGATACGCGCAAGGGCTTTCCGGAAGGGACATATCTCCATACGCTGAAACTCAAGAAGGATCGGAACGGCGCTGTGCTGGATGACGCAGTGAACAGTATCCTGCGCGGCCTCAGTATTTCGGACAGCCTGCCGGTCAGCGACACCTGCATGATCCTTGCCGGTAAAACAGATGCAGATCCGAATGGGCAGACGCACCAGATCAACCTCTGCCGCGAGTGTATCCGTCCCGGAACGAAGCTTCATTTCAAACTGACGCTCGATCAGTCGGTATTGCATCAGAAAATTACGGCAGAAAGCCTGATGAACAGCGTTCGGACGTTTGACAGCTTCTACGAGAAAACCTATTTGTGCCATTTTACAGCGCCGCGTCATGCGGCAGAAGTTTCCTATGACAACACGCTCTTTTTGGGCGGCGGCGTGGGCTTCTTTTCCAAAACGCTTACATATCCATACCTCGGCGAAAAGGACGGACTGCAAGCGGCAATCAATGAGCTGAGCCGCTCGTTCCGCAAGCACCGGCACGAAGAAGACCGCGCGGATGGTATCTCGCCGAGAACTATAAAATATGCGCTTTACGAAGGTGAATTGTATCCATATGGTCTGTGCGAGGTGAAGCTCTCTTGATAACGACTTACCAGTTAGAACTGTCCGCCCGGCTTATGCCGTCGGATGGCTATAAGCTGTATGCGTGGTTGCTGACGCAGATTCCTTCTGCCGCAGCGGAAGCGCTTCACAGTCAGCAGGACCACCCGATTTCTCAGTTCGTAACGTTTGATAAAGAAAAGGATACGTCTATATGGAATATCCATCTTCTGAGTACGGGAGCGTCTGAGCTATTTGCTCCGGTTATAGAATCGATTGAAACGATTTCCCTGCACACAGGTGAAATTTCTGTTGTTTCCAAACAGCCAAAAACAGAGATTCAATTTGAAGACATCATCCGACAGGCGCGCCAGACCACTTCCTTGTGCACGGAAATTCAGTTTCTGAGTGCCGCTTCGTTCAAGCAAAACGGACGCTATGTGATTTTTCCACAGGAAAAGCTGATTCTGCAAAGTCTTGTGAATCGTTGGAACAGTTTTTGTGAGGAATATCCGCTTTGCGACCCGGACGCACTGTGTATGCTGGAAAGCGGCATTTATATCCGCGATTATACATTGAAATCCGTTCGATATCATCTAAAGAATGTATATATTCCGGCATTTGTCGGAAAGGTTACGCTGGACTCCAGACTTCCTGTTCCGTTGGCGGAGTTGTGGCGCGCCATCCTGCTCTGGGCAGATTACAGCGGCATCGGCATCAAGACCGCGCTCGGTATGGGCGGGGCAAATGTCAGATTTCTTTAGAATCCGGCACACAATCATACCCTTGCAGCGCAAAAGATCCACAGTTTTTAGTGGATCTTTTGACTATTTTAAATTTGTTTCATGCTGCTCGCTCCGGAGCTTTTTGAGACAGATGCCGCTGATAAATACTTCATATCCGCGCGAATAAACCATCGGGGCCAGAGGATTTTTCCTCTGGTCCTTCTCTTTTTGAATACCGCGTCTGTAAAAACTTTGTTGAAAAACAGTATCTTTGTCAGATATCTGAAATATCTTTCAGCGCATGATACACATCCCGCCAGAGGTGCAGGCCGCTGCCGGGATACCGGCTGCGCAGACGCTCCAGTGCAGCTTTTCTGGCTTTTGTCACGCCATCCGGCGAGAGCATTTCGCGCAGGCCCAGCTCGTCTGCAGACAGCTTTTCGTAGCCGAACACGCCGTAGGTTTGACCGAGGATTGCCCGGTCTTTCGCGCTGAGTGTGAGAAAAAGCTGCTCCAGTTCCTCCGTGCAGACCTGCCGGTAAACAGCCTGTTCCGGCGTGAGAGCGTGCTGGTCGAGCAGCAGCCACGCAAGCGGATCATCGTCCGGATCAGTATCTGAAAGCGCAGAGACAGGAAGCGGCTTCGTCTTGCAGCCGATCAAATGCTCAGCCTTTTCAGTGGAAACACCGAGCGTCTGTGCAACTTCATCCGGAGAAAACTTCTCCTCCTTGTGCAGCCGCTGCGCCTGCTTTACGCGCTGCATTTCATCCTTGGGCAGTGCTATAACGCCGACGTTCGCCTCCAAATAGCGATACATCTTCCCGCGCAGAAACGGATGCAGATATGTGGTCAATTTTCCGCGATCCTCGTCATACGCCCCGGTGGAAAGACACTCACAAAGTTCCAAAGCACCTTCGGCGCACAGTTCATCCAGCGTTTCTTTGTCTGTACAGCCAAAGCTCTGCGCTGCGTCCTTCGCAACAGAAGCGATGAATCCCTGCATTTGCAGATAAAGCTGCTCAAAGGCTTCCGTGTCGCCGCTGAGATACTGTAGGTACAATTCTTCATTCGTCATGCGTTGGTACCTCCATGCAGAGCGTCTTCATTTCTGTTTTCGTGGACGTCCTACGGGCTTATTTTTGCGCTGCACACCGCAGAGCGGATACAGATTCTTGGTTGCTAAGGATTCGTTGAATGCTTCATAGGGCATACCGGGCTGTGTTCGTGCCTCGTGGTAAAGTTCTTCTGCCTTTGCGCGCAGGCGCATCTGCTCCTCTGCCGTGATAATGCCGCGTGCTTTATCCTTGTCGATGCGCTGATAGCAGCGGGAAAGCGCCTGCGTCAATGGACTGTCCGCTGCTGTTTCTTTGATGCCGCGCATCCGATAACCGAGCTGCGCACAGGAATAGCGTGAGTTATCCGGATTCGGAGAATCGCAGTATTTTGTGTGATAGCCCTTTTGCAGCAGAAAGAGTCTTCCGCACAGTTCACACTTCCGAATCAAATGCCCGGCTTCCAGTCCTTTATAGAAATCCAGCTTCAAAAGCGTTTGCAAATGCTCTGTTTCGTAATACTCAAAAATCCTGAACTGCCCGGAATCCGGTGCTGTTTCCCGCGGTACGAGATGAATCCTGACATCATCAAAGAGTGTATAATTTCCGGTGCCTTCTATCGGATTGGCGATCCACTTGTGCCGGAATTCCGGAAAGAAAAATCCATTTAGAGCCGCGATATATTGATTCGGCGACAGATGTTCAAGTCTGGAAAGCGACTCCCGAATAAACGCACGAAGCGTCTGACAGACGGAGGCAACATCTTTAAGCACCTGCGCATAGTTCATGCAGTATGCTTTATAGAGCTGCCACTTCAGGTCTAACGGCACAGGTGCGATCAGCAGCGCTGGGGTTTTCGCTTCCGGCTTCGGCGGAATGGGCGGATACAAGTTCAGATACCATTCCCGCTGCGTCTCGCTCAATTCCTCCGGATTTTTGATTCTGCCGTATTTCTTCGGATTTTCCAAGTAGTCTTCATATGCACAGATCTGACGTAAAATCTCGTGGTCGTGCGCATCCATTTCAAGTGGATCACCCTCTGCAATCGGCATTTCTGTGAGCTGCTTTGCCTCTGCCAGAATGTATGCGTCCGTCTGAATCAAGCGAAAAATATGATGATGACAGAGCGCTTCATTCAGCCGGAGCATCTGCTCATTGACCCGATGCCAGTCGGTCAGCGTGTGTGTTTTTTCATAACGCGCCATACCTTCTATCGCAGATTTCAAACTGCCGTCAAGCGCTTGATATTCCTCTGGCGTGATATTCAAAACCTCTGTTGTCAGTGCTCCAAGCGGAAATTCTTCTCCGTAAATGCCAAGCGTTTTTTCTCCAACATAAAACGTAATGGACTGAAACATACGTTTCTCCTTTGAAAACCTGTCCGCAAATGATTTTTATTTGTCTGCTATTACTCTGAGTGTATCAGAAAAATCTCCATACTACAAGTAGAAAGGTGCGTGCCGCGAAAAACGTGGTACGCACCTTTACTTTTTGATTCGGAGGAGATTTTTTGACAGGCAACACACCATTAAAACTGATTTCCATGAGCGAAATCAATGCGGAGGAGGTGCAATGGCTCTGGTATCCGTACATCCCACTTGGCAAGCTGACGATCATTCAAGGCGACCCCGGCGAGGGCAAAACGAGCTTCATTCTGGCGGTCATTGCAGCTCTGACGCGCGGCGATCCGCTGCCGGAGTGCGAACGGGCAGCGGAGCCGATGAACGTGATCTACCAGACCGCCGAGGACGGTCTGGCGGATACCATCAAGCCAAGGTTAGAGAGCGCAGGTGCAGACTGCACACGTGTTCTGGTCATCGACGAGGGCAAACGGGAGCTGACACTCTGCGACGCAAGGCTGGAAGAAGCGATCCGCAGGACAGCGGCAAAGCTGATCGTGCTTGACCCGCTGCAGGCGTACCTCGGAAGCGATGTGGATATGCACCGCGCGAATGAAGTGCGTCCGGTACTCAAACGACTTTCCCTGATGGCGGAGCGCACACAATGCGCCGTCATTCTGATCGGACACATGAACAAGGCGCAGGGCTTGAAATCCGGCTATCGCGGTCTCGGCTCTATCGACTTCCGCGCTTCGGCCAGAAGCGTTTTGATCGTCGGGCGGCTGAAAAGCGGCGAAGCGCTCCGCATTGTCGCGCAGGACAAGAACAGCCTTGCACCGGAGGGCGCAGCCATTGCATTTGAACTTCATCCGGAGCATGGCTTTCAGTGGAAGGGCTTCTGCGACGCGACCGTTGACAACATCCTGAACGGCACCGGGCAGGTGCAGACAAAGACCATGCAGATGGAAGACGAGCTGCGCAGGTTTCTGACGCAGCCAAGACCAGCCGAGGAAGTCCTTGCGCTTGCAAAGCAGCTCGGCATTTCAGAGCGGACGCTGAAAATTGCAAAGCGAAATCTCGGCATTCTTTCGGAGCGCCGCGCCGACCAATGGCTCTGGCGCTTGCCGGAGCAAGAGGGTAAGGGGGTAACGCCTTGAACGGTTTGCATCCTTGCACCCTTCCACAGCGGGCACCGTTCGCCGCCGTGAGGCGCGTGTCGCCGCTGTGTGCGGCTTTCCGCTCCGACAGCGAGTGCGTGCGCGGCGCGACAGGAAAAGCCAACGTTGCGCCAACGTGCGGGCAACGTGAAAAATGCAAGTGCAATACGGCAGCCCAGCGCAGAGAATCCCCCGCTACGGCGGGGAAAATCCTCCCGTTCGGGAGGAGCCAGCATCGCATTTGGCTAGTCGCCGGCACACCGGCTCCCCGCCAAATGCCTCAAATCGGGCAGAAGCCCATACCCACTTTTACAAATGGAATATAGGTATGCAGGTGCGTATAGAATGTGAAAACCCAAATTTGTCCAAATTTACCGCTCGATACGGTAGTATTTGAATGCTCCATCTTCTCCGACAAAGCGGAAGCCCGCCTTTTCCAGCACGCGCTGACTTCGGGTGTTCTTCATCACGGTATCTGCGTTCACAGCAGCCATTCCCAACTCGTCAAAAGCGATTTTTACGGCCAGACGCTCTGCCTGCGTTCCATATCCTTTTCCCTTTACCGCGTCGTTTTGCATATGGATACTTAGAGTGCATTCTTTTTTATCATGCTCTATCTGCTTTAGCTGCAATTCTCCAACCACAGTATCTCCAAGCATGATTGCAAACAACCTGCGCGAAGCATCCTGCCCCTTTGCATCAAAATATCGGTTTACCGCTACTTCGTCATAAACATGGGGGCGGAATAAGCGCATGTCCATATAGATGGATGCGTCATTCGTCCAGTGCCTGTATAGTTCGTGACACAGCTCTCTTGTCATTGCTTTTAACTGAATCGTCTGCATTTTTGACCTCTCAAATTTCAATTTGTCAAACTGTATTTCATAAATTATACCATGTAAAAAATCGAACCTCAATGCCAAAACCGGAACAAAAAGAAAGAAAATTCACCTGTGCGCGTGGGTCTCGATTACGGCGGTGATCTTGTGCGCGGCGCTGTGTAGCTTGGTCGTGCTGTGGAGCAGATGATGGACGATGCACCGACGCGCGACGGAACAACCACGTCGCTACACATTGACAGCAAGCGCCGGAAGAAGCTCAAGCAAAAGAAAACCGCCCTCGGTCATGCCGAGGACGATCACGAAGAAATGCGAATGGACACGATGTAGACGTTGGGGGGTGGCGAAGAAGAACTGCATGATTCCAATTCCCGCTGGGAATACTTACAACAAAAAAGGAGGTGGACAGCATCAGCACCCAGAGGAAACCGGCGCCGGAGCAGGCAAAGAAAGAGCTTGCCGAACAGCTCTGGCTGAGCTACTACAATCAGGTTCTGTTTGAAGCCGGACTGATTACGGAGACGGAACGCAACCGCATGAAAAACAAAATCAGCGCATTGGCGCCGTCCGCCTCCAATGGAGTTGACAGGAGCGTCCTGACGTGATGCTCCTGTCAGAAACTCACACTTGCTTGTTTCGCGCAGGTGTGATATGGTAGAAAAAACATGATAAAACGAAAAACGAAGGAGCCAGTCAAATGGACATACATACGATCAGAATGGAGCTAAGAACAAAGTCCATTTACGATTTGCCGCTGCGCGTGACCTACTATGCGCGTGTGTCGTCTGAGAGTGACGAGCAGCTAAACTCACTGGGCAATCAGGTTTCCTACTATGAGGATCTGATCCGAAGGAATCTCCCGTGGACATTCGTGCCGGGGTACATTGACGAGGGCTTGTCCGGTATCTCTACGAAGAAGCGCGAGAACTTTAACCGCATGATCGAGGACGCCGCCGAAGGTCAATTCGATCTGATCATCACCAAAGAAATCTCCCGCTTCGCTCGAAACACGCTTGATTCCATTCGGTACACGCGTCAGCTGCTAAGCTGCGGCGTGGGCGTATTTTTTCAGAATGACAACATCAACACATTCGATGAGGATGCCGAACTGCGCCTGTCCATCATGTCGTCTATCGCGCAGGACGAGCTGCGCAAGCTGTCCTCGCGTGTGAAATTCGGTCACCAGCAAGCCATCAAGTCGAGCGTCGTACTCGGCAACAGCCGCATTTTCGGCTACACAAAAGCGGACGGGAAGCTGGTCATTGACGAAACGGAAGCGCCGATGGTGCGGGAACTGTTTGAACTTTACGCGACCGGCGAATACTCGATGAAGCAGCTGGAAACGCTGTTCTGGGAAAAGGGCTATCGCAATCACAACGGCAAGAAAATCGCGCACACCACCATGTCCAACATCATTTCCAATCCCAAATACAAGGGCTACTACGTTGGCAACAAGGTCAAGGTCGTGGATATGTTCACGAAGAAGCAGAAATTCCTCCCGCCGGAGGAATGGGTCATGTTCAAGGACGAAACAGGCGAGATCGTACCGGCGATCGTGTCTGAGGAAATCTGGGACGCTGCGAATGCTGTCCTGAAAAAGCGCAGCGAGGACGTGAAAGCGCGGCAGGGTGTTTGCAACCACGCCAATCTCCTGACAGGAAAGCTATGGTGTACGGAGTGCGGGCAGCCCTACTACCGCCGCGAATCCGAGGACAAGAGCGGGAGAAAGAACAGTAAATGGCTCTGTTCCGGCAAGATCAAAAACGGCGCGGATTCCTGCAGATCCTTTGCCATCTACGAAAGCGAGATCAAACCGCTTCTGTTCGAGGTATTCCGCGATACGTCTGCCGATGCCGATGCGATGGTCGAAGAATACATCCGTATGTATAACGAGCTGACGCAGCACGGCTCGCTCCGGAAAAAGATCGAACAGCAGAATAACATCATCGATCAGGCAAACCGGAAGAAGAACAAGCTCCTGCAGCTTGCTGCAGACGACAGTATTACGAACGCGGATTTCAAGAAAATGACTGCTGACTGCAATCGTGAAATAGAAGAAGCCGAAAAGGAAATCGCAGAACTGGAGCAGACAGCCGCAGAGGGCGACGCCATCAAGCAGAAGATCGATGAGATCCGCAGAGTCCTGACGAATGCCCAGCGTGACGCGGCGCAGGGGATCATCACAAAGGAGTTCATCGACAAGTATATCAGCAAGATCTTCGTGACACCGAAGGATGACACGACTATGCTGCTTCAGGTCAAGATCTTCACCGGGGAAACGACGGAAAAGTACCTCCGGAAACTCGAAAGCCGCACGGGTCACATCACCCGCGATTTGACTGAACAAGCAGAAAAGCCAGACGCCGCAAGGGTTTCCAGCCCTGACGATTCTATGGGTCACATGTCTAAGAAAATGATCGAGGCCTACGAGCGCAACATGAAGTAAGTCTTTTTCTCCAGAACACCGGAGGCGAAGACGGGGGCCGCTGCAAAAGCAGCGGCTCCTTTTCATAGAAAATGGTCTTGAATTGAATTTTTACATATTATACGGTAAATATGGGAGAAAATAGCCGTTTTTGAAAAATGGGAGAAAAGAGGAACGATAATGAAGCGATGCTTTACCAGTCTGACCGCGCTGCTCTGCTCGGCGGCGATCCTGCTGTGCTGCCTGCCCATGCAGGCGCTGGCGGCGGAGTTCCGGATGCAGACAGCCTATGAAGACGTCTTGCCGGACGAACTGACCGCGCAGGAAGAAGCGCCCGCCGCCCTGGCAGAACCGGAAGCGCCCGAGGCCGAAAAACAGCCGGAAGCCCCTCCGGAGGAGCCGACCGTCTCCGTCCTCTCCACGGATAACAGATCCGGCGATTTTACATACAGCGTCCTGTCTGACAATACCGCGCGCGAAGCAGCTTGCTTCCGGCGCGGCAGATAGCCGCTGCAAGCGCCGTCAACAGATATCCTGCGCAGAGAGTCGCCAGCGCGCCCACAAGACAGAAGACGCCGAGCTGCGTATCTGTCATGCGTTCGGCGCAGACGTCGATCTGCACGCCGAGTCCCATAAAGTTGATTTGCCGAAACACACTGGTGAGTAGGGCATACAGCAGATGCGCACCCTCATGCACGAGGTAGTAGGCGGCAAGTGCCGCCAGGATCCCGATGTATTGCCGCGTCCGTTTTGACATGATGGTTCCTCCTTCGCAGCCACTGCGTCAATCTGTGCCCGCTGTGCTCTGTTCGCCGGGCAGGATGGAGAATTCCTCGTTATCCCTCCTTTGCCTGATATCCGCATGGTACTGGCAAAAGGTTCAGAAAGCGGTCAGGAAAATCGTCCAGAAATGGTCAAGATTCCGGCCTCAGCCGGAACCCGATGCCCCAGACCGCTTCAATATGGTCTTTGCCAGTCGCGTCCCGCAGCCGAACAGCTACGCGGGCCAGCAGCTCCTTCGTGTCGAAGGGCTTCGTGAGATAATCCGCCGCGCCGCCCAGCAGCAGTTCGACCTTGTCCTGCACCGCCGTTTTGGCGCTGACTACAATGACGGAAATGCCCTGAAGCTGCGGCAGGACCTCCTCGCCGGACAGTCCCGGCAGCATGAGGTCGAGCAGAACGAGATCGGGGCGGCTGTCTTTCAGCAGAAGCAGCGCCTCCGTGCCGGAATAGGTGCGGAGCACCGCGTAGCCTGCCCGTTCCAGAACCTCCTGCTCCAGACTCCCGATGGCTGCGTCGTCGTCAATAATCAAAATTGTCTGCATTGTTTTCAACTTTCCTGTTTTTATTTTCGAAGCTGTCCGTCGCCGCCCATCAAGGCAGTCATTTCCTCAATGCGCTCCAGCGGGAACGGCGGCTGGCACAGCGGCTTCATGGCGATGGACATGAGCTTCATGGGGTTGTCGTCCGCCGCCACGCGGTTGGAGCTGAGCGCGCCGCAGCGGCGGCAGCGGTGAATGACGGCCCATTCTCCGCCCCTGCGCACCCAGACGGCGATCGGCTCCATGATCCCGCCGCAGTCACTTTCCCGGTCGCCCGGCTCAATGTCCAAATGCAGGCTTGCAAGGCAGTTCGGGCAGTGGTTGCGGTGGCCGGAGCCTGCGTTTTCCGGGACGACAGTCCTTCCGCAGACCTTGCAGATGAAGGTGTCGCTGCAGGCGTGGGTCTTATAGTAGCCTTTTTCAAAGGCTTTGCGTTTGTTTTCGCGATTCATGTTGCTCCTCCTGAAGATGTCGGTTCCGGTTCTTCGGGAGGAATGGCGTGTGATGGAATTTGCCAGACCTCCCGGTCAGACTACACGCTCCAGTGATAAAGTGATACGCTTCAAAAAGGTCTCCTTAAAATTGAAATTAAAAATTGCGTTTTCGTAATTGTACGGGATGCTTGTTCTTACGCCTGCATCTTCGATCTGTTCAAGAATCTATTGTCCTGATTTCAGATAAAAGGCTTCATACGCTGCGCTCCAATGCCGCAAGATCGCCTGGCTGAATGGCGCTGCGTTGAACCCCGTTGCGGCAAACACGCTGAACCGCTCGACGACGCCGAAATACTGCGCCGGAACAAGCTTCGTGCCGACCGCGCCGACGAGCATCATGCCGAGGGCAGCAGCTGCGCATACGCCGTAGGAGCGGCACCGCCGGTCCTTCACACCGGCGGCAATGAGGATCGCCAGCGACACGATGGACAGCAGTACGACCGCAGCGGTGACGGCCATGTGCATAACGTCCTGAAATGCGCCGGCATAGCCGCTGCTTGACAGCGGGAACATCCGGTAGCCGATCGCAGAGATCCACTCCATGACGGCAAACAGATAGACGCCGGTGTGCAGCAGCTTTGGATTCCGGCCCTGTATGCCGATGCAGACGACCGTCGCGCAGACGACCTCACACGCGTTATAGCCCGCACTCAGCTGGTTCCACAGCGCAAGCGACGGCGCATCCGCCGCGCTCAGATCGCTGACGGCCTGCACCATCCAGTCATATCCCGGGCAGGGTGTATCTGAAAACTCATGATGTGACCGGCAGCGAGGGATTTTTGCGTTGCGCAAGACATTTTTTCGCAGGAATACTGACGTATTTCAAGGAAAAATGACGCGGCGCACCGCAAAAAGGCCCGCTGTCCGGGTGCGTTGGGAGTTTTCAGATACACCCTAGGCCAGCGGGGCAAATATCACCGCTGCCGCATACGAAAATAAGCTGACAAGGCCGAGCAGGCCAAGCTTTTGTACCAGCGTTCGTTTCATTTTGTTCCTCCTGTTCAAAAAACGCAGTGCTGACCACGTCAGACATGGTCAGCACTGCGTCCTTGCGTCTGGCTGATTGACTTCTTCGATTTGAAAATTTGTTGCGTTGATGATGCTCTCCCGGCGGCATTTCGGGCAGAAGAGCGGGAACTCCTGCAAGATTGTCCGCCGCAGCAGCCGCAGCCGCGTTTTTGCACCGCAGACCGGGCACAGGACCCAGCGTTCCTCTGCCGCGCTCATTGCAGCGGCTCCTTTTTGTGAACCATACGGAAAAAAAGCGCCACATGGCGGCGGAGCATATCCAGACACTCCGCCTCCCGTTCCGGCTGCCGGTCGCAGATCCCGATCAGCGTCAGGACGGGCGCGACATACTGCATCGCCAGAGTATCCGGGTCTTCCGCCTGAAGCTCACCGGCTGCGATAAGAGCGCGGAAGATCCCGGCGTGGTAGGCGAGCAGCCGGTCAACGTACCGACGGGAATACAGCGCCGCCAGCTCCGGTGAACGGAACTGCTCAATGGTCATCATGCGCCGGAAGCGGCTGATCGGCGCATTGTGCAGAGAGTATTCAAAAATCTGCCGCACCTTTTCAAACAGCGCTTCTGCTGTGATCTCCGTAAAGACCGGAATGTCCTGCGACACGTTCTGTACATGAATGTCGATTTTTCCGGTGTCCGCCTCATACTGTGCCGCCGTGGATTCCACGATCGCATCAAAAATGGCCCGCTTGCTGGGAAAGTGGTTATAAAGAGAGGGCGCCTTGATGCCGACCGCCCGCGCGATCTCGCCCACGCTGACAGAATCGTATCCCTTCTCGGAAAACAGCTCCAGCGCCTGTTCCAGAATCCTCTCCCGTGTATCCTCCTGCTTCATCACTTCACCAGCTAACTAATATTCGTTAGCTTCGATATAAAGGATTTTCCCGGAAAAGTCAAGCCCCAAAAAAGGCTCCCCTTTGTGCAAAGGGAAGCCTTTGGATTGTATAAATTTACAGCGTTGCGGCCATGACGGCTTTGATGGTGTGCATACGGTTTTCCGCTTCGTCGAAGACGATGGACTGGCTGCTCTCGAAGACCTCATCCGTGACCTCCATCGCGTCAAGTCCATATTTCTCGCTGATCTGTTTGCCGATGGTGGTGTTCAGATCGTGGAACGCGGGCAGGCAGTGCATGAAGCGGCACTGCGGCCCGGCCTGCGCCATGAGCTTTGCGTTGACCTGATAGGGGAGCAGGTCGTGAATTCTCGTCTGCCAGACCTCGTCCGGTTCTCCCATCGAGACCCACACGTCGGTATAGATCACATCCGCGTTTTGAACCGCGTGCATCGGCTCTGTGTCGAATTCCAGCACCGCGCCGGTCTGCGCGGCGATCGCTTTGCACGTTTCGATCAGAGCCTCATCCGGGAAGTACGCCTCCGGCGCACAGGCGACAAAGTGCATCCCCATCTTTGCGCAGCCGACCATCAGGGAGTTGCCCATGTTGTACCGCGCGTCGCCCATGTACACGAGCTTTTTGCTGGTCAGATTGACGAAATGCTCCTGAATGGTCAGAAAATCAGCCAGGATCTGCGTGGGGTGGAATTCGTTCGTCAGTCCGTTCCAGACGGGAACGCCTGCATATTTTGCGAGATCCTCTACGATCTCCTGCCCGTAGCCGCGGTATTCAATGCCGTCGTACATGCGGCCGAGCACGCGCGCAGTGTCGGCGATGGATTCCTTTTTGCCGATCTGCGAGCCGGACGGGTCGAGATACGTGACCGTCATGCCCAGATCATGCGCCGCGACCTCGAACGAGCAGCGCGTCCGCGTGCTGGTCTTCTCGAAAATCAGCGCAGCCTGCTTGCCCTCGCACAGCCGGTGGGGGATACCGGCCTTTTTCTTTGCCTTGAGCTCGGCGGCAAGCGCCAAAAACTCCGCGATCTGCTCCGGCGTAAAATCAAGCAGCTTTAAAAAGCTCTGTCCTTTGATGTTCATGTCGTACTCCTTTTTATTGATGCGCCGCGAGGAAGGCCGCGACGGAATCCAGCTGCGCCTGTACCGACGCGGGGCCGGTGCCTCCGGCGGAAATGCGCCGCGCCACGCAGGTCCTGAGCGAAATTTCTTCATACAGATCGTCCGTGAAAACGTCCGAATACATCTTGTAGGTTTCCAGCGGCAGCTTCTCAAGCACGGTATCATGCGCGATGCAGTACGCCACAAGCTGACCGGAAATTTTGTACGCACTGCGGAACGGAACGCCCTTTTTTGTCAGATAATCGGCCAGATCCGTCGCGTTGATAAAGCCCTTCTGCGCGGCCAGCAGCATAGCCTCCGGCTTTGCACGAAGGCTGGAAAGCATCGGAGCCATGATCTGCAGGCAAAGCTTCGTCGTGTCCACGCAGTCAAACACGGCCTCCTTGTCCTCCTGCATATCCTTATTATAGGCCAACGGAAGCCCCTTGAGCGTCGTCAGAAGCGCGATCAGATCGCCGTAGACCCGCCCGGTCTTGCCGCGGCACAGCTCAGCCATGTCCGGGTTTTTCTTCTGCGGCATGATGGAAGAGCCGGTCGTAAAGCCGCTGTCCAGCTCAATAAACTGAAATTCCCAGCTCGACCACAGGATCAGCTCCTCGGAAAGCCGCGACAGATGCATCATGACCAGCGCGCACGCGCTCATCAGCTCCACGCAGAAATCGCGATCCGATACGCCGTCGAGACTGTTTTCACACACGGCGGCAAAGCCGAGCTTCTGCGCTTCAAACACGCGGTCGGTCGGATATGTCGTCCCGGCCAGCGCACAGCAGCCGATGGGGGAGGCGTCCGTGCGCTTATACGCGTCCGCAAGCCGTCCATAGTCGCGCTCCAGCATCATCGCATACGCCAGCAACTGCTGGCCGAATGTGATCGGCTGTGCCCGCTGCAAATGCGTGTAGCCGGGCATAATGGCGTCCCTGTTCGCCTCCGCCTGCGTATGCAGCGCCTGTATGACGGCCAGAACCAGCGCTTGCAGCGCCTTGATCTCATCCTTTAAATACATCCGCAGATCAAGCGCGACCTGATCGTTGCGCGAACGCGCCGTGTGGAGCTTTTTGCCCACATCGCCGATGCGCTTCGTAAGCTCCGCCTCGACAAACATATGAATGTCCTCAGCCTGCGGGTCGAGCTGCAGCGCCCCGGATTCCAGATCGGCCAGAATGCCCGCCAGACCGTCGATGATCGCATCCGTATCCGCCTGCGTCAGAATGCCGCATTTGGCAAGCATTGCGGCGTGTGCCATGGAGCCGGTGATATCCTGCCTGTACATCCGTCCGTCGACGGCGATCGAAGAGTTGAATGCGTCAGCCAATGCCGAAGTCTCCGCCTCCGACCGGCCCGCCCAAAGCTTGTTCATGGTGCGTTCTCCCTGCATGATATTTGCAAAGCCTCCCCTTGCCATGCCCCGCATGGTAAGGGGAGGTGGATTTTTACAGCTTCCCCTGCTCCCGCAGCGCCTGCACCTTGGTCGGCAGGCCCCAGATGTTGATGAAGCCCTCGGCCTCGGCCTGGTTGAAATCGCTCTCGCCGAATGTGACGAGATTCTCAGAATACAGAGAATACGGCGAGGTAATGCCGGCGTTGATCATGTTGCCCTTGTAGAGCTTGAGCTTGACCGTGCCGGTGCAGAATTCGTTGGCCTTTTTCGCGAACGCTGTCAGCGCCTCCTGCAGCGGGGTGTACCACTTGCCGTTGTAAATGAGGTCGGCATAGTCGACGGCCAGCTTTTCCTTCATATGCAGCGTTTCCTTGTCGAGCGTGAGCATTTCCAGCTGCTCATGCGCGAAATAGAGGATCGTGCCGCCCGGCGTCTCATAAATGCCGTGATCCTTCATGCCGATGAGCCGGTTTTCGACGATATCCAGAATGCCGACGCCGTTCTCGCCGCCGAGCTTGTTGAGCTTGCGGATGATGTCGGAAACCTTCATCTTCTCGCCGTTGACCGCCATGGGGACGCCCGCCTCAAAGCTGACGGAAACCGTCGTGGGCGTGTCGGGCGCCTGATAGGGGGACACACCCATTTCAAGGAACAGCGCCTTGTCAAGATCCGGCTCGTTCGCGGGATCCTCAAGATCAAGGCCCTCGTGACTCAGGTGCCAGAGGTTCTTATCCTTGGAGTAGTTCGTCTCGCGGGAGATCTTCAGCGGCACATGATGCGCCTCGGCGTAGTCGATTTCCTCGTCACGGGACTTGATCTCCCACTCTCTCCACGGTGCGATGATCGCCATGTCGGGTGCGAAGCGCTTGATGGCCAGCTCGAACCGGACCTGATCGTTGCCCTTGCCGGTCGCGCCGTGCGCGATGGCGTCTGCACCCTCGGCCAGCGCGATCTCGGCCAGCTTCTTGCCGATGACGGGCCGTGCAAACGCGGTGCCGAGCAGATACTTTTCGTATTTTGCGTCCATCATGACGGACGGGACGATAATCTCGTCGCACATCTCGTCGGTGAGGTCGGCGATAATCAGCTTGCTCGCGCCGGTCTTGATGGCCTTTTCCTCCAGTCCGTCCAGCTCGTCGCCCTGTCCGACATCTGCCGCGACGGCGATGATCTCCGGATCGTTGTAATGCTCCTTCAGCCACGGGATGATGACCGAGGTATCAAGGCCGCCAGAATAGGCCAGAACGATTTTTTTGATCTTGCTCTTATCCATGTGAAAACCCTCCATAAAGCTCCGTTGTGCGGTTGTTTTCTTTATGCACGTAATATACACACTTTATGCAGAAAAGTCAAGCATAAAATTTATAAATATTCATTTACGTCAAAAACGATGCATACTCATGCGCCGATACAGCGTGTTTTGTGCAGTTTGAAAAAATCAGGCATCTCCGCACAATTGCGTCTGCGGCCTTCGGCGGATCTTTCGTCCCAATCCCGCGGTTTGAAAAACTTGAAATACATACAGTATTCCTTCGTTTTCCAAACCTT
>OLPI01001251.1_pt1 | contig 22917 bp, 18 predicted proteins | sample 1672361 | NCBI WGS metagenome assembly OLPI01 (sample SAMEA3136675, study PRJEB25190) | human gut metagenome
AAAACTTCAAGCGTGTTCATAGGGCATCACCCTCCTTTGTAAACTAGAGGGCATCTAATAATCGGAACATCACATCCTGCTTTCTTTTCAATTATACAACAATAGTATAACACAAATAGAACAAATGTTCAATTAAAAAAGAATTAGTTACTACAAAGAGTAATTAGACACTATACCGTTTGTGTGTTATAATAGCACAGGACATTAATCAGGAACGTATAAATATAGTGATAAGTTTTAAGAATTGTTGATAAAAGTTAGTGTAATAAGATAAATTCTTTTACGATTATTGAATTTACAGACCTTAAAGATAATTTTAAATCTTTATTAATAATTAATGTTGTAATGAAGGAAGAAGATTTCCAGTACAGCAGATAACCAAATAAATGTGTATGTTGAAGGAGGAATTTCTATGAAAAATTTCAAAAGAATCATTATTGCATTAATTGTAGCCTGTGTGATTACAGCAAGTATCCCAGTAAGTGGAAGCGTTGTAGATGCTGCAACTATTAAGGTGAAATCTGGTGCGGATGTAACAAAGGTAGAGAGAAGTGGTAAAAAATATGTTGCGTATCGGGGGAAGCAGGCAGTTAAACCTGAAAAGGGTTGGTACAAGAAAGGAAGTACCCAGTATTACTTTGATGGCAAAGAGAACTATGCTACTTATGTGTGGTACAAGAACTCTGGTAAGTGGTATCTTAAGAAATGGAATAAATCCAAGAAAGTTTATAAGAAGTATACTGGTACCAAACGATTAAGCAATGACAAGTCTTACTACTTTAATAAGGGCAAGAAAGCTTCCGGAGTAGTAAAAGTGAGTGGAAAATACTATTATTACAAAGGCGGTAAGCAAACTGTTTATTCAAAAAGCTGTGATAAATGGAAAACTGGTAAAACACAGTATTACTTCGGAAAGGGTAATAAATCTGCAACATATGTGTACTATTCAGATAAAAAGATACTTAAAAAATGGAATAAGACCAAGAAGTCTTACCAAAAGTATACTGGAGTATTTACTTTAAGTGATGGTAAAACTTACCGATTTAGTATTGGTAAGAGAGGAACGATTAAGTCATCAGTTACTGCAGGTAGCAAAAATACAACAGCTGTTTACAAAGATGCAAGTAATAAGCTTGTAAAGATAACTGGTTGGAAGCAGGTCAAAGGTGTACAGTATTACTTTAATAAAGCTGCAGTAGCATCTTTTAAGATTGAAAAGGATGTGTGCTATGTTTTCGTAGCTGAAATGGGCGAGCAGTCTACAGATAATCTGGATATAAATGGTACTTGGAAGAAGTATAGTGGTGTCGTTGGTAGAGATTACTATGTTAATGGAAAGGTTGATACTACCCCTGAAAAGGACACTATTACTACTGATCAGTCTGGCTTACGCATAAAGTGGGATGGCAAGAAGTGGAAGAAATTTACTGGGACTTACAAAAAGCTATACTATGTAAATGGCGATTATGCCAGTGGCATTGTTGATGGCAAATACTACAGAAGTGGTAAGCTTGCTACCGGTATCTGCGAGGATAAATATTACAAGGATGGCGTTTTAGGCACTGGAAGCTACAATGGCAAGCGATACTCCGAGGGCAGTTTACTTACTGGTGATTACAAGAACAAGTTCTACAAGAATGGTGAACTTTACACTGGTATGCGTAAATCCAATGGTAAATACTATGTAAATGGTGAACTTGCTACCGGAAGCTACAAGAATAAATACTACAAGGATGGTGTCTTAGGCACTGGCACTTGTAATGGCAAGTTCTACAAAGATGGTGAACTTTACACTGGTATGCGTAAGTCTAATGGCAAGTACTATGTAGATGGCGTGCTTGCAAATGGTACTTATGACGGCGTGAAATATGTAGATGGTGTAGCCCAGAGTGACTCAGAGGATCCAAGTGAACCTGAAGAAAAGCTTACTGAAGGAGAATTCAGAACTTCTGGTGGTAAACTGCAGAAGTGCCAGTATGAGCTAGCCAATGGCAGTGTTGGAGAATTTCCTAAACTTTGGAACTTTGATGACGGTGATATGATTTACAGTGATGAATCAACATTCAAACTTTCAGAGCATCTTAATATGAAAAAGGAGAATGGCAAATACTACACATTAGCGTGGAGAGATTACACTGGTGAGTATGAGAGCAAGTTCTATGAAGCTGGTAAGCATGTAGACTACAAGTTGTATGGTGCAGATGGTAAGTTATACACTGGTTGGTGCAGACTCTACAATCCAAGCAATTGGGAATACGCAAAGTGGATTCATGCAATCAACGAGAAGCAGTATCCTAATCTGTTATATGTAGAGAATGGTGTTGTAAAACAGTACTATGTATATGAGGGAATGGAAGATCATTCATGGTGTAATGGTTGCGGTGCTGATATGAAGGTATCACCATACTGGAGTTCTGCGGGTGTTAATCCTGCATTAGATGATCATAAAGAACATGATCATCCAGAGTTTGATCATCAGAGTTTCAATGGTGGTCCAGTATACAAGTACACTAATAATGGCAAGACATACTGGGTAACTGCCTCTAGCGGTAGAGAGTACAGATGGACTGGTACAGAATATAAGCAATACTGGAATGTAGGCGGAACTGAGTGTTTAGACAAAACAGTCCCTAAGGAGTTATATAGCTGGTATGACGCTAAGGATATTCCAGATGTCGTTTATTCAAGTGATGACTGGAAAATCGGTCAGTGTTCTATCATCCTTGTTAAAAAGGACGTTGTTCTTAAATAAACTTAGATTATTCCTGCAAACTGAAAATCTTTTTGGAGATTTAGAGTCTTCGAGATTTTCAGTTTGTGTGAAAATCTAAGTTTATTTTAATTTCGGTGAGGTAACTGTAAAAGGTTACCTCATTGTTTTATGTTTAATTTTAATTGTATACGCATAAATTACATATTGTAATGAAAAATACTTCATGCTAAAATAGGAGGTGGAGGTATGGCTATGTTCAAGTCTGTTGGATTCAAGAATTATAAATGTTTTAGTGATATAGGTTCTCTGGAACTTGCTCCATTGACAGTATTGTGTGGCACTAATTCTAGTGGAAAAAGCTCAATCATCGATAGTTTATTGTTGCAGAAGCAAAGTTTTGAAGATAGAAATGCTTCTAATTTTTTATGTTTATCTGGCGAGTATGTAAAAGGTGGATCATATCATGATTTAATTATTAGGCATGATTGTGAAAAAGATATGTCGTTTAATTACTCCTTTTTCTTACCAAAAGTTAAAAACTATACTAAGAATAGTAAATCTAGTAATAGATCTACTAATAGATCATTGAGTAAAAGAGATATTATCGGTTATAAGAATCTTAATAAGGTCTTTGAAAACTATGAAAATGATGGATTTTTAATTAATTTTGAAAATGTATATGCTGCCAATATGGGGTTTCCGGATAACTATTTAAAAGAGCAGAAGATTACTATTAATGTTACAAAAAAATCAAAAAGTGTAATGACCACAGTTATCTATTTGAAAAATCACTCAAATAAAGGCCGAAGTAATTCTAAATATGATATTACTTTCACTAATTTTCCTAATTATGATGATATCGAGGTTGTTCTGAAAAATGCTTCCTGTTATTTTGAGAATGCTTTCATTAGTACTATCTATTCCAGCAATATAGAACCTAGTGGAACAAAGATTGCAGAATTGTTAGGAAATCTTTATACAATTTATAAAGTAATTTCAATGCAGTTTAGTAATTTGCATTACTTAACACCTTTGAGAGTTTACCCTCAAGGAAATTATTCTGCAGAAAATTATGTAAATGAGGTTGGCATTAGTGGAGAAAATACTCCATCAATTTTGGCAAGTGATCAGAAAGATAAAAAGTTAGCATTTTTTAAGATGACTGATGAAGAGGAATCTTTAAAATCTTATGATGTTTTAACGTTAGAGCAACATGTGCAAAATTGGATGGAATATTTAGGATTTAAAAATTGTGCAGTAAGAAAGGAATTTGATGCTGTACAGGTAACGGTTGGGGATTATAAGATCTCAAATGTTGGATTTGGTGCAAGTCAGGTACTTCCAATTATCACAGAAGGAATATTGTTAAATCCTAATGAGCTTCTTTGCTTAGAGCAGCCAGAGATTCATTTACATCCAAAAGCGCAAATGGCTATTGCAGATTTTTTGATTGCTATGGCAGTTTCTGGTAGAGGAGTTATAGTTGAGACACATAGTGATCATGTAATAAATCGAATAGTGCGACGCATGATGGAAGATCCACAAATTGCTAAAAATACTAAAATCTATTTTGTTGATCAGGATAATACTGGGACATCTAATATAGAATCTATTAAAGTGGATCCATTTTATGGTGTTATTTATGATAATAAGAATTTTTTCACACAATTTGCGAGTGAAACTGAGCGGATCATGTTTACTGGGTATAATAACTCAAGGAAATAGATTATGTATATTTTATTAGATGAAGCTTTCAAAACAGAAAATAGTAACCCAATTTATTTAGATAAATTGATTAATATTCTTTGTAAATATTTTGATTGTAATTTTGCAGCATTTTATCCTAACTTGAATCTTGGTAAGTTCTTAAATATAAAGAATCAATTTACAATTTATATGAATAAGATTCATAGGAGAAAACGTCTCTGCATATTTGATTCAGCACAATTAAATGAAGAATTGAATATGTCATTAGAATTAGAATTTTCGTCTGAATTTAGTAAACAGCTATCTTTTTTATTGAAGCAAGGCGATGTAATTGTTCCTACAGTAAATTCTAAGCATTCTTTGGATATAAAGCAGTTAACGGACAGCATTTATGTAATAAATAATATCACAAAAGAACTTGATTCTTTTATTGGAATATTAGGAGAGAAGCATGAGCTAATTTCTATGGTAACTCCAACAAATAAGAATCCATTACCGAATAGCGATTTATGCTGTGATTATCAGCAAGTACAAGAATCTCTTTTGAGCATAGGAGTAGATAAGAAAAGTCTGTTTTCAAGTATTGCTAAGGAAGTAGCAAAAAGAAATGGTTATTCTTTTGAATCTGCAATAAGTACAAAAAATAGAAAAGGTTGCAGACGGGATATTTATTCATATTTGCAGAAGATTTATATTTCAGTAGATTTTGAATCTGGATGTTTTGAGGTTTATAATCAGAGAGGAAAGCATTTAGGTGAATATTCATATACTGGTGAAAAATTACATGACGCTGATAAAAGCGGAAAGCATGATATCATACTATAAATATTTTATAATGAGGTAACTGTAAAAGGTTACCTCATTGTTTTATGTTTAATTTTAATCATTTACAAAGAAAGGAAAATGCATTATGACTATCTAAAGGAGGTAGTTATAATACTAGGTGTTATTATGGATTCAATCAGAAAGAATGGTTTAGATGCTCAGTATTTATGTAATTTTGTTAATTATTCTATTTATTTGAAATCGCTTCTAAGTAGCTATAAGTTAGCTAAATCTCATGATATTTCAGACGATGTTGATATTTTCATGACGAATTTTATAAGCGATATGCGAAACCTGTATAGCTTTTTAACAGATTCTGAGGAAAATTATGAATTAACAGAAGAGGATTTTCTTTTAGATGGTAAGACGAAAGCAGCCTTTTTAGCAGCTTTAAAGACCTTTTTCCAGGATAAGATTCAGACTGTGGAAGAAAGGGAATATTGTAAATTTAAAAGCCTTCTATTCAGTCTGCTTGAGTCATTACAGGCATTGCAAAAAGTGTTAAAAAAGTTTTATTGTAATATTATTACAATAAATAAAGCAGTGGATGATAATTTGATAGGCCCTGTGTTGATAAAAACTGTGTTAAGTCTGAAGAAATCTTACTTAGAAGAAATGTGCAAACCTTATACAATTTCCACGAGAGTTGTAAACACTCTTGATGGTACAACAGATTGGTATCAGAATAATATGCGCGAGATCGCATTAATCTATGATCTTGATTACGAGCATTTAATTTATATGAGTGCCTCGGATTTATGTACAGATAATGGAAGTACCTGTGCAACTTATGTAACAGGAAAAGGTCTATGCTTTTCAGATTCTTTTGTTGAGAGTCATTTACTACTTGGTATTCCAATACCAACAGATATGGAGATTGTTATGAATCTGTGTGGTGCATACCCTGCAATTACACTGGATGTCCTAAAAAGGGAGAATGAAGTTCTGTTATCACAGAAAGCTAGACAGATCGGTATTGTAGTGTCTGAACGTTATTACAGTAATATGGATCTGAGTGATAGATGTGGTGTTAAGGCTTACAGCGAGTATGCAGAGTTACCGGTGTATGTTGCCAGAAATGGTCGTTATGAAAAGATAACATTTTAGTAAATTAGGCAGGGCAATTGTAAAAGGTTGCTCTGTTTTTAGGTAGAAAAATAGAGCCAATCAAGGTTCTATTTTTGAGTTGAGGCTTCTCTGCCTTTCATAAAATTTCTTGTTTTACCCATAAATGATAAACCACTTGTGTCTAATTAATCTCTGCACTTTATGCCATTATACTCTGTGATGGAAAGTGTATATAAAATGGCAAAAGTTTCTCATATTAACTTGTACTAAATCTTGACATAGGACCAAAAAGGGCACTTGAAAAAACAAATGCCCTAGTATATAATCTACTTAGAAAGGTAATCGGATGTAATATCCGATTTGCCCTCAGTAATATGGTATTTATTAAGAAATAGCATTCACTTTGGTCGGAGGATGCTATTTCTTTTTATTATTATGATTGTCTATGTAAGACAGAGCCGCAAAAATTACTAGCACTAAAGTTAAAACTTCAAGCGTGTTCATAGGGCATCACCCTCCTTTGTAAACTAGAGGGCATCGAATAATCGGAACATCACATCCTGCTTTCTTTTCAATTATACAACAATAGCATAACATAAACAGAACAAATGTTTAATTAAAAAGAAAAAGTTACTATATAGAGTAATTAGACACTGTACCTTTGGTGTGATATAATGATGAAGGTCATTGCTGATAAAGGATGATTTATACCTGATTTGAAAGGAAATAGACAAATGATAGCGATTATTGATTACGATGCAGGTAACATCAAAAGCGTCGAAAAAGCCGTACAATTTCTTGGCGAAGAAGCCATAATTACGAGAGACAGGGATGTCATTATGGACAGCTCTGGAGTTATTCTTCCGGGTGTTGGAAGTTTTGGCGATGCAATGGGAAAAATCAATGAATATGGATTGAAAAATGTTATTTATGATGTCGTTGATTCGGGAAAACCATTTCTGGGTATCTGTCTTGGACTTCAGTTATTATTTAAGACAAGTGAGGAGACACCGGGAGTAACAGGATTGGGAATCGTAGATGGACAGATCCTTCGGATTCCGGATGCACCGGGACTTAAGATTCCACAGATCGGATGGAACTCACTTGATATCAATCCGAAAGCAAGGTTATTTAAAGGACTTCCGGAACATCCATATGTATATTTCGTTCATTCGTATTATCTGAAGGCAGATCATGAGGAAGATGTAGCTGCATCCACATTTTACTCAACGAATATCCATGCTTCGATCGAACATGGTAATGTATTTGCCTGCCAGTTCCATCCGGAGAAAAGTTCAACCGTTGGACTTCAGATCCTGAAGAATTTTATAGAATTGGAGGCGTAATCATGCATACAAAGAGAATTATTCCATGTCTGGATGTGAAAAACGGACGAGTTGTAAAGGGTATTAATTTTGTAAATCTGGTAGATGCCGGAGATCCGGTTCAGGTTGCTTCAGCTTATGATAAAGCCGGTGCGGATGAGCTTGTATTCTTAGATATCACTGCATCCTCCGATCAGAGAAATATCGTAGTAGATATGGTCAGACGTGTGGCTGAGACGATCTTTATTCCATTTACGGTTGGCGGTGGTATCCGTACCGTTGATGATTTCAAAGCCATTCTCCGCGAAGGTGCAGATAAGGTATCGGTTAATTCAGCAGCAATCGACAATCCGAATCTGATCGCAGAAGCAGCCGATAAGTTCGGAAGTCAATGCGTAGTTCTTGCCATTGATGCAAAGAAACGACCGGATGGCGGTTGGAATATCTTCAAGCATGGCGGAAGGATCGACTGCGGTATCGATGCAGTGGAATGGGCAATGAAAGCAGTTGAACTCGGTGCAGGGGAAATTCTTCTTACCAGTATGGACTGTGATGGTACGAAAGCCGGATACGATATCGACCTTACCAGAACGATTGCAGAGAATGTAAATGTACCGGTTATTGCTTCCGGTGGAGCAGGAACCAAAGAACACTTCTACGACGCACTAACAGAAGGAAAAGCAGAAGCTGCACTCGCGGCATCATTATTCCATTACAAAGAGCTTGAGATCTCAGATCTGAAGAAGTATTTAAGTGAACGTGGCATCCCTATGCGGATGATATAAGATATTATCTTACTATAAGAACAAAATACATGCAAAAAAAGGGTAAATAAAAACAGCTACAAAATATCTCTATGAAGCAGACCTTTTTTCACGTCGGTCCTTAATGAACCGCAAGAGCGGTGAATTTAGTACCGTTACGTGAAAAACAGAACGCAAGTGATCTGCGGAATAGAAGATATATGTAGCTGTTTTTATTATGAAATACTTGCCTTGTGTAGAGAATGATAATGCTTCGATAAATATAAAAACTGCATATAGGCATTCGTATATAAAAGAAAAAACAGACACATATATTTCTATGAAGCAGACCTTTTTTCACGTCGGTTCTTAATGAACCGCGATAAGCGGTGAATTTAGTACCGCTACGTGAAAAACAGAACGAAAGTGATCTGCGGAATAGAAGTTATATGTGTCTGTTTTTGTAATTGTTAAGTATATTTGTCTATATGCAGTTTGCCGCAATGTCCAAACAGGCGGGCTATTTCAGCTTCTTGTTGGCCGCTGCCAGCATCAGCTTAATACGGTTGATCTGGTTAACCTCGGATGCCCCAGGATCGTAGTCGACTGCCACAATGTTAGCATCCGGATAAGCCTCACGAAGATGCTTGATAACACCCTTGCCGACAATGTGGTTTGGCAGACAGGCAAATGGCTGTGCACAGACAATATTTGCGGCACCGCTGTTGATCAGCTCGATCATTTCACCTGTTAAGAACCAGCCTTCACCGGTTTGGTTACCGATGGATACAAAAGGTCTGGCATATTCTGCAAGATGCGTGATCGGTGTAGGTGGATCAAAACGTTTGCTTGCCTTTAAAGCATCAGTTGCAGGCTTTCTCATATGCTCAAGGAGCGAGATGGCTGCATTTCCGATGATTGCGCCTTTGTGTGTCTTGCCCAGATATTCATATTTATAATTACTGTTGTAGAAGCAGTACATGAAGAAATCAAGCAGATCCGGCATAACAGCTTCAGCACCTTCTGATTCCAGCAGATCAACCAGATGGTTGTTTGCAGATGGAAGGAACTTTACAAGGATCTCTCCAACGATACCGACTCTTGGCTTCTTGATGTCAAGAAGTGGGAGAGTATCGAAGTCATGTACAATTCCATTGATATTCTTTTTAAATCTTGCTGTGCTTCCTGTTTCTTCCAGTGTCTTCTTACAGATCTTTTCCCATTTCTTATGGATCGCATTTGCAGATCCCGGTTCTTTCTCGTATGGTCTTGTATGGTAAAGACAACGCATGAAGACATCACCATAGACAAGTGCCTGAATTGCCCGTTTTGCAAGCTTTAAGGTGATAGGGAAACCGGAGTTCTTCTCAAATCCCTGAGCTGATAATGCGATTACAGGGATCTGACCGTAACCTGCTTTTGCAAGCGCACGTCTGATAAATCCAACATAGTTGGTTGCACGGCAGCCACCACCGGTCTGGCTCATGATAACTGCAAGTTTATTTACATCATATTTACCGGATGTGATGGCACTCATCAACTGACCGACGACGATCAGAGATGGATAACAGGCATCGTTATTTACATATTTTAATCCGACATCGATCGTTTCCTTGGTTGCATCCGGAAGGATCTCGATATTAAGTCCCATAACTTTGAATGCAGATTCCAACAGATTGAAATGGATCGGTGACATCTGTGGAGCAAGAACGGTGTAGTCCTTCATCATATCCTTGGTAAATTCGATTCGGTTGATAGCACTGCTTGACGGGCAGGTCTTGTAGTTTTGTTCCTTTCTGGAATTAACGGCGCTGATCAGTGAACGGATACGGATTCTGGCAGCACCAAGGTTACTTACTTCATCAATCTTCAAAACGGTATAAATCTTTCCTGATTTTGTCAGGATATCATTTACACAGTCGGTTGTTACGGCATCCAGACCACAGCCGAAGGAGTTCAACTGGATCAGTTCCAGATTGTCACAGGTCTTAACATAGTTTGCTGCCTTATATAATCTGGAGTGGTACATCCACTGGTCAGATACGATAAGCGGACGATCTACCTGTCCCAGATGAGCAACGGAATCCTCTGTCAGAACAGCGATCTTATATGAGTTGATCAGTTCCGGAAGACCGTGGTTGATCTCAGGGTCGATATGGTATGGACGACCGGCAAGGACGATTCCAAGGATGTCGTGTTCATCGATATATCGAAGAGTTTCTTCGCCTTTTTCACGGATATCGGTCTTTACTTTTTCTGCTTCTTCATATGCAGCACGGACAGCAGATGCGATCTCATCGGTTGTAACATCGTAGTATTTTTTCATTTCACGATACATACGATCGACAAGAGCCTGTTCATTATCCAGTGCGACGAACGGACGGATAAAGGTGATCTTGTCATCCTTTAATTCTTCCATGTTGTTTTTGATATTTTCGGCATAGGATGTAACAATCGGGCAGTTGTAGTGGTTATTTGCTTCCGGTGTTTCGTTCATTTCATATGGAACACAAGGATAGAAAATGGATGTGATACCATTCTTTAACAGCCACATAACATGTCCGTGTGAGATCTTAGCCGGATAACATTCGGATTCACTTGGAATCGATTCAATACCAAGACTGTAGATATCTCTGGATGACTTTGGAGAAAGTACTACCGAGAATCCGAGCTTTGTCAGGAAAGTGAACCAGAATGGATAATTTTCATACATATTCAGAACACGAGGGATACCGATCACACCACGTTTTGCCATATCAGGTGTAAGCGGGGTATAGTCGAAGATCCTGTTTAATTTATATTCGAACAGATTCGGGATGTTATCAGCATTCTTCTTAAGACCGACACCCTTTTCACAACGATTTCCGGTAATGAAGTTCTTACCGTTTGAGAAATGGTTGATCGTCAGCAGACAGTTGTTGGTACAGCCCTTACATCTGGTCATATTTGTGGTATAAGTCAGCTTGCTGATCTCATCGATCGACAGCATAGAAGTCTTAAAGCCCTCTTTATATTTATTCATGGCAATAAGGGCAGCACCGAAAGCACCCATGATACCGGAGATATCCGGTCGGATAGCGGTTCTGCCGGAGATTACCTCGAAGCTCTTTAAGACAGCATCGTTGTAGAAGGTACCACCCTGTACGACGATGTTCTTACCGAGATCCTTTGGATCCGTCAGTTTGATAACCTTTAAAAGTGCATTCTTAATAACGGAATATGCCAGACCGGCTGAGATATCAGCTACAGACGCACCTTCCTTCTGTGCCTGTTTTACTTTTGAATTCATGAATACCGTACATCTGGAACCAAGGTCGATAGGAGTCTTGGCAGTTGTAGCGATCTTTGCAAAATCCGCAATATCATAATTTAAGGATTTGGCAAATGTTTCAATGAAAGAACCACAGCCGGAGGAACATGCTTCATTTAACATGACATTATCTACGACTTTGTTCTTGATCTTGATACATTTCATATCCTGACCGCCGATATCGAGGATACAGTCAACTTCAGGATCAAAGAATGCTGCTGCCGTATAGTGGGCAATCGTTTCTACTTCGCCAAAATCAAGAGAAAGTGCCTGCTTGATCAGGGCTTCGCCGTAACCGGTAGAGCATGAACCGGCGATGACAGCACCCTCCGGCAGCTTGGAATAGATATCCTTGATCGCTTTGATCGTCGTATTTAACGGACTTCCGTTGTTGCTGCTGTAGAAGTCGTATAATAATTCACCATTTGAACCGACAAGAGCTACCTTGGTGGTTGTAGAACCGGCATCAACACCGATGAAGCAGTTTCCTTTATATGTAGCAAGGTCACCGCGTTTTACTTTATATTTATTGTGCTCCTCCTTGAATGCTTCATAGGCTGCTTCGTCTTCGAATAATGGAGGGAGACGGAGTACATTTTCAGCCATATGTAACTCGCCGTCTAAGGAATGGCTGAGTTCGCCGAGCGTTCTGGATACCTCCGGCTTGGAATTCAGGGCAGCACCTGTTGCAGCAAAAAGATGAGAATGACCCGGATCGATGATCGCATCCCCGGTCAGATTCAGAGTACGGATAAATGCATTTTTCAGTTCCGGGAGGAAATGAAGCGGGCCGCCTAAGAACGCAACATTTCCTTTGATCGGCTTACCACATGCAAGACCGGAAATTGTCTGGTTGACAACAGCCTGAAAGATAGACGCAGCCAGATTCGGCTTGGTTGCACCTTCATTGATCAGAGGCTGGATATCTGTCTTGGCAAATACACCACAGCGGGCAGCGATCGGATAGATCGTATCATAGTCCTTTGCATATTCGTTCAGACCACTGGCATCTGTCTGAAGAAGAGTAGCCATCTGGTCGATGAAGGAACCTGTACCACCGGCACAGACACCATTCATACGCTGTTCGATTCCATTTGTAAAATATATGATCTTAGCATCTTCGCCACCAAGCTCGATCGCAACATCCGTCTGTGGAGCATAGTCCTGTAATGCTTCGGAAACACAGACTACCTCCTGCGTAAAAGGTACACCGATAACCTCTGCCAGCGCAAGACCGCCGGAGCCGGTGATCGCCGGAGTAACTTCTACATCACCAAGCCTGGCTTTTGCATCATTTATAAGAGACTGTAATGTCTCCTTTATGTTTGCGTAGTGTCTTCTGTAATCAGAAAATAAAATCTTGTGTGAATCATCAAGAACAACAACTTTAACGGTTGTTGAGCCAATGTCAATTCCTAATTTGTACATAAAAACCATCCTAATCTTTTTGCAAAATTTTCTCTTTATTGAACCGAATCTATTATAGTGGAACGTTTTACAAAAAACAATGATTTTTTCCCTTTTCTGACGAACTTAATATTTATTTTAGGATTGATTTTCCTTGATTTTTTATTATTTAATTTTTATTTTAGAAAAAGGCAGAGAAAGATTTATATTTTAATAAGAAGAAAAGGGAACATTTTTCAGATTCCGAATATAATAATAAAAAAAGCCGGATGGTATGAAATGGAAAATTATGATCATTGCAATGGAGTGATCCATGTAGTAGAAAAAGGGGATACATTATATAAGCTTTCAAAACACTACAAATGTAATCTCTGTGACATCATAACTGCAAATCCGTATGTAAATGTCTATAATATGCAGGAAGGGGAAGAAATCTGTATTCCGATAGAACAGGAAGGCTCCGGAGATGGAAAGATGCATTATACAGTGAAAAAAGGAGATACCTTTGAATCTGTATTCATGTATTTTGGTGTCGGTCCACAGGAATTATTTGAGAACAATAAGAACTTGTATCAGGTCGTTTTGCCGGAAGGATTGGAGCTGGTTGTGGATTAAGATATATAAAAGTTAGAAATTCTTCATGATTGTGCTGTTGTAAAGTTTTTCGTTCTATTATATAATTTGATAATGTCGGGATACTATCAGCCATATTCTCATTGGATGGGAATATGGCAGTTCCCTGATTTGTGGATATAACAGATGTTGGAAAATCTGTTTATATACCGAAAACAAATAGTTTGAATGAAATTAAAAGGAGATCCATTCATGAAGATGATAAACAAGCTTGAAAGGAAGTTTGGTCGGTATGCGATCAAGAATCTGTCCCTGTATCTGATCCTTGGATATGTCATTGGCTATCTGCTTCTGATGTTTGCACCACAGGTTTTATCAAAGCTGATTCTTATTCCTGCATTTGTTATGCAGGGAGAAGTTTGGAGATTGCTTACATGGGTAATCACTCCTCCGGAATTAAGTGTCAGTATTTTTACTATCATTATGTTGTTTTTTTATTATAGTATCGGTAATCTATTAGAACGTTCAATCGGTACGTTTTTGTACAACCTGTATATATTTGGTGGTATGTTTCTCACGATGGCAGGAACGATGATCGCATATATACTTTGTCAGTATGTATTTCATATTCCGATGTCATGGGATTCTCATATCTATATCGTATCCAGTTATTATATCTGCCTGTCTTTATTTTTGGCAGTTGCAGTTTGTTATCCGGATATGCAGGTACTGTATGCAATGATCATTCCGGTTAAGATGAAGTGGTTATCTGTTTTGTATCTGGTGTTTATAGGATATTATTTTATGAACGCAAACCTGATGGGACGTGTAAATATCGTAATGTCACTTTTAAACTTTGTAATTTTCTATTTCAGCACAAAGGATTTCAGACGGCTTTCTCCAAAGCAGATCAAGCGAAGGAGGAATTATGCGAAGCAGGTGCGTGTCAACAATTCAGAGAATGTGACACATAAATGTTATGTATGCGGCATCACAGATAAGGAAGCACCGGACATGCAGTTCCGTTATTGCTCCAGATGTACAGGCAACAAGGAATATTGCCAGGATCATTTGTTCACGCACGAGCATAAATAAGAGATGGATTTAATTAAGGATGAGAGGATAATAGATAGTTATGTATAATGAAGATAAAAAACTGATCACAGAGATAACCCGTAAGAACAATATGGATGAGAATCTTGCAAAATTTGCAGATGCAGTAATGACGGCAGATTTCGAATATGCCTGTCAGAAATTTGCGTTAAACTATGTCGTGATCCGTGAACTGATGGCAGACAAAGATTTTGCAGAGGATCCATATATTTATGAATGTGTTATGGGAATCAATAAGCTGGTCGGAACTTATCTGGCAGGAGATGCGGATCAATTGGATGACAAGGATCTGGCGTTTATCTCCGGAATGAGAAATAAGATCACGGAGAAGATGAAGGTACTTACTGCATATACTGATGCGTTTGAGTTGTACGAATATATCCTGAACCGAAAAGAATATGGATTCGAGGAAAATGTGGACGAAGAACTTGAGAAGATGTTTGAGGAATTTGATGCAGAGCAGTTCAGTGCGGAGGTCTTTAACTTCATCTTTGCAGACAAGGATAAGGTAGCGGTAAATGCGAAGATCCAGCAGATCGTAGGTCAGCTTCCGCTTCGTATGACAAAGGCAAGATTTTACGATATTATCGGACAGACTTTATCAATTTATAATGGTTGTGAGATCAGTTCATTGGATGATTTTATAGAGACAGTAGAAGAAACTGCCTTATTACAGCTTCCGGAGAAATTCGAGACAGAATATTCTTCTCTGCATGAAGCGTACGAGATTATTAAAGAGGGAGATTATGCACATCTTGATTTTGACGGATACAGGAATCTGTCAACGGTTCTGGATAAAAGTGCAGGCTTTATCAATGATGTCGTATCTGATTATATGATGCTGATCGAGCTGGTAAATGATCTGTACAGCATGATGCTTGCGGCTGAATGCAAGTCAGGAGTATCGGAATCCTGTATGCGGGCATTATCTATTATCAGACGTATCTATGAATCCATGGAAAATGAAGATGAATTCCCGACGGATGCATATGACATGCTGGTTGCAAATGAAGGCGCACAGGAGGAAGCGGGAGAACACCGGATGGTGCTTGAAGCTCCGATCTATGATATCATATCTTCCAATCAGCCGGATATTATCCGCCTTGGTCTGGAGGATGCTTATCATCGTATTGATACACTGGAAAAGCTGTTATCCGGCAGTATGTTTGTAGATATCGATCATGTGAAGATTGAGACAGGCGCACTTGCGGATTCTGAATATATTATTTCGAAAAAGGATAAACTCATAGAAGAATTCGGAGAGGTATTTACCGGAAACTCACAGGTAGTTAATCGTGCGGTCATGGCGAAGATACTTTCTACAATTCCTGTGTTCTTTAATACACAGCAGGAGATCAAAGATTATATTGATAATGCACTGGTGCGCTGTTCAAATCGCAGCGAGGTTCTTGCATGTTATGTGATCATTCAGGGAATTATGGAAGATTAGAGAGAGGTCTGACAGAGCAGGGGAGTGAAAAAATGACAATAGTAAAGCGGCTTTATACCGGAGTTATGCCGGATAGGACGGCATCCCGACTGATAAAAAGAATAAAAAAGCGGAAGCCCTGTGCGGATGTTTATGTCATAACACTTCCATTGTTTGAGGACGGGCTGTTAGAGGTTTATGAGGCAAATGAATTCCTGCAGCCGTACTATAAGAAACGAACGGATGATATCGTTATCGTTGGAATGTCGATGACAAAGGCCGGAGCGTTTTTTCTTATACGGGATATTATCCGGGATGTATACGGTACGACCGGAAAGTTTGATTGTAAGGACTATTTTCTATATGACATGACAGTGTGCTGATATAAGGGGAGCATATGTTACATATTTTCTTATTGATATTAAAGATTCTGTTGATTACAGTATTGATCCTGATAGGGCTTGTACTTGTACTGTTGCTTTTATTATTATTCGTTCCTGTCCGGTATCGGTTTTATGCAGAAAAACATGACAATTTTATATGCAAATTAAAAGCCTCATGGTTGGGTTTTGTATTCTGCTTCAAAGCAAATTATGATGAAAACGGCTTTGTATATTGGCTGCGGTCATTCGGCGGAACGCTGGTATCCAATGAAGATGGATTTTCGGAAGAAAGCCAGGAAGAAACAGATACGGAGACAGAAGCCGCAGAAAGTGAAAAAGAAACTCGTATGCGGAAAAAAGCTGAAGTCAGAGAAGCAAAAAAACTGAAAAAACAGGAAAAGGCAGAGACACGAAAAGCAAAGAAACAGGAAAAACGCGAACAGGCGGAAGCCGGAAAAGCGAAAAAAACGGAAAAGCAGGAAGCAGAAGATGCTGAATCCGATCAGCAGGATGGTTTGTCAGATCAGATGATACAGGATGCAGATCCCGACAGAGAAGATAGAGATGCTAATCGGGAATTTGCAGAAGATCATTCGGAATTTCAAAAAAGTCCGGAGACGATATTTACCCGTATCGGTAAGAAGTTTGACCGATTTGTTATTGCGGTAAAGGATAAGATCGAAGCAGTTGTAAGAAAACTGCGCCATATGAAAGATAAGGCGGAGCAGTATAAGAAATTCGTCCGGGCGGGTACAACGAAGCAGGCATTTCAGGTGTTAAAGCGAAACGTGATCCTGTTATTAAAGCATCTGAATCCGACAAAGATCAAAGGGCAGGTGACATATGGTTCAGGAGATCCGGCATCTACCGGAAAACAACTTGGATATCTGAGTTTGATTTTACCGTTATATTATAATAAAATAGATATAACTCCGGATTTTTCCAAGAAGATATTGGAAGGGGATATTTTCATAAAAGGAAGAATCAGGGTTTATAATATATTATATTATTGCTGCAATGTATGCTTTAATAAATACGTGAAAAGATCTATGGCATATTTAAAAAAGATTTCGGGAGGAAATAAGTAATGGCAAATACAAATATTGACGGAACGATCAGCACTTTGTTTCATGGAATGGATGGATTTGTTTCATCCAAATCTGTAGTGGGAGATCCTATCAAGGTAGGAGATACGATCATTATTCCACTTCTTGATGTGAATTTCGGTATGGCGGCCGGTGCGTTCAATAAACAGACCGGCAATAATGCGGCCGGTGGTATCGGAGCAAAGCTCAGTCCGGCTGCGGTTCTGGTTATCTCAAACGGTAAGACAAGACTTGTTAATATTAAGAATCAGGATGCCATCAGCAAGATCATTGATATGGCACCTGAGATCGTTGACCGGATCACCGGCTTCTTTAAGAAGGAAAAGACAGAGGAAGAAGAGCAGATTGAACAGGCGGTAGAAGAAGCATCGAAACCGGCAGAGGAATAAAACAGACATAAAAGAAAAAGACTTTGCATATCTTATAATGGTATGTGAAGTCTTTTTTTGGCGGTGATGTTGTTTGAAGCGTGTAGTTGGATTTGCCCTCTTTTTCGTTGCAATCGGAATGATATTCAGCTATCTGGTAGAAGGGTTTCTGGAATTTTTGCTTATTGTAATCTTTTTTTTAATGGCATATATATTATTTTGCAGATGCTAAAAGTCAATGACCTGACCGGGTTACGGCAGGAGAGATTTTGAGAATTTATGATAGAAGCTTGGCCGGCAGTCTGAAAAAAGAAAATAAAAAAGACTGCCATTGTTTTATGGCAGTCTTTTTTAGAAAGAATACGAGGTGAACTATGCACGCTCAACCTTTCCAGATTTTAAACATGAAGTACAAACATAAATCTTCTTTGGAGAACCATCTACGATAGCCTTAACAGACTTAACATTTGATTTCCACATCTTATTTGCTCTTCTATGTGAATGGCTCACTTTGATACCGAAATGAGCACCTTTATTACAAACTGAACATTTTGCCATGATAGCACCTCCTTATTTTTATTAAACTTATCCTCTCATAAGTTCACAACAAATGTTACTATATCAGATAATTTTGTTATATGCAAGCATATTTTTAATTTTTTTAAAAAGAATAGACAATAAATGGTTGTCTTGAAATTTGCATATTCTCTGTTATAATAGAACTATATGTTTATAATTATGGTGAGACAGGTTTGCCTATTTTTAAATATACTTTTCAGAATGATAAGGAGATGGGATTCCTGCACATCATATAACAGGACAAAAGCATGGGAGGTTTTCTATGAACGAATATATAAATAATGATAATGGAACCGTCAGTCTGGATGAGAATGTGGTTGCACAGGTAGCAGGTATGACAGCACTCGATTGCTTTGGCATTGTTGGTATGGGTATTGTCAGTGTAAAAGACGGAATCGTAAAACAGTTAAAAGGAAACAATATCACGCAGGGAATTCATGTTACGTTTGATGAGAATGGAGATATTGTGGTAGAGCTTCATATCGTTGTGGAATATGGTGTCAGCATCAATACATTCCTGACCGGTATTTTTGCCTATAGCATTTATAAAGAGCATCTGCACAGCCAGCCATATAAAAAACCGATCAGTATTTGTGTACCGGTTAATATGCGCCCGTTTTACGGTTCGATCACGACAAAGAATTTCTTTGGCATGACGGCAGCGGTTCTGCGGGCTGATAAAGAAAACTACACGGTAGAAGAGGTGATTGCCAGAATTGATGAGAGCCTGAAGGAGCAGATCACCAAGGAAAATATGGACAGCCTGATCTCTTATAATGTATCGAATCAGAAAAACCTGATGCTGCGTATGGTTCCTTTGTTTGTAAAAAATCTTGCCATGAAGTGGGTGTATCGCAGTTCTGCGCTTGCCAACACATCGACTGTAACGAATGTAGGCAGTCTGCAGATCCGGGAGGATTACCGGCCTTATATCGATAAGATGCATGTCGTGCTTTCCATGACAAAGGGGCAGAATATGAAATGTAGTATCAGCTCTTATGAGGATACACTTGTGTATACGATCAGCTCCAAATTAAAGGATCAGTCGATCCAGAAGTGCTTTTTCCGCACGCTGTCGGAGCTGGGTGTACCTGTGACTATCGAAACGAATGGAGAAGCCTATGAAGTATTGTAAACAATGTAAAATTCAAATATTGGATCAGACAAGTGTCTGTCCGTTTTGTAGAAGTGTACTCGAAAAGGTGGATGAGAAGCAGACAGATCCCATGTATCCACAGGTTTCCATTCCGCAGAAAAAATACAGATTTCTGATGCGGATCAGTCTGTTTGTTTCCGTGATCGCCATGATCCTGCTTGGCGTGATCAATTATCAGACGTACGCGGGTCTGATGTGGTCGGTTATCTGTGATGCAGGTATTCTATACTTTTTATTGACACTGCGCTACACGCTTTTCAATCAGGATGAAGGGCATTTGATGAAGATCATGGTGCAGAGTCTGGCCGCAATCCTGCTTTGTGTGCTGATCGATCATATTCTGGGCTATCGCGGCTGGTCGGTCAATTATGCAATCCCCTGTGCGATTTTGCTGGTGGATACAGGTATTATCGTGCTCATGATCGTCAATATGCAGAACTGGCAAAGCTATATCCTGTTGCAGCTTGGCATGATCGTGATCGCAGGCATACAGATGCTTCTGTATGTTCTGCATATTGTGACAAGACCGCTTCTGAGCCTGATCGCACTGGTAAGCAGCGGCATACTGTTTCTGGGAACTATTTTACTCGGTGACCGAAGAGCAAAAAATGAACTAAAGAGGAGATTTCATATATGATCAAAATTTCGGAAGAAGAAGCAAGCTTCAAGGGTCAGCTTGTACGGGAACTGATCGCACGTGTAACGAGTGATCACCTCATCGGACAGAAATTCAAGAATGGAGAGATGCGGAAGAAGATCGTGGAACCGCCGTGGAGATGTCCGGCGGGATTTGAGATGGAAGAAATCCATCTGCCGCTTTTTTCGATGGAATATCTGACCAAAACAGAAGGGCGAAGAGAAGACCGTGTTTTGCTGCAGCTGCACGGCGGCGGATATGTGGGAAAGATCCACAATACCTATCGGAGCTTCGCCGTATTATATGCGGAGGCAGGAAAGGGAATGGACGTACTCTCTATAGATTACCGCGTTGCACCGGAAAATCCGTTCCCGGCGGCACTTGAAGATGCCATCACAGCATTTGACTGGCTGCGGGAAGTAAAAGGCTTTACGGAAGACGAGATCTATCTGGGCGGAGATTCCGCGGGCGGAGGACTCTGCATGGCACTTTGCCATTATCTGAAGGATCATGGCAGGAAACTGCCGAGAGGAATTGTCGCCATGTCACCATGGACCGATATGACGGCAAGTGGACCATCTTATGATGATAATTATGAAAAAGATCCGTTGTTTGGCAAAACAAGGGACAGTCTGATCTATAGCACAGATTACAGACAGGACCACGATCCGAAAAATCCGTATTTGTCGCCGCTGTTCGGAGACTTTACCGGATTTCCGCCGATGCTGATCCAGGTCGGTACTTACGAAATGTTGCTCAGCGATTCGCAGCAGGCAGCAGCCAGGGCAAAAGAACAGGGCGTGCATGTGCGCCTGTCGGAATACGAGGGAATGTTCCACGTATTCCAGATGGCAATGATGCATCTGCCGGAATCCAAAAGAGCATGGCAGGAAGTAGAACACTTTTTTACGGTCGTTGACAGTATGTAAGTCTACTGCCAGCCACCATCCATAGTAATGATCTGTCCCGTCAGGTAAGAAGGAGAATGAATGATCATGCTGACCATTTTGGCAGCCTCGAGCGTCGTTCCGATTCTGTCTGCCGGGATTTCTCCTTTCAGGATTTCCATATCATCTACAGAAAAACATTTATTCATATCCGTATCGATCACACCGCAGGCAAGTGCATTGACCTGGATGTTACTCGGCGCTAACTCCTTGGCAAGTGCTTTCGTAAAGCTGTTCAGCCCGCCTTTGGATGCAGAATAGGCAACTTCCATGGAAGCCCCTACATTTCCCCAGACAGAAGAAATATTGATGATTTTTCCCTCATGCTTTTTCAGCATCAGAGGAATCGCAAGCTTGCTTGTATAAAAGCTGGCAGACAGATTGGTATGCATGACCTGATTCCAGTCGCTGACTTCCATATCGGACAACAGACCGACATAGGAAATTCCTGCGTTGTTGACGAGGACATCCAATGTATTGATTTTGGCAAAGCAGCGTTCCACAAAGCTGTAATCTCCGATGTCACCGACAAAACACTGACAGGAAACGGAATAGGTCTGTGAAAGCTCGTCAGCCAGAGACTGTAGTCTCTGACCGTTTGTCAGACAGGTCAGATAAAGGTGATATCCCTGCGCGGCAAGCTCGTGCGCGATCGCAGCACCGATACCGCGGGAAGCACCTGTGATAAAAGCGTATTTTGGCATAGTATTTCTCCTAAATGGCATGAATCTTCGGATCCATGATACAATAGATGATTTTTACAGATATAGTTTACACCATGCAGTATGTATTGTCACTTGGTATTACGATACTTTTTTTGCATCTTTTGCCGCCATATCTTGTATAAATTTCCAGTAAAAAAGACATACTGAATGTAAAAGAAGAAAAGGAGACAAATGTATGAATGTGACATTGAAGGAAAAAGAAAAGACGGCGGTTGAAGACCTGCAGACACAGGAAAAAAGCTGTATGGAGAAATACAGACGATATGAACAGGAAGCGAAGGATCCGGTATTAAAGGATCTGTTTCATCAGCTGCATTTAAAAGAGAAAAAGCATTATGATTCTCTCGGACAGTTGCTTTCCGGTAACTGCCCGGATTGTGACTGCAACGATGCGGATGGCAAGAATTATAACCCAAAGGCAACTTACACTTCCATGAGCAGTCCGGAGGATAAGGAAAGCGACTGCTTTCTGGCAACAGATGCGATCGGTACGGAGAAACTCGTATCGGGTGAATATAATACAAATGTCTTTGTGTTTGCAGAGCCATGTGTGAGAAAACTGCTCGCAGACATTCAGATCGAAGAACAGAATCATGCAGAGATGCTGTTTAAATACAAAATGGCAAATGCCATGGCATAAAACGTACAGTCTGCCGGTGCTTTCGGAAGGAGGCACCGGTTTCTTGCTGTATAGATGCGCACACTTTATTATGATGTGTTTTCGTTTGGGGAAATGTGTGGTAATATAATGATGCCAGGGGCAAAAGGTCTAAAACCACATGAGCTTGCTCATAAGTGGTTGA
>OLPI01001254.1_pt1 | contig 22887 bp, 20 predicted proteins | sample 1672361 | NCBI WGS metagenome assembly OLPI01 (sample SAMEA3136675, study PRJEB25190) | human gut metagenome
CCGATGACGCGGATACGACCTGCGATGTTTGCGGCTACGAGCGCACCGTCACGCCTCCTGCACCCACCGAGTTCATCGTCACCTTTGACGGCAACGGCGGTACGGGCAGCATGGAGCCGGTCACCGTTGAAGAAGGCAGCCGCTATCCCCTTCCCGCCTGCGGCTTTACCGCACCTGATGGTCAGGAATTCAAGGCTTGGGAGATCGGCGGCATTGAATACAATGCGGGCGACGACTATGTCGTGCTCGGAAACACCGAGATCAAGGCTCTGTGGAAGGATTCCGCAGTGATTCCGACCACGTTTACGATCACCTTCAACGCCAACGGCGGCACGGGCAGCATGGAGCCGGTCACCGTTGAAGAGGGCAGCCGCTATCCCCTTCCCGCCTGCGGCTTTATCCCGCCCGTGAATATGCAGTTCAGCGGCTGGGCGCTCAGCGCCGGCGGCAGCGTGATCGCCGACGGAGCTATCACGGTGACATCGAATATCACGCTCTATGCCATCTGGGAGCCGGTTCCCGTCAACGAATTTGTCGTTTTCTTTGACGGCAACGGCGGCACGCCCGCCGTCAGCAGCATGACGACCATCGGTCACAGGCTGGCGTTCCTGCCCGGCGCGTTCCGAAGCGGCAGCTACCGCTTCGACGGCTGGTACACGGAGCGAAACGGCGGTGAGCTGATCACGACCAGTACCGTTTTCGCGGCAAATACCATCGTGTACGCCCATTGGACCTAAACCGGCGGCAGCGGAGGCAGCGGCGGGTACGCTCCCGGCTATTACATCATCCGGGCAACTGCCAGTGCAGGCGGCTCCATCACGCCGAGCGGCGACGTCAGCGTCCGGGCGGGTGCGAACCAGACCTTCACCATCACGCCGAACAGGGGCTATGCCGTCTCCGACGTGAAAATTGATGGCTGGAGCATCGGCGCGGTGCGGTCCTACACCTTCGAGAACATCAGCGCGTCCCACACCATCGAGGTGCAGTTCCGGGTACGCAGCAGCTTTGTCGACGTACCGTCCGGCAGCTATTATGAAGACGCCGTGGATTGGGCCGTTGCAAACGGCATTACCACCGGCACGGACGCCGCGCACTTCTCCCCGGACGGCATCTGCACCCGCGCGCAGGCCGTGACCTTCCTGTGGCGTGTCGCCGGAAGACCCGCACCCGAATCCCGCACCATGCCCTTTACCGACGTTCCCGCGGACAGCTACTACTATGACGCGGTTCTGTGGGCCGTCGAGAACGGCATCACGAAGGGCACGAGCAGCACGACGTTCAGCCCGGACGATACCTGCACCCGCGCCCAGATCGTGACCTTCCTCTGGCGCTCTGAGCAGTCCCCGGCGGCAGGCAGCAGCAACCCGTTCACGGATGTTTCCGCCGACGCGTACTACGCCGACGCGGTTCTGTGGGCAGTAAAGGAAGCGATCACCACGGGCACCACCCGCACCACCTTCAGCCCCGACGCAGAATGCACCCGCGCCCAGATCGTCACCTTCCTCTGGCGCTGCAAAAAGTGACCGGCTGAGCTGCGGAAAACCAGCAGAACGAAAATAAACGACCCGCACCGCCAATTTAAGGCGGTGCGGGTTTATATCTGCAAGCGGGAGAAGAACTGCTCGCGCGCAGTGCTGCGGTAGGTGCGGCTGATGGGAACGCGCAGGCCGCCCGGCAGCTGAACGCGCAGCTGAACGCGGAAGCCCTGCCGCTCCAGCTCCTGTGAGCGGGAAAACAGATACGCGTCAACGATCGGATTCTCGCAGATCCCCAGATGCGCCTGCACCTGCGCCTGCGCGGAAACCTCGTTTGAATACGCCGCGGCAGCCTGATACTGTCCGGACTGCAGCAGCGCCTGCATGGTGTCAAGATGCTTGGCAATATCGTGCCGCATACGTCGGATGTTCGCGTATTGCGCGGTGAGCGCGGCATAATGCTCCTTCTGCCGGTCGATCTGCGCGGAGAGAAGGTCGTTTTTCGCCTTGAGCGCACTGCGCTGCGCCATGCCGCGCACGGCAAGATACAAAAACGCGTCCGCCGCGATGCAGACCAGCATTGCGGCAATGACCTATGTCATCCTCGGCCTGTGCGTGGCCGTTGCGGGCTTTATCAAGGTCAGCCGTTTCTCCACCATCAACTATTCCGTCGTCGCCAAGGACATTGAAATGGATGCGATCCTGGCTGTTGCGGTCGGCGGCAACAGCTACAGCGCCAATATGCTGGCCATCAACGTCAAGCGCACGAAATTCCTCGCGCACCTCATCTGCGGCATTCTCGCAGGCATCGGCGGCTTCGTGTATTTCCTGCACGTCGGCTCCGGCTCCCCGTCGCACGCAAGCGGCGCGGAAATGAACGCCATCGCGTCCTCCATCATCGGCGGCACAATGCTGACCGGCGGCGTCGGCAATATCATCGGCACGCTCTTTGGTGTTTTGTCCCTGAGCACGATCAAGAATATCGTCTCCTCGCTGGGACTTGACGAGGCATGGTGGACAAATATCACGGTTGCTGCTATGATATGTCTGTTCCTTGTGATCCAGAGTCTAGTGCTCTCGCGCAAAAACAAGGACGAATAAGCACCGCAATCTGTAATTTTGATAGGAGAGATACTATGAAACACTATGAATTCTGGTTCATCGTCGGCTCGCAGACGCTCTATGGCGAGGACGTTCTGACCACCGTCGCCAATCGCGCGGAGGAAATGGCGCAGAAGCTGTCCGCCGTGCTGCCGTATCCGCTCAAATACAAGGTCACAGCTAAATCCAGCGCCGAGATCACGCAGGTCGTGAAAGAGGCCAATTATGATGATTCCTGCGCCGGTATCGTCACATGGTGCCACACGTTCAGCCCGTCGAAGATGTGGATCAACGGTCTGGATCTGCTCCAGAAGCCGTGGCTGCATTTCGCCACGCAGTATAACCGCGAAATTCCCAATGAAGAGATCGACATGGACTTCATGAACCTCAATCAGGCAGCGCACGGCGACCGCGAGCACGGCTTCATCGGCGCGAGACTTCGCAAGCCGCGCAAGATCATCGCCGGGTACTGGCAGGATGAGGACGTACAGGCGCGCATCGGCAGCTGGATGAAGGCGGCCATCGGCGTAGCCGTCTCGAAGGACATGAAGGTCATGCGTTTCGGCGACAATATGCGCAACGTCGCCGTCACCGAGGGCGATAAGGTAGAGGTACAGAAGAAGCTCGGCTGGGAGGTCAACACCTGGGCCGTCGGCGATCTCGTGAAGGAGATGAATGCCGTTTCTGAGGCTGAAATTGACGAACTCATGGCCGTTTACCGCGAAAAGTATGACTTTGCGACCGACGATATCAATGCCATCCGCTATCAGGCACGTGAAGAAATTGCCATGAAGAAGATGATGGACGCGGAGGGCTGCAAGGCGTTCTCGAATACGTTCCAGGATCTCTACGGCATGGAGCAGCTGCCGGGCCTTGCCTCCCAGCACCTCATGGCGCAGGGCTACGGTTACGGCGGCGAGGGCGACTGGAAGGTCGCGGCCATGACCGCCATTCTGAAGGCCATGGGTGAAAACGGCAACGGCGCATCCGCGTTCATGGAGGACTACACCTATCACCTCGTCAAGGGGCAGGAATATTCCCTCGGCGCGCATATGCTCGAGGTCTGCCCGTCCGTTGCATCGGGCCGTCCGCGCATCGAGACGCACTTCCTCGGCATCGGCATGAACGAAAAGGATCCCGCTCGTCTCGTCTTTGAAGGCAAGGCTGGCAAGGGCGTTGTCACGAGCCTCATCGACATGGGCGGCAGACTGCGCCTCATCGTGCAGGATATTGAGGCCGTCAAGCCTATCATGCCCATGCCGAACCTGCCGGTCGCCCGCGTTATGTGGCGCGCGATGCCCGATCTCACCACGGGCGTCGAATGCTGGATCACCGCTGGCGGTGCACACCACACCGTTCTTTCCTACGACGTGACTGCCGAGCAGCTGCGCGACTGGGCGAGAATGATGGAAATCGAATTTGTCCACATCACGAAGGACACCACGGTCGAGGGCTTGGAGCATGAGCTGTTCCTGAACGACCTTGCGTGGAAGCTGAAAAACTGAATCAGGGCATAAAAACGCCGGAGGCCTCCAAAGGAGCGCCCTCCGGCGTTTTGCATATCGTTACTGAAAGTGCTCCGCGAAAGCGTCCCATTGCTCGCGCAGGTGTTCGCGGCTGCGTTTGAGCACATCGACGCACAGGCCGAGCGACTGGTAATACTCGTCGGAGAAGCGGCGGCGGGCGGAATGGCCGCCGGAGCGGTACTGCTCGATCACGATCTCATAGCGCTGCTGCGCGCGGTGGACAGCGTCGTCCCAGGAAATATAAATTTCCTCCTGCGCTTGCCTGCCCACGCGCTTCAGGACCTCCGGTTCATGGCAGAGCTTTGCGAGCAGCGCTGCCATGGAGTCTGCGTTTTCCTCGATCAGGAAGCCGTTTCTGCCGTCCGTGATATCCTCTGCGGCACAGCTGCCGCGCACCAGCACGCTTGCCAGCTCACAGGCCGCCGCTTCGCGCACAACAAGGCCGTTCGTATCGAACGTCGACGGGAACAGGAACAGATCGCCCCTGCAGTACCACGCGCGGATGACGCTGCGGTCATATTGGGGCGAGGTAAAGAACACGCAGTCCGAAAGCCCAAGCTCGTTTGCGTAGGCGACGACCTCGTCCTTATCCCCGCCGCTGCCAACGAAGACCATGCGGAACGGGTGCCCCGCGTCCTTGAGCTTTTTGAGCGCGTCCAGCGTGATGCGCAGGCCCTTGTACCACATCATGCGGCCCACGAACAGGAAAACCGGCACGCCCTCCGGCAGATCAAAGTCCCGGCAGACCGCGCGCACGTCCTCCTCCGGTACGCGGCCGCGTGCGAAGTCGACGCCGTTCGGCATCACGCGCCAGTCGCCCTGATAGCCGAGCGAGCGCAGGTTCTCCCCTGCCCCATGGCTGACCGTCCAGACCTCGTCGAAGGCGCTGATGTTGTCGACGAGCAGCTTTTTTGCGCCCTCCTGCAAAAGCTTTGCGTGGATGGCGTTGGCAATGTCAATGTCAAACTTGGTGTGGTACGTAAAGACCGCCGGGACGTGGATGCGGGCGCGCAGCTCGCGCGCGAGGACGGCGGAGGTGATCGGGCAGTGGCAGTGGATAAGATCGAACGGGTATTCCATAAGCGTCTGCATGGTCTTCTCCGAGAACGGGAAGCCCGCGTGATAGCCGACGAGCTTCGTCATGTCGATGCTGGGATAGCGCACGACCGGGAATGAGAAGCCGCTGTCATCCGCACCGGGATAGGCTGGCGTTGCGACGACGGCCCTGCTCCCGCTCTCGGTGATCGCGCGGCCATAATTGACGACCGCATTCGCAACACCGTCTGTTACGGGCGGGAAGGAATCGTTGATGAGGCAGATGGTTCTATTGGACATGAGGTGTCTCCTTTATGTAATGAGCGTGAGTGGTTTTCTATTGCGTTTTTTAACGCATCCTGTAGGGGCCGACGACTCTGTCGGCCCGAAAATGTCACGAATTCGCCGAAAAGTTCTGTAGAAAAGCTGCATTCTGCGGGCGGACAGAGGCGTCCGCCCCTACAAGGAGCTGACGATTCTGCCTCAGACGCTCCCGCGTTCATGCCTCCGATCGTCGCGGATGAACATGAGGATGAAGCTGACGAGCAGCAATCCGCAGCAGACCCAGATGGCGCGGATGTCAGTGAACTCCGTCACGAGACTGCCGAGGCCTGCGCCTGCGGCGAAGACCTGACCGCGGCTGATGTAGGTATAGGCGTCCTGAAAGCCGCCGGAGAGCGTGACGAAGACTGCTGCGCGGAAGGTATCGGACATCTGCCCGTGAAAATGATGGCTGCGCTGCATACCGCACCTCGTTTGAGTTAGACTTGCGCCGCAAGTCCGGCGCAAACGACCCATATTACATGCGATAACCGAAAAAACGTAAACCCTTTCTGCAAAAACCGCTTGACTCGCACTCGCCGAAAAGAACGTGTTTGAGGGCGACGTGACAGGATAAGGATGGATCTGAAAAATTCGTGACCGAAATTACCATCCCGGTGCGCCCTGCCGGATAGACGGAAAATTTTTGCCGGGGGTGTTGTTTTATGCCGGGTTTCGTTGTATACTGGGAGTCAGAATAACAGCGGAAAAACCGCATAATGGAGGTAAGATACCATGTTTACAAAGCTGATCGACGCGCTGAAGGCTACCCGCCGCACCATCGTCTTTACCGAAGGCCCCGACGCCCGTATTCTCGAAGCGGCTGATCGCCTCATCAAGGACGATCTGATGAACGTCATCCTCATCGGCAATGTCGACGAGGTCAAGGCCGCAGCCGAAAAGGGCGGCTTCGACATTGCCAAGGCCGAGATCATCGATCCGGCCACCTATGCCGGCATGGACGAGATGGTCGCAAAGATGGTCGAGCTGCGCAAGGGCAAGATGTCCGAGGAAGACTGCCGCAAGGCACTCGCCAAGGGCAATTATTTCGGCACCATGCTCGTCAAGATGGGCAAGGCCGACGCACTGCTCGGCGGCGCGACCTATTCCACTGCCGACACTGTCCGTCCGGCGCTGCAGCTGGTCAAGACGAAGAAGGGCGCGCATCTGGTGTCCTCCTCCTTCATTCTCTTCCGCAAGGACAAGGACGGCAATGACGAGAAGTACTGCATGGGCGACTGCGCCATCAACATCGACTATCAGGATACCGTCGACAAGGCGACCGGCGAGGTGACCTTCACGGCAGCGCAGAAGCTGGCTGAGGTCGCGGTCGAGTCTGCCCGCACGGCAGAGTTCTTCGGCATCGACCCGAAGGTCGCGCTCCTGTCCTTCTCGACGAAGGGCTCCGGCAAGGGCGGCACGGTCCAGCTCAGCCACGACGCCACCATCGAGGCGCAGAAGCTTGCACCCGAGCTGGCCATCGACGGCGAAATGCAGTTTGACGCGGCCGTCTCCCCGGTCGTCGGCCAGCTGAAGTTCCCCGGCAGCAAGGTCGCGGGCTATGCCAACACGTTCATCTTCCCGTGCATCGAAGCCGGCAACATCGGCTACAAGATCGCCCAGCGCCTCGGCGGCTTTGAGGCCTACGGCCCCATCCTGCAGGGTCTGAACGCCCCCATCAACGACCTCTCCCGCGGCTGCAACGCCGACGAGGTCTACAAGATGGCCATCATCACCGCTGGTATGGCGTAAGCCCCTTTTGTATGCACTTCCCTTGTTTATTGTAGGGGCCGATGCCCACATCGGCCCGTTGGGAAGTTGCGAATTCGCCGCAGATTACCGTAAAAACGGTGCATTCTGCGCGGGCCGATGTGGGCATCGGCCCCTACGCACTCCGTCAAAGCCAAAACGCGAGCTTCGCTTGCGTTTTGGAGCGGAAGAAGGAAGCCGACAGGATAAGCAGCCTTGCTTTGCAAGGATGCGTTCCGAAAGGCTTTCTTCTGACGAAGGTCACTCACGCGACCTGTACAAAAACTTCGTGGGGATACTGCCGCAAGGCAGCATCCCCACATCTTTGCCTTGGAGTATTATTTCTTATGAAACTGACTGATTATCTGGGCGATAAGCCCTTCTGGCGCGTGACCGTGAAGCTGGCGGTTCCAGTCGCGCTGCAAAACGTATTGACAAGCTCGTTCCAGCTGGTCGACACGCTGATGGTGTCGCAGCTGGGCGACGTGACGCTCTCCGCCGTCGGCATGGCGGCCCAGTGGGGCTGGCTTTGCGGCCTTCTGGGCTTTGGCCTGTGCTCGGGCATGAGCGTGTTTATCTCGCAATATTGGGGCGTCAAGGATCTCAAGGGCATCCGGCGCGTGATGGGCATCGGCCTGATGCTGGCGATGTTCGTTTCGCTCGGCTTTCTGGCCGTCGCGCTGGCGGCGCCCGCGTGGGTCATCGGCCTGTTCAATCAGGACCCCGCCGTCGTGGACACCGGCTGCCGGTATCTGCGCATCGTCTGCTTCTCCTATCCTGCCGTCGCGCTGACGTATCTGCTGTCCAACGTCCTGCGCGGTACAGAGCGCGTCCGCCTGCCGCTCTATGTCTCTATCGTCACGACCATCGCCAACGCCTTTGCGGACTATGGCCTGATCTTCGGCGCGTTCGGCCTGCCGCGGCTCGGCGTAGAGGGCGCGGCCATCGCAACGTGCATTTCGTCCTGGCTGGGGCCGGTGCTGATTCTGATCTTCTCTGCGTTTGAGAAAAACCTGCTGGTCGGCCCGGTGCGGGAGCTGCTTGACTTCAACCTGAAGCAGCTCGGCGAGTTCTGCGCCCGCGCACTGCCCGTCATGTCGAACGAAGGCCTGTGGGCGCTCGGTATGCTCATGCTCAACCGCATTTATGCCAACATGGGCTATGAATATTACGCGGGCATGACCATCTTCAAGACGTTTTCCGAGCTGGCCTTCGCGTTCTATGTCGGCCTCGGCAACGCCTGCGTCATCATGGTCGGCAAATCCATCGGCAGCGGCAAAATTCAGCGCGGCGTGTCCGACGCCCGGCGCTTTTCCGTGCTGGTGCCGCTGATGGGCCTCGTTGTGGGCCTGACGATGATCGCCGCGCGGCACCCGCTCGTGTCCCTGTTCGCCATGGGCGACAATCTTTCGGCCACGACCATCTCAACGGCCTACGCCGTGACGATCTTCTGCTCGCTGGAATACTGCTTCCGCAATATCTCCTATGTGCAGGTCGTGGGCGTGTTCCGCTCCGGCGGCGATACGCTGACGGGCATGATCTTCGACCTTGCAAGTCTCTGGGTCGTCGCCATCCCGCTGGCGCTGCTGGGTACGCGGGTGCTGCACGTGTCGTTCCTCGGCGTCGTGGTCCTCGCGTATCTGGGCGAGGACATCCCGAAGAGCATCCTGTGTCTGCTCCACTTCAGATCCATGCGCTGGCTCAAGCCCGTCACCGAAGAGGGACGCGCGGGACTGAAGGCGTATAGAGAGGAAGAATAACCGCCGTACCAAAGGCTCCCCTTGTTCCAAAGGGGAGCCTTTGCCGCTTCATAGAAGATGGGAATGCTGCAGCGCACTGCCGGCTCTGCCTGCTTTTCCCTGCCCATGTCCCGACTGTATCCGCGCGGCGAATCTGCCACACTAAGGGCAGAACTTTCGGAAGAGGGGATGCAGATGAAAAAACAGCTGCGGGGGCTTTTCTGCGCAGCGGCGCTGGCAGCGGTGCTGGCGCTTCCTGCGCGGGCAGCGGAGCAGACGCACCGCGCCTATCTTTGCGGCTACCCGGATGGAAGCATCCAGCCGGGTGCGCCCGTCACGCGGGCGCAGCTTGCCTGCGCGCTCGTGCGGCTGGCGGAGGAGCCGCTGCCGGAGCCGGAGCGCGTGACGTTTTTTGATGTGCCTAGCGACCACTGGGCCTGCGCGCAGATCGGGAAGCTCACGGGCCTGGGACTGCTGCCGTTCGGAGACGGCGGCTGGTTCCTGCCGTCTGCCGCAGTCAGCTGGCGGGAGTTGTGCGGTGTGCTGGACACGCTGGCGGACTCGGAGACGGGCCGCGAGATATTTCCGGCGCTGACTGGTGCGTGGGAAGAGAAAACGGTTTTTGAAGCGGGGCAGGGGAGCGCCGCAGGCAGCGCGGCGGTCAGCCGGGCGGAGCTTGCGCGCGCAATGAACAGTTTGCTCTCCCGCAGTCCGGACAGGGAAGACGCGCAGCTGCGTGCCGCCGCGTGGTACTGGGACAATCAGGACGAGACGGCGTGGTATTACGCCGATCTGATCGAGGCGGCGGTCGATCATACCTGCCGCGTCCCGGTCGCGGCGGAGCAGTGGACGGGCATCGGCTAGATATTGTTCCGCAATCGCAAACGGCGTGCAAAATGCTCAAAAATGGGGCGCGAAGTTTGTAAAAAATGGCGGGCAGAAAATTTGACAGGAGCATTGAATTTTTTTTGCCCGCCCTTTATAATGAAACTACAATCTAAGATTGGTAGCTGTAAGGAAGTGTTTCGCACACGGGCTGCAACTATCACTCGGCTTGCACGGCAGAGTGTTTCAGATGAAGATCTGAAGCACTTTTGTTATATGCACCGGTGAGCATCACGAAAAGGAGGACTCCCCATGAACTTACTCACAAACGGACGCGTCATCACCCGCGACGAGGGCGGCAAGGGCTATTACGAAAAAGGCGCCGTCGCCTATGAAGGCACCAAAATCGTCGAGGTCGGCGAAGAAGCCGCGCTGCGCGCAAAATACCCGCAGGCCGAGATCATCGACGCCAAGGGCGGCGTCATCATGCCCGCATTCATCAACGCGCATACCCACATCTATTCCGCGCTGGCACGCGGCCTGTCCATCGTCGGCAACAATCCCACGAACTTCTATGAGGTCCTCGACGGTACGTGGTGGGCCATGGACCGCAAGCTGACGCTCGAAGGCTCCCGCGCCTCCGCAGATGCCCTGTACATCGACTGCATCAAGCAGGGCGTTACGACCATTTTCGACCATCACGCGGCCTACTGCGAGATCCCCGGCTCCCTGTTCCAGATCGGCGAGAGCGCCAAGAAATTCGGCATCCGCTCCTGTCTGTGCTACGAGGTCTCCGACCGCGACGGCGAGGAAAAGTGCCTGCAGGCCATCAAGGAGAACGCCGACTGGATCACCTACTGCGAACAGCAGAAGGACCCGATGCTCGCCGCCATGTTCGGCGGCCACGCGCTGTTCACCATCTCCGACAAGACCTTCGATCGTATGGTCGAGGCCAACAATGGCCGTACCGGCTATCACATCCACGTCTCCGAGGGCATGAACGACGTCTATGACAGCCTGCAGAACTACGGCCGCCGCCCTGTGCAGCGTCTGCACGACCACGGTATCCTGGGCGACAAGACTATTCTCGGCCACTGCATCCATGTGAACCCGGCTGAGATCGAACTCATCCAGAACACCCACACCATGGTTGTCAACAACCCCGAGTCCAACATGTCCAACGCCGTCGGCGTCTGCCCGGTGCTGCCGCTGTCCAAGGCGGGCATCCTGCTCGGCCTCGGCACCGACGCATGGACAAACGATATGATCGAATCGCTCAAGGCCGCGCTCTGCGTCCAGCGCCTGAACGCCTGCCTGCCGAACGTCGCGTGGTGCGAAGTGACCGGTATGCTGTTTAAGAACAACGCGAAGATCGGCGCAAAGTATTTCCCGGACGAGCTGGGCGTGCTCAAGGCCGGCGCCGCCGCCGATATCATCGTCATGGATTACAAGCCGTACACTCCGTTTTCGGATGAGAATATCGATGGCCACATCCTTTTCGGCATGACCGGCAAGCTCTGCCGCACGACCATTGCCAACGGCAAGCTTCTGATGAAGGACCGCGAGCTCATCGGCATCGACGAGGAAGCCGAAAACGCCCACATCCTCGAAGCCGCCAAGAAGCTCTGGGGCGCACTGAACCACAGAGAATATTAAGCCACCTTCTGCGTTTTGTAGGGGCCGATGCCCACATCGGCCCGTGCAGAATATACCTGTTTTTGCGGAAATCTACGGCGAATTCGCAACTTCTCAACGGGCCGATGTGGGCATCGGCCCCTACAGTGAAGAACAGGAGGGTTCCCAATGTACGAAGCCACCCGTCAGAGAGTCTGCAAGTGGCTCCTGCTTGCCGTGCTTGTGTTCTCTACGCTCGACGCCGCGCTGTTTGCCCTCTTCGATATCGGAACGGAGCGGCTCGGCCTGCGCTGTCTCAATTCGTTCTTTGAATTCTACCTGCCGGAGCTGTTTCCGGGGAAGCTGACCGTGTATATTGCCGCGTTTGCCGGACTGGCCGCGCTGGTCGGCTGGCTCCTGCTGCTTTGCGGAAAACGCGCGGGAACAACCGTGATCTTTGCCGTTTCAGTCCTTCCGTTTTTCAAAAGTATTCTGATCTTCCTGACCAGCATTCTGGCCCTGTTCAGCGCAGCGGATCTCGGCGCGCAGGCGCTGGCATTCGCAAAGGATTTCGTGACATTCGTCACAGCCGGTCTGCCCATCGTATTGATGCTTTTCTGGAAGGGCCGCGGCTATTAAAACTTAGGAGGTAATCAAATGTCTGAAAAAATGTATCCGATCCCGTTCAAGTCTCTGATGAACTGGATCGTCACCGAATATGCCCGTGAGAGTGAGATCTTCGGCGTGCATACGCCGTATTATGCCGCGGGCAAGACGCTCCCCATCTTCGGCGAGACGATCGAGACCCCGTTCGGCCCGGCAGCAGGCCCCAACAGCCAGCTGGCGCAGAACATCATCGCCGCCTATTTTGCAGGCGCCCGCTTCTTCGAGGTCAAGACCGTGCAGAAGATGGACGGCGAAGAGCTGGCCCGCTGCGTGCCGCGTCCGTGCATTCTGGCCGCGGACGAGGGCTATAACCAGGAATGGTCAACCGAGCTCGAAGTCCCGCAGGCGCAGAACGAATATATCAAGGCCTGGTGCGCGCTCAAGGTCCTGTCCAGGGTCTACGGCCTCGGCTCCCCGGACGGCTTCGTGTTCAATATGTCCGTCGGCTACGATCTCGAGGGCATCAAGGGCGAAAAGGTCAACAGCTACATCGACAACATGATGGACGCGTCGAACACCGCGCAGTTCAAAGAGTGCCTCGCCGTCCTGACCGAACTGTTCCCGGAGGAAAAGGACTTCATTGCCGCCATCTCCCCGCGCGTCAGCCGCAGCGTCACGGTTTCCACGCTCCATGGCTGTCCTCCGCAGGAGATCGAGCGCATCGCGTCCTATCTCCTGACCGAAAAGGGACTGCACACCTTCGTCAAGTGCAACCCAACCATCCTCGGCTACAAGACCGCCCGCACCATTCTCGACTCCATGGGCTATGACTACATCGTCTTCGACGAGCACCACTTCAATGAGGATCTGCAGTGGGCCGATGCCGTGCCGATGTTCGAGCGCCTGCAGGCGCTGGCAGACTCCAGGGGCCTGGAATTCGGCCTCAAGCTCTCCAACACCTTCCCCGTCGACACCACCCGGAACGAATTGCCCGGTACAGAAATGTACATGTCCGGCCGCAGCCTCTTCCCGCTGACCATCGAGATGTGCAGCCGCATCAGCCGTCAGTTTAACGGCAAAATGCGCATTTCCTTCGCGGGCGGCGCGGAATTCTTCAACTGCGACAAGCTGTTTGCGGCCGGCATCTGGCCCATCACCGTTGCCACCACCATCCTGAAGCCCGGCGGATACAACCGTCTGGCCCAGATGGTCGAAAAGACGGAAAAGCTGCCGTATCACGCGTTCAATGGCACGGATTCCGCCGCGATCAGCGATATGTCCGCCGCCAGCCACAGCGACTTCCATCACCTCAAGCCCATCAAGCCCCTGCCTGCCCGCAAGAGTGAGGACAAGGTGCCCCTCATCGACTGCTTCACCGCACCCTGCAAGGGCGGCTGCCCCATCCATCAGGACATTCCGGAGTACATGGAGCTTGTCCGCCGCGGACTGTACGGCCCGGCGCTGAAGCTGATCACGGAAAAGAACCCGCTGCCGTTCCTGACCGGCACGATCTGCGCGCACCGCTGCCAGAACAAGTGCTCGCGCAACTTCTATGACGAATCCGTCCACATCCGCGACACCAAGCTCGTCGCAGCGGAGCACGGCTACGGCGCGCTCATGGCGTCCATGAAGCCGACCGCGAAGCTGCCCGGCAAGAAGGCCGCGATCATCGGCGGCGGCCCGACCGGCATTGCAGCTGCCTACTTCCTCGCCCGCGGCGGCGTGGAAACCACGATCTTCGAGCGCGAAGCGAAGCTCGGCGGCGTGCCGCGCTATGTCATTCCCGCGTTCCGCATCTCCGACGAAGCGCTCGACAAGGACGTTGCGCTCATGGAGCGCCTTGGCGTCGAAGTCAAGTGCGGCGCACCGGCTCCGAGCGTGGAAGAGCTCAAGAAGCTGGGCTACACCCACATCCTGATGGCCACCGGCGCATGGCAGGCGGGCGAGCTGGGCATCCCCGGCAATGTCAAGGGCGTCATCGGCTGGATGAAGGAAATGAAGCAGCAGGTCAAGCCGTGCCTTGAGGGCCATGTGGTCGTCGTCGGCGCAGGCAACACCGCCATGGACGCAGCCCGCGTCGCCAAGCGCATGGGCGCGGCCTCCTCCACCATCGTCTACCGCCGCACGAAGAAGGAAATGCCCGCCGATGAGCATGAGCTGAAGCTTGCCATCGACGAGGGCGTGAAGCTGGTCGAGCTGGCGGCTCCCGTCGAGCAGAAGGACGGCAAGCTGGTCTGCAATCAGATGAAGCTCGGCGAGCCCGATGCATCCGGCCGCCGCAGCCCCATCGCCACCGGCGAAACGTTTGAGATTCCGTGCGATCTCGTGATCTCCGCCATCGGCGAGAAGGTCGACGCGAAGCTCATGGCCGAAAACGGCATCGAAATGGGCCGCAAGGGCCCGGCCTTCCAGACCAACGTGGAAAACGTCTGGTCGGCAGGCGATGCGCACCGCGGCCCGGCCACCGTCGTCGAGGGCATTGCGGACGCCGCCGCGTTTGCGGAGGCCGTCATCGGCAAGGCGCACACGTATGAAATTCCCGAGCAGGCTTATCCTGCCAAGGCTGATGCGATTGCCAAGAAGGGCATCCTGAAGATGGCCTCCTGCGCCTGCTGTGAGGGCGGACGCTGCCTCGACTGCAATACCGTCTGCGAAAACTGCGTCGATTCCTGCCCGAACCGCGCGAACGTCGTGGTCAAGCTGGCCGATGGCCGCCATGAGATCGTCCACGTCGACAAGATGTGCAACGAGTGCGGCAACTGCACGCAGTTCTGCCCGTATGCCTCCGAGCCGTGCCACGACAAGTTCACGCTCTTCCAGACCGAAAAGGACATGAACGAGAGCGAGAACAGGGGCGTCCTGTTCCTCGGCGGCGACAAGATCCGCGTCCGTCTGGAAAAAGACGAAGTCCTCGACCTGTCCCAGCCGAACGAGCTGCCGCAGGATATTGAGACTCTGATCCTTACCCTCCGCGGCAAATACAGCTACCTCTACACCGAATAAGATAAGCCGCAGTGTGCCCTTCTCCGACCCGGAGAAGGGCACACTTGCGTTGGCGTGCAAAACTCCGTCTTGACAAGGTGCAAGATGCGATTTATAATCATCGATACGTATTGGATGATTTTTATTCAAAACGAAAACAGAACAGCACAGACAGCCAGACGCGAAGACGCAGCGCAGCCCGGATAAACCGGATTGTGCTGCATTTATTTTTTATCAGGAGTTATATGAGAATGAAGCAAATTGTGGTATACGTCCACGGAAAGGGCGGCTCGGCGGAGGAAGCGGAGCACTATAAGTTCCTGTTCCCGGACAGCGAGGTGATCGGCTTTGATTACCGTGCGCAGGCCCCGTGGGAGGCCAGGGAGGAATTTCCACAGTTTTTTGCTGCCCAGCGCGCACGCTGCGGGCGGCTCACGCTGATCGCGAACAGCATCGGCGCGTTTTTTCGCTGCTTTCGCTGGATGAGACGCTGGTCGACGCGGCGGATCTGATCTCTCCGGTCGTGGACATGGAGAAGCTGATCTGCAATATGATGAAGTGGGCGAACGTGACCGAGCGGGAGCATAAAGACTGAAAAACACATGCGTGCGTGAAAAGTCTTCTTGTTCGGCTTTTTGCGTGGTTTACAGCAATTACCTTGCTTTTTTTCGCTCCGCGTAGTATAGTATGCTAAAATACCTGCTCTGCTTTCAGGAGGTTCGGCTATGGCACTCAAAGAGAATTACCGGGAATTGCTGATCGACGCGGTCGTCCGCGTTGCTGCGCGCGAGGGGCTTGACCGCACAACGACCAAGCTGATCGCGGCGGAGGTTCCGTGCAATGAGGTCTATATCTACCGGAATTTCGGCAGCAAGGACGCGCTGCTTCAGGCCGCGTTCAGCCGCACTGACCTGCGCTTCGTGCAGACGATTCTGAAAAATCTGGACGTGATGGACGCGCCCGGCCAGCCGCTGGAGCAGCGCTGCCGCGCGCTGTGGGAGCCGGTGTGGCGCTTTTGCCTGGCCCAGCCGGACGACATTCGGTTCTATCTGCGCTATTATTATTCCGCGCAGTTCCTTGCCAGCGCCCACGAGCTGCACCACCGCAATTACCAGCAGCTTCAGGCCCGTCTCAGCCGCTACTTCATCTCCTCGCACGACAGCTGGCTGCTGATGGCGCATATATTTGAGACGATCCTCAGCTTTGTCTCGCACGTGCTCTGCGGCGATCTGCAGGATACGCCCGAACTGGACGAGCAGGTCTTCAGCCTCATCTTCCGCACGCTGCAGCCCTATATGCTGCCGTAAATATCCGCAAATCTCGAAAAAAACACTTGACTTTTCCGGAACTTCTGCTATAATAAACCTGCAATTTGAGTTGCGGGTGTAGCTCATCCGGTAGAGCGCCACCTTGCCAAGGTGGAGGTAGCGAGTTCGAGCCTCGTCACCCGCTCCAAACGCTGCGAACAGTTTCGTTCGCAGCGTTTTTTTGTCTGTTCGGACGCGGACGATCTTCGCACAGGCCCGCCGCGCCGCGGCCCGTATGATCCTTTAGGCTGGCTTTAGGTGCGTCTGCTATGCTGGGGCCATAAAGGAGGTCATGTTCTGTGCTTGATTCGATCATTACCTCGGAAATAATGCCGGCGATCTTTCTGCTGTGCTCGGCGGCCTCCGTGCTGCCCGGCGTCGCCGCAGAGCTTCTGCAGCACGATCTTCTGCGCCCGCACGTCGGACAAAGAAGCGCTCTGACGCTTGCGGTTCACAGAGAGTGCCTGTATAATCAAAACAGAACATAAGAGGAGGCGGCGGTATGCGGCTTTTGCTTGCGGAGGACGAGGCAGATCTGGCCGAGGCGCTCGGCGTGTTTTTTGAAAAGAATCATTTTTCGTATCCACGAACCGGGATATCAACGATATGCTCGACCTCATCTGCGAAGGGCCGGACCCCGGCGCACCTGCCGGGAAGCTGCAGTCCGGCCCGGACGCGGTGCGGTCCATGCAGCAGCCGCAGGAGCCGCCGAAGGGGCCGGTCAATCAGGAAACACAGTATTCCATGCGCTATTTCACCCTGACGCTTGACACGGACGGGCCGCTGGACCGCCTGTTTGACCGCTTCTACCGGCCGGACGCCTCCCGCACCGCTGCGACCGGCGGCTTCGGCATCGGCCTCTCCATCGCCAAGAGCATCGCAGAAGCCCACCACGGCACCATCCGCGCCAGCGTGCAGGAAAGCCGCATCACATTTGCCGCAGAGCTGAAATGAGTGCGGGAGCACGATAGATGATCTCGCTCAAAGCCGCCCCTTGCCGCCCCGCGCGCGGTAAGGAGCGGTGGTGTAAAACGAACACCCCGTATGTCTGACATACGGGGTGTTTTGCGGATTTACGGAAGTGTTCGGATGCAGTCCTTCAGGAGCTGCATAAATGCTTCGCGGTCGAGCTTCAGCAGCACAAGCGCGTTTTTCTGCTCGAATTTTTTGTCGCTCTGCAGATCGGTGACGGTCTTGCCGAGCGTAAGCTCGGCCTGCGTTTCCACGAAAACGCCCGCCATTTTTCCCTCGAACAGCTCCGGGTGTGCCAGATACAGGACAGGGCAGGAATCATGCTGCGCGACGCCCGTGAGCCCAACGGTCTGCACCGCGCTCCACGCGCAGGCAAACAGCTCGCGTACCAGGCTGCCGCAGCGATTGCCGTATCCGGCCATTTCATCCCAGTCTGCGGGGCGAAGCTCGGCCTGCATCGTAACGTCAAGACCGCACATGACGAGCGGCACGCCGGATTTAAACACGATCTGCGCCGCGTCCGGGTCGTCGTAAATGTTGAACTCCGCCGCAGGCGTCACATTGCCGCCGACGGCTGCGCCGCCCATCAGGGCGATGGAGTGCAGCAGAGTTTTCAGCTCCGGGTATTTTGTCAGCGCGATGGCCACGTTTGTCAGCGGCCCGGTCGCGACCAGACGCAATTCGCCCGGCATCCGCTTCGCCGCTTCATAGAGTGCGTCCCACGCGGGCGTGGTTTCAGGCGCACAGTCCGGCAGGGGCAGCTTGACATCTCCGAGGCCGTTTTCGCCATGGAACTTGCCGGCCACGTGCGGTTCCCGCACAAGGGGGCGCTCCGCGCCGGGATAGACCGGATAATCGGCGCCCAGCAGATGCACGATGCGCCGTGTGTTCGGGAAGGTGTTGTAGAGGGGGCTGTTGCCCGCCACGGCGGACAGCGCGACGACCGAAAGCTCCGGCAGCGCGTGGGCCAGCATGATCGCAACGGAATCGTCCGTGCCGGTGTCGCAGTCGATCCAGACTGGAATCTGTTTGGTTGTCATGCCTCTGCCTCCCCGTAGAATTTGATGGCTTCGACCAGCAGATCGGCGAAGCGGCCCCGGTCAACGTCCATCAGCACGTCCGCATTCGGCGCGTGCCCGGAGAAGCCGAGCAGATCGCCCACGGTCGTGCCGCGGCAGTATTCGCCCGCTGTTTCGATCTGGACATACATGGGCCGGATGGTGAAAATTTCGGGATGGATGAGCGCCATGACCGCGCACGGGTCGTGCATCGGCGCACCAGCGTAGCCAATGGAGCGGTGGAATCGGTAGAAGAACTCCAGCCACTGCGCAACGATATCGCTGACCGGATTTCCGAGCGCGCGCACGCGCTCAAAATCCTCCGGCATGATCAGCGCCTTTTCCGTCACGTCCAGACCGGCCATTGTGATGGGGACGCCGGATGTGAATACGATCCGTGCTGCCTCCGGGTCGACGAGAATGTTGAATTCCGCCGCAGGCGTCCAGTTGCCGGTGGCGATGCCGCCGCCCATCAGGGAAATGCGGGCGATTTTGCATTTCAGCTCCGGGTGCGCCAGCAGCAGCGCCGCAACGTTCGTCTGCGGGCCGGTCGCCACGATGGTGACAGGCTCCGGCGATTCGCGCAGCACCTTCGCCATCAGCTCCGGCGCGGAAAGCGCAGAGGCTTCAAACGCAGGCTCCGGCAGCGCCGGGCCGTCAAGGCCCGATTCGCCGTGGACAGACGGCGCGTTCATCACGTCGTTCAGAAGCGGATGCGGGCAGCCCTTCCCGACCGGCGCGTGCAGGCCGATGAGCGTGCAGACGCGCAGTGCGTTATAGGTCGTTTTTTCAATCGTCTGGTTGCCGCAGCAGGACGTTACGGCAAGGATCCCGAGATCCCGGCTGGCCCGCGCCAGGACCCACGCAATGGCGTCGTCATGGCCGGGGTCGCCGTCGAGAATGACGGGGATCTTTTTGTGTTCGGACATAAAGCCCTCCTTATTTGAGCGCGGCAGCCGAGTGCAGCTTCTTCGCGCGGCTGCGCCGCACGAGGGAGAAGATCACAAGGCCGATGATGGTAACGGCGTAGGGGATGGGGGAGGCGAGGTTCGAGTCGAGGCCGACGGCGGAGAATTTGATGCCCAGCGCCTGCGCAAAGCCGAACACGAGCGAGGACAGCATACCGCCGAGGCATTCACCGCCGCCCATGGCCTGTGCAGCCAGCGCGATAAAGCCGCGTCCTGCGACCATGTCAAGGGACCATCCGGCCGCGTAGTACATCGACATGAACGCGCCGCCGAAGCCGCACATGAGGCCGGAGAAGCCGATGGCGATGTACTTGATCTTCAGCACGGAAACGCCGACGGAGCTGGCCGCGTTCGGGTTTTCGCCGACCGCGCGGATATTGAGACCGAGGCTCGTCTTATACAGCATCACGCTCGTGAGCGCGCAGCAGATGAACGCGATCCACGTCAGAAGGTTGTGTCCCGAAATGATGCTGCCCAGGAAGGGGATCTTGTCGATCAGCGGAATGTTGATGTTCGGGATCAGCAGATTTGAGGTGATCAAACCGGTGGAGGACGCCATGGATGTGCCCTCGGACAGGTTCGTGATGACCTTGCACAAAAACAGCGTGCCGCCGGAGCCCATCATGTTGACGGCGATGCCGACAAGCGTGATATCGGTCTTGAGCTGGAAGGCGAAGAAGCCCATCATCAGGCTCATGAGAACGCCGATGGCCAACGCGGCAAGCAATCCCCAGACCCAGCTGTGCGCATAATAGGACACGAGCGAGCCGGTCAGCGCGGAGAACATCATCAGGCCCTCCAGACCGATGTTGCAGAAGCCCGCCTTTTCAACCACGATGGCCGCCAGCGTTGCGAACAGGATGGGCGCGGAAATGCGGATGATGGAGAAGAAGAACTCCGGCGTCAGCAGCATTTTCAGAAAATCAAGCACGCTCGGCACCTCCCTTCTGCGCTTCAAGCGCAGCCTTCGCGGCAAGCTCCTCCTGCGCCGTCTTGACGACCAGCTTCTGCCGGTATTTGGACAGGAACTGCTCGGCGGCGAAGAACAGGAAAATGACGCCCTGAATGATATCGATCAGCTGCGACGGTACGTTTGCATACGTCGCCATCAGCTCGCAGCCCTTTGTGAGATACGCCATGAAGAACGACGCGAACGGTACGAACCACGGATTGTTGCCCGCGAGGATCGCAATGGTGATGCCCGTCCAGCCGTAGCCGGGAAGCGAGCTCCACGAGAACGTCGGGTACCGGCCAAGCATCTCGATGCCGCCGCCGATACCGGCCAGGAAGCCACCCAGCACCTGCGACAGCACGATCACGGTCGCAACCTTCATGCCAGAATATTTGGCAAACGCCTGATTGATGCCGATCATGCGGATGGTGTAGCCCCAGCGGGTGTTGAACATGAAAAGGCCAATCAGCACGACGCAGGCGATCGCAATGACAAAGCCCCAGGAGAGCTTCGAGCCGTTGTCAATGAGCGGCGCGATCCTGGACGTCTCCAGAAATTCATACGACTGGATCTGGCCCTTGGTCTTGTCGGCAAGATACGTGTTCATCAGGTATTTGATGAGATACATGATGATGTAGTTGAGCATCAGCGAGCAGACCATTTCGCTCACATTCAGCTTGGTCTTTAAAAGCGCGGGCAGCAGCATGATCGCGGCAACAGCCAGACCGCCGGCCAGAACGCCCACGACCGGATGCAAAAATGCCGCCATCGGCACATAGACCGCGACCATGCCGGTCGTGAACGCGCCGAGCATGATGCCACCCTCCGCGCCGAGGTTGAACTGGTTGGCGGAGAACATGACGCAGACGGAAAGGCCGGTGAAGATGATGGGGATCATCGAGGCCAGAATGTCGGTCAGACGCTTGAAATCAAAGGTGGTGCCGCTGCGTCCCATGCGGAACAGCGGGCCGACGAGCAGCTGCTTTAATGCGTCGCCGGTGGCGGAAAGCTTCTCGGAGAAGCTGCTTCCGTCTGCCGACAGGAAGATCAGCAGCGTCGCCACAAGCAGCGCGATGAGAATGGCGAGCAGACCGCGGATCACGGAGAACAGGATCTGACGTTTCTTAGTCATGGCAAACCCTCCTGATTTCCTCTTCGCTCTGGGTCTTGAGCCCGAGCATATATTCGCCCATCACATCGTCGGTGAGGGTGGAGGTGTCTTCAAAATACGCGGCAATTTTGCCGCCGTGCATGACGATCAGACTGTCGGACAGCTCCATGACCTCCGCCAGATCTGCCGAGATCAGCAGCACCGCAATGCCGGAGCGAGACAGCTCGACGAGCTTTTTGCGGATGAATTCCGTCGCGCCGACGTCAATGCCGCGCGTCGGCTGGTCGGCAAGAATGAGCACCGGATTGCCGGAGAATTCGCGCGCCACGACGACCTTTTGGATATTACCGCCCGAGAGCATGCCGACCTGCTGCTTGCGGGATTTGCACAAAACGGCGTAGTCCTCGATCAGCCTGTCCGCCTCGTCGTGAATGGCCTTCATGTTGAAAAGCGGGCCATGGTTCAGCCGCTTTTCCGCCGAACGGTCAGAAATGAGATTTTCCTCGATGGACGCGCTGCCCGCAATGCCGTAGAGCATACGATCCTCCGGGATGAGCGCGACGCCCTTGTCGCGCAGCTTCTGCTGCGAAAGGCCGAGAAGATTCTCCGACTGCATCGTCACCGTGCCTGCGTTCGGCGTCAGGAAGCCGAAGAGCATATCGACCAGCTCCTTCTGGCCGTTGCCCTCGACGCCCGCAATGCCGAGAATTTCACCCCGGCGCACGTCGAAGGAGATCTTGTCCAGCATCTTCTTGTGCCACTCGTTGACGTATTCGACGTCGCGCACGCGCAGCACAACATCCGTCGGCTGCGCCTTGTCCTTCTGCACGTTCAGAATGACATCGCGGCCGACCATCAGACGCGAAATTTCCTCCTTCGTCACGTCGCACGTGTTGTAAACGCCCATCGAGCGCCCGCCGCGCATGATCGTCAGCCGGTCGGTGATCTCCATGATCTCGTTCAGCTTGTGCGAAATAAAGACGATGGTATAGCCCTGCTCCTTTAAATGCCGCAGCTCCTTGAACAGCTCGACCGTCTCCTGCGTGGTCAGAACGGCCGTCGGCTCGTCGAGGATCAGGATCTTTGCGCCGCGCACGAGCGCCTTGAGGATCTCGACTTTCTGCTTCATGCCGACCGGGATGTCCATGACCTTGGCCTCAGGTTCGACGTGCAGGTTGTATTTTTCCGCGTATTCCTTTGTGATGGCGACGGCCTTTGCGTGGTCGATGAACAGTCCCTTGCGCGGAGCCATGCCGAGCACCATGTTTTCCGCGACGGTCAGGCTCGGCACGAGCATGAAATGCTGGTGTACCATGCCGATCCCGTGGGAAATGGCGACGGTGGGGGACGAGAGCGTCAGCTTTTCGCCGTGCACCCAGATCTCGCCGCTCGTCGGCTGCTCCAGACCAAAGAGCATCTTCATGAGCGTCGATTTGCCGGCGCCGTTCTCGCCCATCAGGGCGTGGATGGAGCCGGGGCGCAGCTGGAGTCTGGCATGGTCCAGCGCCTTGACGCCCGGGAACTGCTTTTCGATATCAAGCATTTC
>OLPI01001256.1_pt1 | contig 22884 bp, 14 predicted proteins | sample 1672361 | NCBI WGS metagenome assembly OLPI01 (sample SAMEA3136675, study PRJEB25190) | human gut metagenome
AGAATTCGGTGAGCTTGTTAATATGGTATCGCCAATACATATTAAGCAGGGTTCTATGTTACAGGATATACTATCGAAGCTTAAGAAAATGGATGGTGAAACAGAAGATTACATAGCTTATGGAGATACACTTATGTATTCGGGTGTCAGGTTAAAGCAGGCATTCAGTGCAACAGGCTACAATGAGAATGTCCGATTTTTTCAAGATTTTGCAGCAAGATTATACTTTATGGAAGAGGTAGAAGATGATAAGCAGTGACATAATTAGTTCGGGCGGTATTGATAATATATTAAAGGATCTATATATTGATGAAAGCCAGCTTGAATACCAGAGGAAAAGATATATTAATGCTCTGAACCGCTTCACACAATTATATGGTGAAGGAGATGTGTTTATATTCAGTGCACCGGGAAGAAGTGAGATCGGGGGAAATCATACAGATCACCAGTGTGGAAGAGTTCTCGCTGCATCTATTAATTTAGATGCGATCGCAATTGTAGCCAAAAAAGAAAGTGGTATTGTTTTAAAATCAGAAGGATATCCAATGATCAATGTTTCTTTAGCAGATCTTCTCCCAAAAAAAGAAGAAGAAGGAACATCCGCTGGTCTGATTCGTGGTGTTGCTGCAAGATTAAAAGAAGAAGGATATGAAATTGGTGGATTTGAAGCATATGTAACAAGTGATGTTTTAAATGGAGCAGGAATGTCTTCCTCTGCCGCATTTGAGGTGCTGATAGGTAATATTTTATCCGGTCTTTATAATGAGGGAAAGATTTCTCCAGTATTAATCGCCCAGGCAGGACAGTATGCGGAAAATGTTTTCTTTGGTAAACCATGTGGTTTGATGGATCAGATGGCATCTTCCGTTGGAAATCTTATTTTTATTGATTTTGCTGATGTGAAGAATCCTGTAATTAAAAAGGTAAATGTAAATTTTGAAGATTTTAATCATAGTTTATGTATTGTTGATACAAAAGGATCTCATGCAGATTTAACAGATGAGTATGCAGCAATCCCGGAAGAGATGAAAAGAGTAGCAGCATATTTTGGAAAAGAAATATTAAAACAGGTTGATAAGAATGAATTCTATACTAATATTCCTGAAATAAGAAAGGTTGCAGGAGATAGAGCCGTACTTCGTGCAATGCACTGGTTTGAGGAAACAGATCGTGTTATTGACCAGGTAAATGCATTAGAAGAAGAGAATTTTGAGGAATTCAAGAAGTTAATTAAATCTTCCGGAGATTCTTCATTTAAATATCTTCAGAATGTATATTCTGTGAAAAATCTTTCCAGACAGGAGATGGCTGTTGGATTAGCATTAAGTGATGTAATCTTAAAAGGAAAGGGAGTAAGTCGTGTTCATGGTGGAGGATTTGCCGGAACGATCCAGGCATTTGTTCCAAATGATATTGTTGATATTTATAAGAAAAATATGGAAGATATTTTTGGTGAGGATGCCTGCCATGTATTAAAAATCAGAAAATACGGTGGAATGAAAGTTTTATAGAATTTTCCAGGAGGAATGAAAAGTGGGATTAACAAAGAATATTAAAAAGCTTGTTGCCTATGGTATTGGTGCAAGATTAATTCAGCCGGAAGACGAGATCTTTATGATAAATCAGTATCTGGATTTATTTGGTTTAGATGAATATGATGATCCGGATATTGATGATGAGAAGATTGTTCTTGTGGATATTTTAAATGCCCTGACAGATGAGGCATTTGAAAAAGGTATCATTCAAAGTGATGATATCGTAACAAGAGATTTATTTGATACAAAGCTGATGGGAATCATGACACCGCGGCCAAGTGCTGTACAGAAGACATTTAATACTTATTATGAAAAAGGTCCGAAGTATGCTACAGATTATTTTTATGAACTCAGTGAAAATAGCAACTATATAAGAAAAGACCGTATTCAGAAAGACAAAAAGTGGACAGTGGATAGTCCATATGGTGTTATTGATATTACGATTAATCTTTCAAAACCAGAAAAAGATCCTAAGGCGATCGCAGCAGCAAAGAACGCAAAACAGAGTGCGTATCCAAAGTGCCAGCTTTGCATAGAGAATGAAGGATATGCAGGAAGAATGAATCACCCGGCAAGACAGAATCACCGTATTATTCCAATTACTATTCATGGAAGCAGATGGGGATTCCAGTATTCTCCGTATGTCTACTATAATGAGCACTGTATCGTTTTAAATGGTGCGCATACGCCAATGCAAATAAATAGAGATACCTTTGCTAAGTTATTTGATTTTATTCGCCAGTTTCCACATTATTTTGTAGGTTCTAATGCAGATCTGCCAATCGTTGGAGGATCTATCCTTACCCACGATCATTTCCAGGGAGGACATTATACTTTTGCGATGGAACGTGCAGAAATGGAGCAGGAATTTACAATTCCAGGATATGAAGATGTAACAGCAGGTATCGTACACTGGCCATTATCCGTAATACGAATCCGACACAAAGATTCGGAACGTCTTATAGAACTTGCAGATCATATTCTTAAGAAATGGCGTAATTACAGCGATCCGGAAGCATTTATCTTTGAACAGACCAATGGAGAGCCACATAATACGATTACACCAATCGCAAGAAGAAGAGGAGAAGAATACGAGCTTGATCTCACATTAAGAAATAATATCACAACAGAAGAAAGACCACTTGGTGTATATCACCCAAGAGAAGAATATCATCATATTAAGAAAGAAAATATTGGTCTTATTGAGGTTATGGGGTTGGCTGTCCTTCCATCACGTCTTAAAAAAGAAATGGAAAGTCTGGCAGAATGTCTTGTGAACAAAAAAGATATTGCTTCTGTAGAAGAATTGAAGAAACATGCAGCTTGGGTGGAAGGATTCTTACCAAAGTATACGGAAATCACACAAGAGAATGTATGGAATATTCTTGAAAAAGAAGTTGGAGAAGTTTTCGTAAAAGTATTAGAAGACGCAGGTGTATATAAATGTACTGAAGAAGGAAGAAAAGCATTTATGCGTTTTGTGAATACACTCTAATCTTGATGTAGTCTTGATTTATCTCAGTCGAGAAGACTCCCACCTTTTTCAAGTGGTGAGTGACTGCTCGACTTGAATGAAAAAAGAAAAGAACGAGAAATAAAAAATATACTATAGTATCTGTGACAGTAGTTTCAGAATGGAGAATGTTTCATAGAATTTTTCATTGGAATGGAACTCGCAGTTGCTATAGTATATTTTTTTATATAATCCTGGATAGCTTTAAAAAGCAGGAAAGGATTCCAAAAGACGCTGCATTGTGGTATAAAGAAGTTATAAAAATAAATGGGGAGTGTTTGAATATCCATGATGACAGAAGAGTATAAAGAGGAATATAAAAAAGCAAGAAAAGCAGCAATGAAACAGTATCGTACCTGTGCATCAAAAGGCTGGTCTTTATATCCACCGGTGTTAGATGAAGTATCTGCATATGTAAAAACAGCAGGTGAGGAAGTACTTGGAGAAATGGAAATACCCCTTTCGCTTGTGACAGGAACAAGAACTGCCGGCAGGCAGAATGCATTCAGTAAAGATTTTCTTCCGATTCTTCCGGAAAACAGTGAATTTGCAAGAAAGTGGATTACACTGTATGAGGCGCAGATGGAAGAAGGGATTCGTGACCCGATTTTAGTTTATGAATTCATGCATCAGTTTTATGTGCAGGAAGGAAATAAAAGGGTCAGCGTTATGAAGTATCTCGATGCCTCACACATTATGGCAAAGGTAATCCGAATTTTTCCAGAAAAAACAGATGAGCCGTCTGTAAAGCTTTATTATGAATTTATGGAATTTTATCGTAGTACAAAAATCTATGATATTGTTTGTAAACAGGTGGGAAATTATGCGAAACTCCTGAAATTTATGGGAAAGGAACGGAACGAAGCTTGCAGTGATGAGGAACGGAAGAAGTTAGGAAGTCTTTTTTATCATTTTTCTTCCATATATCATGCGAATGCAGCTGCAAGAAATGAAGGAGAGGTGCTGTCAGCAGGAGATGCCTTTTTGATTTATCTAGGTATTTTTTCTTATGAAGAAGCAATCAGTAAGCCAGCCTCAAAGCTTCGGGAAGAAATTCTTAAAATGTGGAAAGAGTTTGTTCCAGTAAAAGAGGCAGCGCCAGTAAAGCGATTATTAGAGCCAGAAGATAAGAAGCCAGCATTTTGGAGTAAGCTGTTAAACTCCACACAAAAACTATCCATCGCCTTTGTCTATGACAAGAAGCCGGATACATCAAGCTGGTTATATGCACATGAACTTGGCAGACTACATCTTGAAGAAGTCTTTCCAGAAAAAGTAGAAACAAGATGTTATATCGGAGATGTGGAACGGGCAGCGTCAGATGGAAATCAAGTCATATTTACGACAACACCGCTCTTAATGCCAGACAGTTTAAAAGCAGCCTTAAAATATCCAGAAGTACAGATTCTTAACTGTTCTTTAAATTATGCATGGAAATCGATACCGACTTATTATGCGAGAATGTATGAGGTAAAGTTCTTAACTGGACTGATTGCCGGCTCGATGGCAAAAGGAGAGAATATCGGTTACGAGACAGACTACCCGATTTATGGAAATATCGCCAATATCAATGCATTTGCTATTGGCGTTGCGATGGTTAATCCAAACATTAAGATTTATCTGAACTGGACTTCAGGAAAAGAAGATAAAAAAACAGCAGATACAGAGCAACTTGCAGTTGTTTCCGCAAAAGATATGATTTCCGCTGACGGATACAATCGCCGTTTTGGTCTTTATTCTAATAAGAACGGTGAGATTTTAAATATAGCAACTAGTGTTTTTGATTGGGGCATTTTCTACGAGAAAATCATACAACAGATGCTAGACGGTACATGGAAGAGGGTATCAGACAAAGAGACCGTTTCAAGGAATTACTGGTGGGGGCTTTCTGCCGGAGTGGAAAGCCTCATTTGTTCCTCGCAGATGCCTTATGGAACAAAGCGCCTTGTAAATACTTTTCAGAATCTTATCATAGAAGGAAGTTTTCATCCGTTTGAGGGTATATTCTATGATAAAAATGGCAAAGAATACGGCAAAAAGGACACAATATTAAGTAATGAAGAAATTATCACAATGGATTGGCTGTTCTCCAATATTGTAGGAGAGATTCCTGCAAAGTATGAATTAAAAGAACAGGCAAAAAAAACAACAGAAGAAATTTGCGATAAAGCAGGATTAAAGGAAGGCAATATTCTTGTAGTTGGTTGTTCTTCAAGTGAAATATGTGGAGATAAGATTGGAAGCAATTCTAACCTTGAAGTGGCTAAGGCAGTTTTCTCAGGAATATATGAAGTCCTTGAAAGCAGAAAGATATATCTTGCAGCTCAGTGTTGTGAACATCTTAACAGAGCAATAATAGTTGAACGTGCAGCAGTTCCGTTTTCAGAAATAGTTAACGTTGTGCCACAGCCTAAGGCAGGTGGTTCATTTGGAACAACAGCATATAAGACATTTAAAGATCCTGTTGCTGTGGAAGAAATTAAGGCAGACGGTGGAATTGACATTGGCGGAACTCTTATTGGAATGCACATTAAGAAAGTTGCAGTTCCGGTAAGACTTGAAAATAACAAAATCGGCGAGGCAAACGTACTTGCAGCAAGAACAAGACCTAAGTTTATAGGGGGTTGCAGAGCTGTATATGACGAAAGCATTGAATAGAAAAATAAAATTATAAAAAGATAATAAAAACAGTTTTAAAAACAATAAAACCCCTGATTACAAGTCATGTGATCGGGGGTTGGTTTTTTTTGCTAAAATATAGATTGAAACATTATTTTTGATGAAAATGATAAAAGTGTTTTTATTTCAAAAAAAATATTGTGCAAAATAACTAAATATGTTAGGATAAAAACGTATTTATTAACCGCAATAATTATTTTTAAAAGCGGAAGGGAATGAAAACATTTTTAGGAGGAGATTTATGAACAAAATGAAGCGAATTTTGACAGTTGTTTTGACCTTGGCATTACTAATAACAATGATGCCGAGTAATTTGACAGGTGTTAATGCAAAGACTACAACAAGACTAAGCTCAAAGAAGATAGTTTTGCAGGTAGGAAAAACAAAGAAGTTAAAGGTGAAGAATAAACCTGCCGGAGTAAAGGTAGTTTGGAAGTCTTCAAAGAAAAAAGTAGCAACAGTTTCTAAAAAAGGAAAGGTTAAGGCAAAGAAACCGGGAAAGACTACAATAACTGCAAAGGTTGGAAAGAAGAAATATAAATGCAAAGTTATTGTTAAAAGAAAAAATAGTATTAAAGTTACAAAACCTTCCGATAACAATAATAGTGTTATAAATCAGGTAACTACAAAGAGTGAACCTTCACAGATAGTAACTACTAAAGCTGAAGTGAAGACAACTAAAACAGAAACGACTAAGAAAAATGACAGTATTACAGTTAAGCCAACAGTAGCACCAACATTAAAACCAACAGTAGTACCTACAACAGTAGCACCAACAGCGAAACCTACAACAGTAGCACCAACAGCGAAACCTACAACAGTAGCACCTACAACAGTAGCACCAACAGCTAAGCCAACAGTAGCACCAACATTAAAACCAACAGCGAAACCTACAACAGTAGCACCTACAACAGCTAACGGTAATGTTGATGAGAGCATAAAAGCCCCTGAAGGACTTGTACATGCACCGGGAGAAGGATTGCCATATCATTTCGCATGGGCAGCAGTTGATGGAGCTGACGGATATAACGTTTACATAGATGGAGTGTATGTAACAAAAGTTACAGAAAATGTTGCAGATTTAGATGCTTCAATGTTTACAAAGGGAGCTGTGGAATATACAGTTGGAGTTGCAACAGTAAAGGAAAATAAAACATCAGCAATAACATCAATTAAGTATACATATGATGGAAGCGGACAGCCAGCAACAACAAAGGTATCTGTAACAACAACGGTAGCTCCTGTAGCAACAACGGTAGCTTCTGTAACAACACCATCAGTACCGGGTCAGGATGTAGATGAAAGCATAAAAGCCCCTGAAGGACTTGTATGGGCAGGAAATACAGATTTACCATATTATTTTGCATGGGCTAAGGCAGATGGTATAGACTCATATAATGTATATGTTGATGGAACTTTAGTAGCTAACGTAGTTGATGGCTCAGTTAATTTAAATGAATCTGTATTCACAAAGGGTTCAGGCGAATATGCAATTGGAATTGCAGCAGTAAAAGGAAATAAAACATCAGCAATAACATCAATTAAATATACATATGCAGGAAGCGGACAGCCAGCAACAACAAAGGCACCGGAACCTTCAACAGCAAAGCCTACAGATGTAACAGTGGCACCAACAGCACCAGGACAGGATATAGATGAAAGTATACAGGCACCGGTTGGACTTGTATGGGCAGGAAATGCTGATTTACCTTATTATTTTGCATGGGCACCGGTTGTAGATGTAGATTCATATAATGTATATGTTGATGGCGTGTATGCAACAAATGTTGGCGCTTCTTCAGTTAATTTAGATAAGGCAGTATTTACAAAGGGTTCAGGAGAATACACAATTGGCGTTGCTTCAGTTAAGAACAATAAGATTTCTAGCATAACATCAATTAAATATACATATGCAGAAAGCGGACAGCCAGCAACAACAAAGGCACCGGAAGTACCAACAGTAGCACCTACTACTGTAAAACCTACAACAGCTAAACCTACAACTAAACCAAAGGAAACAACAACAATTGCTTTCACAACAGACAGCTCAATTGAAAAGCCATTTGGTTTGGATGTAAGTCAGGCAAGTGTAGGATATGTTAATATTGTTTGGGGACGTGGAACAATTGATTGTTACAATGTTTATGTCGATGGAGAAAGAAGACGTACAGGAATTTCAGCACAGTCATTAAAGCTTCCTGTTTATACAGAAGGAACACATACAATAGCAATTACAACAGTAGTTGGAACAAGAGAATCTGAAAAGCTTGAGGTACAGGTTGCAATTACAGGAACAGGTGAAAAGGAAACAGAACCTGAAACATGTCCTGAAGAACTTAAGCCACAGCTTAAGAAAAATGTTCCTTTAAGAGATGACAGAATTGCAATTGAACTTAACAATAAGACTAATGGAAAATATAGTGACAGTGAAATTTACTGGTGCATTTTAGGAAATAATGAAAATAATCAGCTTTGTTATATGGATAAAGATGGAAATATGATTCCTGCATCAGAGAGTCTTAACACAGTTGAAGTAAACGGAACAAAATATGCAAATATTTATCATACACTTGCAGAATCAGATCATGTATATGCACCTACAATCCGTTCAGGAAGAATGTATTTAAGTTATGGAAAACCTGTATATGTTAAGTTTAACGGTTCAACAGGTTATGCCGGACCTGACCTTAATAATCCGGGTGACGTAAATGCAAATACATTATTTGAGTTTGCTGAATTTACAATTGAAGGAAAAAATTATTGGGGAAATACAACACGTGTTGATTATTTCTGTTTCCCAATGGTTACACGTTTAATAGGTGGTTCGTTATATGGTGGATACGATAATGTAGTAGGTGATATTGGAACAAGAGATGAAATCTTTACAGCTTTCAAGAATGAAGTTCCAAATGAATATAAGTCACTTGTAAGAGATGATAGAATTATTGCACCATGTAAGAGTACATTTAATGTTGGACAGGATAATGGAAATTATTTTGATAATTATATTAATGAATTCTGGAACAAATATGCCAATGAAGATTTAAGATTCAGCTCAGAATCAGGAAGCTTCGTTGGTAGAGTAGTTGGAAATCAGATGCGATTTACAAGAGAAGGTGACAGCACAGTTTATTATGTTGATAAGCCAAATACACAGGAAGTGTTAGAAGGCAAGGGTGCATTTGACAGAGGAAATGGTGTTGAAAAAGCTATTGAAGCACAGCTTTGTGCAGCATTTAACAGAGGTGTTGCAACAGAACCTGAAAACTGGTATACACCAAGTAAGTATTATAAGAACAGTGTGTCAAACTTCTATGCAGGATTCTTCCATGAACATTCAGTTCTGGGAAAAGCTTACGGATTCTGTTATGACGATGTAAATGATCAGAGCACATTACTTCAGTATGATAAAGCAGATGCTCTTGTAATTGATCTTAAATGGTAAATAAATTACTATAAAAAATACCCTTTTTAATTGGGAGCACATCAGTTTTGGTGTGCTCTCTTTTGTTTTAATCCCCCAAAAAAGAACAGAGCTTCAATGCTAATTAATGTTTTGTAACAAACTAATTAGCATTAAGCCCTGTTAATTCTTTGAAATGTAAATAATTTCATCTTACTAACTATTAATTAATATCCAACAGCTTATCTACTGCATCCTGTATTTCAGGGTGCTTTCTATATTGTTCTATTAAGTGATGTTCATGTTTTGTAAGATTAATTGGCTCTTCGTCAGTATATCCGAAAGTGCCAAGAATGTTATCAATATTATAAATATCACAAAGTAGAAGTAGTGTGTCAGCGTCAGGCTGAGTGGCACTGCTTTCCCATCCGTAAACGGTTTTTTCAGCTACCTTAAGTGACTTTTCTTCCAGTAATTCAGTAACGTCCCTCACACTTAAATTATTCATTTTTCGGTAAGCTTTTAATACTTCTGCAATCTTTCTATTCTTCATTTTAAATACCTCTTTTTAAATAATATAGTAAGAAAAAATCAACGTCAACCAAATCACCTTGAAAAAAGGAAAAATCCTTTTGAATTCTTTTGATTCGGGAAAAATCCACATTGCATTTCTTGTATTCAGAGAATATAATAGACATTATAATATTATTTTCTTGTAATACGGGAATGGCGGTGACAAATGAAAAATAATAACAGCGTTTCAAAAGCATTAATTAAATACATAAAAGAAAAAGAAATATCTACATCACAGATTTCTAAGGATACCGGAATTTGGGAGAAAAAGTTAACTGACGAGAATGTAACTTTTACGGCATCAGAATTTTTGGAATTATGTTCTTATTTGCATTTAAAACCGGAAGATTTGAGATAGGTGATAAAGTGCTAAATTACATATGCAGAAATGACAATATTAAAACTAAAAGCAGTACCTGTCCTGTGTGTGGACAGAGAACTGAACTGACAAAATCAGACATATACTGGTGCGAAACCTGCAAGGTGCCATTGTATCAGAAGGAATGTCAGTGTTGTGGAAATAGCGGCAGAAGATTAACCACTGATATTAGACCGGTTTTTCCGGAGGAGAGATTACTGTTAGAAATAATGACAGATAAGGAGCCGGGATATTACGAAAAGATGTCTGTTTGGAACTGCTCAGGTAACAGATATATCGCTGATGGTCATAAGGTTGATTTTGCAGTTAAGGATTTAAAGGATAAGAATTCGGAAGAAATAAGAATTAAATATGAGAGTGAAGTTTCAAATATTGATTATAGATATTTTAATGAATTTAAAGACAGATTCATTAAGGCTAACAGAAGCCGATATGAATTTATTGTAAAAGAGGCAGTGGGCTATATTAAGAATTCAACAAAGGACTACACTGCAAGAGATATGTTTGTTTCTTTTTCAGGGGGGAAAGACTCTACAGTCACATCTGATCTGGTTATGAGAGCTTTAAGTGAACCGAAGATTCTTCATATTTTCGGTGACACAACTTTAGAATTCCCCGAGACTATGAAATACATAGAACGATTTAAAAAAGAACATCCACAGACTCCTGTTGTTTCATCAAGAAACAAAGATAAAGATTTTGAGGAACTTTGTGCTTTGGTTGGCCCACCAAGCAGAGTTATGAGATGGTGCTGTACTATTTTTAAAACAGGTGCAATCCAGAGAAAGATTAAAACTATGTTTAGAAATAAGAACAAAATTATAACTTTCTATGGAATAAGAAGAAACGAATCAGCAAGCAGAAACAAGTATGAGCGTGAAACAGAAGGCTCTAAAATTACAAAGCAGATAACTATTTCACCGATTATTGACTGGATGGATTTTGATGTGTGGCTTTACATTCTTACAACAGAAATTGATTTTAATTATGCATACAGATTAGGGTATGCAAGAGTTGGCTGCTGGTGTTGTCCTAATAACAGTGGTTGGTCAGAGTTTTTGTCTAAGATTCATATGCCTGAACAGTCCAAAAGATTCAGACAGCTTTTGGTTGACTTTGCAACAAAGATTGGAAAACCTGATCCGGAAGTGTATGTGGACGAAGGCAAGTGGAAAGCAAGACAGGGGGGAAATGGCGTAGATTATGCAAAAAAGTCGGCAGTATCATTTGAACCTTGTGTGCTGGAAGAGAATGCTTTTAATTATGAACTTCAAAGACCAATTTCAGACCAATTGTATGAGTTGTTTAAGCCTTTTGGATATTTAAATTTCGATATGGGCAATAAGCGATTGGGTGAAGTTTATGTAACAAGAAGGAACGGCAATCCTGTTTTGAAATTGCAGGGCAGAATTGGCTCTACAACTTTAAAAGTTACAATAATTGACAGCAACATAGATGGGGCAAGGAATCTTAAAACAGCAGAGGATAAGATTAAATGTCAGATTACAAAATATCAGATGTGTATGGCGTGCAGGGCGTGCGAAAGTATTTGCAAGCACAATGCCATAGTTATAAAAGAGGACAAAGAAGGTAATCTTGATTATAGAATACTGGACAATAAATGTGTAAGATGTGCAGAATGCGTTAATCATTACACGGCAGGATGTTATATGAGAAAGGTTTTGGCAATAAAAAGAAACTAGTTAATTATTTATGAAACTTAAGCAGGCAGATAGGAGAAGAAAATGGCGATTAAACTTAAAGGACATGAAACATTTGCACTTCGTGAGGGGTGGCTTAATAAAGGACTTGCAAAGGTAGATGCCAATCCAAAAGTTTTCTCTGAAAACTATGGGGCGGATGCTCTTGGAGTGGGAAGCAATATGGCTAAGGCTATTCGCTATTGGCTTAAAGCCGGAAAGTTTATGGAAGAACCACCTAAAGAGGGGGCAAAGCTTACAGATATAGGTCAGATTATTTTTAAGGAAGATAAGTATTTAGAAGATATATTTTCATTATGGATATTCCATATTAATTTGGCAGGAAATGAGAAACTTGCAACAAGCTGGTATGCTTTTTTTAACTTAATTAACATTGACGAATTTTCAAAGGAAGATTTAATGAACATTCTATTAGAAAAGCTTACTCCTTTGGCAGAGAAAAAAGCCATACCTGAGCGTTCGTTGCGAGATGATATTTCCGTACTTTTAAATATGTACGTAAAAGAGAAGCAGCAGAATTATGATCCGGAGGAAAATAAGATTTCACCATTTGCACAATTGGGTTTATTAAAAAAAGACAGAAATAATTATATAAAAACACAGCCTGACAAGGATAAGTTATGTGATGATGCAGTGCTATACAGCCTGATTAAGTTTTTTGAAAAAAAAGAAGTTGACTCAATAGGAATAGATGAATTGCTTAACAGTCCAATGTCACCGGGAAGAATTTTGAACCTAAAGAGAATGGCTTTAAACGAATATTTGGACCATTTAGAAGGTCAGGGATATTTGACTGTTAACAGAACAGCAGGACTTGATATGGTTTATCTTAAAAAGAAAATCGAGCTTAAGGAAGTTGTTTCGAATTATTATAAAAAACACTAGAAGAAGTTTTTAAAAGGCTAACGAATTATTACAGGAACAATAAAGAAAAGCGATTTGCAAGACTAATAAAACATTAAACACTGATAGAAAGGATGCGTATATCTGGCAATCAGGTATATCAGAGAATAAATGAATAAGTTTAAAGACTTTATAGAAATAGACAAGAAATTTCAAAATTCAATAAATTTGCAGTTGGACATAGATAATTTATCTAAACTAAATAGCTATATACCAACCCATTCTTCTATTTTAGTGTTGGATGGGTTTCTTAATAATGTTTTGTCAGACAGAGACAAGGCAAATATTTTAATTGGACCTTATGGAAAGGGAAAATCACACCTTTTACTGGTTTTGCTGGCTTTACTTAATGACGGAAAAGGTGACAGAACTAAAAAAACAATTAACAAAATAGAAAAAGTTTCAAAGGAAACTGCTGAAAAAATAAAGACTATACAAAGTAGTGTAAAGCCTTTTCTGCCGGTTATTATTTCAGGAACAGAGAAGGATTTAAACAAAGAATTTATTATAGCTTTAATGGAGTCATTAAGAAAAAATAATCTTATGAATGTGGCACCTGAAAGCGATTATGGCAAGGCTTTGGAAGTTATAGCTAAATGGCAGAAAGACTTTAAACAGGTTTATGAAAGCTTTAAGCAGATTGTTAGAGAATATGGCAGAACTGTGGAAGAGTTTATGGGTGAACTTAAGGAAATGAAGGAAGAGGCTCTCAATATTTTTAAAGAGATACATCCTAAACTTACTGCCGGCAGTGAATTTATGCCAATGACAGTTAATAACGCCATGACTTTGTACGGGGAGATTAACAGAGCACTTGAAAGTTATGGATATGGCGGAATTTATATAATTTTCGATGAGTTCAGTAAATATATTGAAGGTCATGAAAAGGATACTTTTGCTTATGACATGAAGATTTTGCAGGATATATGTGAGCTTGCCAATAACTCCAAAAAACAGCAGATTCACATTACTTTCGTGGCGCACAAAAGCATTAAAGAGTACGGCAACGCATTGTCTTCAGATATAGTTAATGCTTTCAAAGGTGTTGAGGGTAGATTAAAAGAAGTTAGATTTGTAGTTTCAGCTCAGAATAATTATGAGCTTATTCAGCATGTAATAAAGAAGAAAGTAAGCGACTGCAAACCATGGTTTCAGGAGCAGAATAATAAAGAAATAATCGGGGAATCTTACAAGATTCCTTGTTTTTCAGGTTTATTTACAGAGAAAGAATATAAGAAAATCATAATGGAGGGGTGTTTTCCAATGCTACCTCTTACAGCCTATGCACTTTTAAATATTAGTGAAAAGGTTGCACAGAATGAGAGAAGTATTTTTACTTTTCTTGCTAATGACGAAAAAGGAAGTCTAATTAATATAGTAGAAAACGGTAGCGAAGAATTACTGTCTGTTGATGTAGTTTATGACTATTTTCAAAATATGTTTAGGGACAGTATTTCTCTTACTAACATACACAATGAATGGCTTAAGGCAGACTATGCCTTAACTAAGGCTGAATCATTAAATGAAGAAAAAATAATTAAGGCAATGGCTATTCTTCATATGATTAATAGAAATGAGGAAGTTCCGGTTAGAAAGACGGAAATCAGATTGGCAACAGGTTTAAATATGGCTGATTTTGTAAGTAGCCTTGAAAAACTTGAAAGCAAAAATATTGTAACCTACAGAAGCAAGCTTGGGGTTTATGCATTTAAAAATAACGTAGGCGTAAATCTTGATAATCAGATGAACAACATGATTGAAAAGCAGCCTTTAAGCCTTAACTGGCAGGAAGAAATTGCCACAGTGTCAGAACTTGATTATGTACTTCCAAAGAAATACAACCAGGAATATACAATGACAAGATATTTCAAGTACGTATATATGACACCGGAGCAGTTTCTAAATACATCTAAGTCAGAATATTTATTTGAAACATATAAGGCAGACGGTCTGATTATATGTATTGTTATGCTTAAAGATGGGGATGCTAATCAGATTAAGGAACATTTAAAGGAACTAAATGATAACAGACTTGTTGTAATATATCCTGACAAAATATTTGGCTTTTCAGAGCAGCAGAACATTAGAAAATTAAAAGCTGTGGAAAAATTGCTTAAGGATAAAGATTTTTTAGAAGAAAATAAAGTTCTGCAACAGGAACTTGAAATATATAAGGAAGATTTAATTTTTGAAATAAATGTAGAACTTGAAAAGTCATATTTGCCGGAAAATAACAGATGCAAATATTTTAATACATTAAATGGTGTGACGGAGTTGTGTTTTGAAAACCAGATTAGTTTTAATAGATTTTTAAGTGAAATATGCTTAAGCTACTACGAACATGCACCAAAGATTAACAACGAATTAATTAACAGAAAAAGCGTATCAGCACAGATTAAAAAGGCACGAAATTTAATTATAGATGCCATTTTAAACGAAGAAGAACTTAATAGATTTGAAAAGGGTACAAGCTCGGAGGCAACTATTTTTAGAGCTACTCTTATGCATACGGGAATTTTAAAAGGGGACAGTTCTGAGGAGGAAGGCTGTAGAAGAATTATTGAAGAAATCGATGCTTTTATAGGTCAATGTGCAGGCAAGAAGGTTTCTTTTCAGGTCCTTTATAACAAATTATTGGGTAAGGATTTTGGCACAAGAAAAGGAGTAATTCCTATTTTTATTGCAAAGGAAATAATTAATCTGCAGGATACGCCGATTATTTATCTTCAGAATAAGGAAGTGGAGATTTCAAGCAGTATTTTAAACAATATTAACGAAAAACCACAGGATTATTATCTTTTTATTGAAAAGGAAAGTATTGAGAAAGAAAAATATCTAAAGGTTTTAGAAGAACTTTTCCTTAGCGAAGAGTTAAGAAAAAAACAGAAGTCAAAAATGCAGCGCTTAAACAACATTGTGGAAAGTATGCAGAGATGGTACAGATCATTGGACCAGTATACTTTAACATTTACAAAACAGCTTTTTGAAGAAAATGAGCAGGGATATTTGGAAGAAGATGCTTTCGAAAGAATGTGCTCTTTTAGGAAAGTATTTAAGGGCATAGAACTTAACCCAAGAGAAGTTCTTTTTGAAAAAATACCAAAGGCAATATGTCATGATAATAGCGGTGATGCAGTTTTTGAAAATGTTACTTTACAGATAGAAGAAATTAAAAAATATATGGACAACAATCTTGTAAATGCAAAGAAGAAAACAGCAGTTCAGGTTAAGAGCATTTTTGGAGCAAGGGCTGATGAAAGTTTAAGTGCATGTTTAAAGAACTGGTATTCAAAACAAAGTGAAAAGTCAAAGTCACATATTTACGCTGAGAATATTACAGGCTTTATGACGTACATTGAAAAGCTGACTACTAACGATGAGGATGAAATTGTTTCAAGATTGTGCAAAATTATTACAGGAATTTATATCAATGATTGGAAAAACGACTCTTATGAAAGATTTGTCGAAGAGTTAACTTATGTTAAAAACACTATTCAGTCTATTAAGGAAAGTGAACAGTCAACAGAGGGAGAAAATAAGATTTCAATTAAAACAGGGGAAAGTACAATCGAAAGATTCTTTGAACCTGACAGTGACGACAGCACAAGTTATTTCCTTCAGAATGCAATAGAGGATGCACTGGAAGAATTTGGTGATACATTGGAACTTAATCAGAAAGTTTCGGTGTTGGTAAAGGCACTGGAAGAACTGTTGAGTAAATAATTGAATTGATTGAAAAGTAATGGAACAGTAAGATTTGCGAAAGATATTAATAGAAGAGATTTGCCATATGCAAATGGAAGTTACTGATTATAAATGGATTTATTTGAGGGATAAGTTATGGATAAGGAGAATAATAGTAAAACTATATATTTAGATAATGCAGCAACAACTTTTCCAAAGCCGGAGTCTGTTTATACGGAGATGGATTATGTAAACAGAAATCTTGCAGTTAATACGGGAAGAGGCTCTTATAGTCTGGCAAGAAAAGCAACGGAAATAATAGACCGGACAAGAGAGAAAGCCTTGAAACTTATAAAAGGAAAAGATGTTGCAGACATTGTGCTTACGCCATCAGCCACAATTGCAATGAATGTAATAATTGGTGGTTTGGATTGGAGTGGTGCAGATGTTTGCTATGTTTCTCCTTTTGAACATAATGCAGTAATGCGACCATTACATTTGATTAGTGAAAAATATGGTTTTGATTTAATAGAACTCCCATTAAAGAGCGAAACATTAGAAATAGATTTTGAAAAAATGGAATATATGTTTTCCATGAATCCTCCTACGAAAGTTTTTGCAACTCATATAAGCAATGTAACCGGGTATATTTTGCCGGTTAAAGAGATAACTGAAATGGCAAAAAAATATAACAGTCAGGTTATTATTGATGCCTCTCAGTCATTGGGATTATTAGACATTAACATGAACAACCTAATGGCAGATTTTATAGCTTTTGCAGGACATAAGAATCTATATGGACCATTTGGCACCAGTGGATTTTTCGTAAGAAAAGGAACAAAGATTAATCCATTTATTACCGGAGGAACGGGAAGTGATTCACTTAACCTAAATATGCCAAAAACAATACCTGCAATGCTGGAACCGGCAAGTCCTAACATAGTTGCCGTGGCAGGAATGGAGGCAGCATTAGATGAAACAATTGGGCGAATAAGTGACTATGAAGCAAAAGAAAAAGAATTAACAGAATACATTGTAAAAGGACTTGAAAAAATAGAAAACGTAACTACATATCTTCCATTGGAAGATTCACATATAGGAATTGTAGCCTTTAACATTGAAGGCTACAAGGCAGAGGATGTGGGAATAATATTAGACCAGGATTACCACATTGCAGTTAGAACAGGATATCATTGCGCACCACTTATACATAAACATTTGATGGATATAGAAAAGGGAGGCGTGGTAAGAGCCAGTGTTGGAAGGTACACAACAAGGAATGATATAGAAAAGCTACTGGAGGCAGTGGAAGAACTAAGTGAGGAAATGTAGATGAGTTTTGTTGATTTAAATGTACAGTTTAGTTATAGAAGCGATGTAGATGACATAGCAACAGATTTTTTAGTGCCTGTTTTAAGTGAGAGTATAAGCTATAAAAGGTCTGTTGGATATTTTTCCACGTCATCGCTTATAAGTCTGTCCGTTGGACTGTGTAAAATGGCACAGAATGGAGGAAAGGTTGAAATAATATGTTCCCCTCAATTGTCAAAGGAAGATATAGAAGCTGTTAATTTAGGTTACAAAACAAGAGAAAAAGCAATTACCGAAGCTTTAGCATTAAGCATAGCAGAACCAAAAGATTATTACGAATCAGAAAGACTTAACCTTATTGTAACAATGATTGCAATGGGAATACTGGATATAAAAATTGCTTTTATGGAAACAGATACAGGTATAAATATTTACCATGAAAAGATTGCTTTATTTGAAGATAAGTACGGAAATAAAATTGGATTTAACGGTTCGCTAAATGAGTCAGAAAACGGCCTGAAAAATAATTTTGAGTCAATAGATACATACTGTAGCTGGAAGAATGAAAGTGAAGAAAAAAGAGTAGAGAGAATAGAAGAAAATTTTGGAAAACTATGGAACGATAAAACAAAAAAATTAAGAATAGTACCATTTCCTAAAATAGTGTTAGGTAAGTTAATGACCTTTAAAAAAGGACAGGTTAATTTTGAACTAGATAATGAGCAATATAGCCACAATGGAATATTAAAAAAAGACAGTATTTTTCACGTTCCTGAAGATGTAACTTTAAGAGAATATCAAAAAGATGCAGTATCAGGTTGGATTAATCAAAATTATCAAGGCATTTTTTCAATGTCAACAGGTTCAGGAAAGTCGTATACGGCATTGGCATGTATGGTTGATTTGGCAAAAAAACTGGAAGAAAAGTTGGCAGTATTTATAGTTTGTCCTTACATTCATTTAGTAGGACAGTGGGAGGAAGATGAGGTAAATTGGGCATGTACGCCAATAATAGCTCATTCAAAGTCGCCAGATAAAAACTGGGAACAGACATTAATAAAAGCTTATAAAAGATTTAGAAACAGTGAAAAACCATTTGTATGCATAACAACAAATGACACTTTTGCCAGCGAAAAAATTCAAAATATAATAACAAGATTTAATGAAGAACAGAATGTTCTTTTAATAGTTGATGAAGCACATAATTTTGGCTCAAAGAGATTATCAGAATTATTGCCTGAAAACATCAAATACAGAATTGCTTTATCGGCAACAATCAAGCGTCATATGGATAAGCAGGGAACGGATAAGCTGTTTAATTATTTTGGCAATGAATGTATTGTATACGATTTGGAAAGAGCCATAAAAGATGGGGCTTTATGCAAATACAAATATTATCCTATACCTGTTGTACTTGAAATGGACGAACTGGAAGAATATTCAGAATTAACAGAAAAAATAAAGAAATTCGTAATAGAAGAAAACGGAAAAATAAAAATATCGGAAGAAGGAAAACTATTAGTTTTTAAAAGGTCAAGACTATTAGCTAAAGCCAGACAAAAGATTCCTACATTGTTGAAACTAATGGAAAAATATAAAGATGATAACAGCATTCTGGTATACAGTGGTGCATCAACAATGGAGAAAAGTGAAACCGGTGAACTTACAAAAATGATAGATGAAGTAACGGACAGTATTAAAAAGTCACTGGATATGCGTGTACATAAATTTACGGCAGAAGAAACTTTAGATGAACGTCAAGAGATAAAACACTATTTTGAAAAGGGATTATATCAGGTAATAACAGCAATTAAATGTTTAGACGAAGGTGTTAATATTCCGGGAATAAAGACAGCTTTTATAATGAGCAGTTCAAGAAATCCTAAGGAATTTATACAAAGAAGAGGCAGACTTCTTAGAAGAAGCAAAAACAAAAAATATGCAGAAATATATGATTTTATAACATTGCCGAGAGATTTATCAGATGTTGTATATGGCGATTATGAAAGCGACAGAACGATTATATTAGGTGAATTATTTAGAATGAATGAATTTGCTAAGCTTGCAGAAAACAGAAATAAAACTGAGGTATTGATTACGGAAATAATGAACGCATATGGCGTGTTCTTTGATATTGATGAAGAAAATAAGAAAATGGAGGAGTACTATGATGGATGAGAACAAGGAAATTAACAAGGAACTATTTGACAGGATGTTTAAAACTATTAGAACATGGGAAATCAAGAATGTAAGAAACAATGAAGAAACAGACAAAAAAATGGTAGAAAGAATATTAAACTACATCATAAGAGAAGTAAAATAGGAGGGATAGTCTAATGAAATTTAAAAAAATTATAATGACTAATTTTATGAGATACAAAGGCAAAAATGAGCTGGTATTTTCTTGTGACAATGATAAGAACGTGACAATTATATTAGGGGACAATACTTTTGGAAAAACAACTATAGCTCAGGCTTTCAGGTGGGGACTTTACGGTAAAGTTAAAAAGACTAACTATATAAAAAATATTGATGATATAGTTTTGTTGAATAATGAAGTAATATCATTAATGGATAAGGGAGATATTCAGAAGGTTCAGGTAGAAATAGTAGTGGAAGATGGACCAAATACATATACCTTTATAAGAAGTCAGGAATTTAGAAAGGTACGCGATGATAATGAAGATTTAACAGTTGCCCCTTTTAATAAAATACCGGAACTTTCTATGACAAAAAATGGTGGCGATATTATAAGCAATATGGGAAATAAGAATAAAAACTATAAGGTAGGTTGCGTACAAAATACCATTAATACAATGTTTCCTGAAAAATTGTCAGACTATCTCTTTTTCGATGGAGAAAGATGGAGCGAAAATGATAATAGAGCGGTAGATATTGAAAAGTCAATAAATACAATAATTGGTTTATCTTCATTAACTAAAATGACAGAGCATTTAAAACTAGGTAATAGAGATATGTCAGCTAATGTAAGCGTAATTTCTAAGTTAAATAGAAAAATAAAAGTTTCATCAAGTGAAGAAGAAAAAGTTAGAGTTAAAATTGAACAAATTCAAAGAGATATTGAGACAAATGTAAGAAAAATTGCAGATACTAAAGAAGAAATAGAAATGATGACAAGTGCAAAAGATGATTTGTATGAAATATTAAATAACAATAGAAGTATGGAAGAAGACCAAAAAAATCTTAAACATCAGATAAGTAGGAATAATAGAGAACAAAGTTATGCAAAAGAAACTTATACAGATATTGTTAAAAAATTCAGTCATTCAGATAAATTATTCGTAAGCGAATTGTTGCCAAGTGTAGAGAAAATAATTAGTCAGGTGGACTTAGAAGGAAAAGATATACCGGGAGTAACTTCAGATACAATTGACTGGCTACTTGAAAATAAGATCTGTCTGTGTGGAGAAGAACTGGTAGAGGGAGAAAAGCATTATGAAGCTTTAAAAAAGCTTAGAGAAGAAGTATACCCTAACAAAATAGGTGGACCGGCTAAATTATTAAAAGAAAAATTAAATATCTGGGCTAATGATTCTAAAAATTTATTAGAGGACATAAAAGAGAAAGGTAATTCTTATGAAGTTTGTTTGGATGAGATAGAAGATAGTGAAAATGAAATACATAGATTAGAGAGCAGAATAGACAAAAAATTGAATCTTGAAGATACAAGGAAAAAGTATAAGTATTATGAAGGGGCAATAAGAAATGCTGAATATTTAATAAAGAAACTTGAAGACAGTAATAGTGAATTGGAGAAAAAATTAACTAGCAATAAAGAGCAGCTAAAGAACATAGCAAGACAAAACAAGGAAAATGAAAGCGTACTTAGAGCAATAGCTTATGCAGAAGCTATTTATGACAGAGCGAAGATGAATGTCGAAATTCGTCAAAGAAATATGTTTAACGAGTTAAATGAAATCATAAAAGAAAATTTTGAAAAGATGTTTAACAGCACTGAAAAATATGCAGCATTGGGAAAAGATTTTAAGATGCATGTATATTACAAGAATCAGGGAATTGGTGGACAATCGACAGGTAAAGAAGAGAAATATTTGTCAGAAGGTGAAGTAACTGCAATCAACTTTGTTTTCATTGTTAGTATTTTAGAATTTGCAAAAAGACAGAAAGAAAAAGAAGATGATGAAAACTCAGTATTAAGTCTGCCTTTAGTTCTTGATGCACCATTTTCAAAATTAGGTACTCAGAATATTGGATTAATCTCAAAGCAACTTCCGGAATTCGCAGAACAGGTAATTATATTTATGTTAGATAAAGACTGGGAGGCTTCGGGTTTAGAACAAAATACATTACCTGAATATTGCTACAGAGTAGAAAGAGAATATTCAGATGTTAGTTCAACTATAGCAAATAATGGAGGTGCATTATAATGGCAAAAAACGAAAATAAAATTTATGACTATTTTAAATGTGAAGATTTTGTTTTTAATGGCAAATATGCAAGATATGCAGATGCTATGTGGACAAAAAATTTTATTGATAATGATGATAAATTCGACAGACTTGTTGATTTATATGCAGTTTCAGCAATTATAGGGCTAAGAACAGAACGTAGAAGAGAAGACGATATAGATAAAACAGATAAGAGAACAGTTCAGTTAGCTCAAATAGCTCATGAGTATGATAGATTTAAAACTATTATGCAGGTTATCTTATTAGTAGATGACAGTAGAGGAATGTCACCGGAAGAGAAAGTCAGAATAGCATTTGACCAAAATCCTAAAACAGAATTAAGATATCAAGAGGATATGAAATTGTTTAATGACTATGCAAGAGGAGGTCTGGAATACCTATATAACAAGTTAGTGACTAGAAGTACAAGTCCTGATGACGAATTTGTTGATGCGAAAATAGCTAATATAGTTGCACTTTTTGAAAATGACATGAAAGATGAATTTGAGGAAGTGGAGTAGAAATTAATAAAATGCTGAAAAATTTGCAGATTTGAATAGGAGAAAAGTACAAGTCCTCAATCTTCATACGACTACTTTTATTTTATATTTGCTTGATTTGTAGATATAATTACGAGCAACCTCCAGTTCGAATCCATTTTGCTTCTTTTCGCTGGAGATTGTCATAACGTTACTTATAAGCCGAGCCATTCATAGCCCTGCGGGCTATTTCATGGAGGGCTGTCGCCCAATA
>OLPI01001263.1_pt1 | contig 22801 bp, 20 predicted proteins | sample 1672361 | NCBI WGS metagenome assembly OLPI01 (sample SAMEA3136675, study PRJEB25190) | human gut metagenome
ACAAAACCAAAAAAAGAAAGGATTGAAAAATGAATCGAAACAAAAAGAGAACTTTGCGTAATCACATTGGAATGTTCCTTGATATTAGCAGCACGCGGATGACTGATGATGAGGCCAATTTTCTAGAATGCTTTATTAAAAACTACGCTAAAGAATACAAAGGGAAGAGCACGACACTTCAACACAGCTATACAGATTGGGGGTCAGAGGGAAAATACACAAGAACCGAAACTACCACTTACACGTTTACAGATGAACCAGGAATTCGAGAAGACTATTCATATCAAGACGACGACGGACAGAGTGATTCCTGGTCCACCATAATCACAGATGGACGAACTATCTTGAATTTTTTCAAGACACATATTCTAGATTTCGGAAAGGAAGAAAAAAATGAGTAGCAGGAAAACAAGAAGTGATTGTACAGTAGGGACATTCGAGAAAAAGCATGGACTTCCTCCGGGAACAATCAGAAATTCAAACGGCCGTGACACTCGTAGCGATAAAAAGATTGGAACTATTAGAAAAGAGAGGAAAAAGAATCGCTGAAACAAAACTTTAGTGTCATGAATCTTCGAACGCGCCAAACAATCAAACTTTAAACAATACAAAGCTCGCCTAGTATAGCGGGTTTTGTATTGTTTAGCATGTCTCCATAGCTAGCATCGATGACAAACCATGACACATCTCTACAATGAGTTTCAGTGTCTACAAGAAAGATAATGGCTGCGTGCAACCCACCAGATCACTCGCAAAGATCAGCGAACGCGCGAACAAGACCATGCTTTGTTTCCATGCTGAGATCACCCGAATAAACCACTTCGCGGGCGCTTATAGGAATCCCCAATTCGTCACCCAGTTTATCAAGGGTCGAAAAGCTTTTTGGATCATACGTTGATGATGCTTTCACTTCAACCGCACGCTGAATCGTACCAGCTTTGTCGACGATCAGATCTATCTCTCGTCCAGCAGAATCCCGCCAAAAGTAGAAGTCGGGGACTTTGCCTTGCGACAACGCTTCTTTCGTGAATTCGCAGATCACCGCATTTTCAAAGAGTGCCCCACGATAACTGCTCATTATCAGATCTTCTGCCGTATCGATACCGAGCAACGAGCAGGCCAATCCCGTATCCTCAAAATATAGTTTCGGCGTTTTGATGAGCCTCTTGCCATAATTGTAGTGATAAGGACGCAACAAGCGAATGATGAAGCTTTGCTCTAAAAGTGCGAGCCAATCTTTCGCGGTACGCATATTGATTCCACAATCTGCGGCAAGAGACTGTATGTTCACCAGATTTCCAATTCGCGTTGCACAAAGCGTTACAAAACGATTGAACTCAGGAATCTTCACCACACCTAATTCATTGCGAACATCGCGATCGATGTAGGTCTGAATATAATTTGAGTAGTATTCTGCGGGCGTCATATCGACATCATAGAGACGTGGATAACCTCCTCGAACCACCCATGCTTCAACTGAGTCAGGTTGCCTACCTGCAGCTTTCACCTCGCAGTATGAAAGCGGAGGGAGATGCCTGATCGCTACACGTCCCGCGAGCGATTGCGAAATGGCATCCATCAAAAGAAAATTCTGTGAGCCAGACAAAATATACTGCCCCACTGCGCCTGTTTCATCGACTTGTCCCTGAAGGTAGGAAAAGAGCTCTGGTACACGCTGAACCTCATCGAATATAACGTGGTTCGCATGAAGCGACAGAAACGCGCGAGGATCATCCTGGGCAAAAGCACGAACGTCTGGATCCTCCAACAACACATAGGAATAATCAGGAAATTCGTTCCTCAATAACGTGGTCTTCCCGCTTTGCCGAGGGCCCGTTAAAGAAACGATGGGAAAGTGGGTAAGACTTCTTTTAAAAGAAGTGGTTATCTGGCGCGGGATCATGATCGTTCCTTATCTAGCGATTCGTATAGTTGCTTCAAGCGACATTTCATCCAGATGAGATTGATTATGGAAGAGTCCGTTATATTTCCTGTTCACCATACTATACTACCAGATTATCCAAGTACTGACTACAAGATTATCCAGATGTTGACTGCAAGATTGTCCATGGTTTCACTGCAAAGATATCCAGATACTGACTACACAATTTGCACGAGAGCAATGTAGCGATCGAGGTCGCCAGTTTACTTGAACGATAAGGCCGATCGATCAAAAGGAGCCGTCTAGCAGCTCATACTCGCAACCAAGCGTCTCTTTCAGATAAGCGAACAGCTCTTCGTAACCGCACGCCTTCACCGCTGATTTCGCAAAGCCCTCTCGGTCGCGCGTTAGGATAAGGTCAGCGTTTCGACCTTGTGCTGCCTGATCTCTTCATCGGCCATCGACGAAAGAACGTTCGTTACAGGGATGGAGTCTATCGGTAGCACTTCTCGCTTGAAAACAACGTAGCGGTTGAGGTTGCCGGGCTTGCCATCGGCGGAGAAGGATTCGACCACTGTGGCATGCGGCGCAAGAGCAGTAATGATCTGATCGATCTCTTCGTTCGAGAAGTGGTGGCAGTAACGATAGTTGCTGGGCTCGTTCTTCCAACCGAGGAAGTAGTCGTTAGGTTCGAGGGAGCTCGGATCGAGCACGGGTGACTTGCGGTCGCCTAGTGCTGGATCGCCAGAGTTGGGGCTGCCCGATCGCGCATTATTCGCCCCTCGGTCGAGCGCGTCCCTATCGTTCGCGCGGGTTTCCGCGCAACTTGCGAAGAACGCAAGCGCTTCGGCGTGCGTCTGTTCGATCTTCGCTCTCTTCGCAGGGTCGTTCAGGAACTGCCAGAAGGAAACTACCAGGTAGCCGCCAGGCTTCACCTGACTGAGCGCCTCGAGCAAGAACTGCTGGCGCAGATCGAAGCTAGGAATGTGGTGCAGGAAACCGAACGAGACCACCAAATCGAAAGGGGTTGCAGCTGCGAGCGCAGGGACGTTCGCGAGTTCAGCAGCAGGCAGGCCATCGAGCAGATTGCTCACAATATCTTCGCAGGTGAAATGCACCTTTTTGGCTACATCTTCCTGACCGCTCGCAACGAGCGGCTCGCAATTATCCACGGCGAAGAACGACCAGTCGAAGTGCGGATAGGTGTTCGCAAGGAACGCCTCGAAGCGCAGGTTGCCGCACGCGATATCAAGGACCGAATCAGCGATCTGGGCATCCACCGGTTGATCGAGCGCTGCTCCATCGGAGTCATCGAACCCGCACGCCGCCATACACCTGCGCCAGCCCTCCCAGGGGGCCGTGCGCGTTTGCGAAAAGGAAGCAGCATTGCGTTCGTAGAATTCGGTGTTGAGCTGGCAGAGTGCTCGCGCAGTTTCGCGATTCATGGCTTTCGGATTCGCAGTCCCCTGCCCCAAAGCTGCGCTCTCCCCGCTCATGGCTGCTGAGACTTCGCTGCCCAACGTCTCGTGCTCGGCCTTATGCTCTGCGATTTCACGATTCATAGCTAACCCTTCCTCACGAGCTTCACGAGCGAAAGCGCCAGCGAAGTGAGCGCCGCGCCAATGCACGCAGCGACAAGCATCACCACGAACGCGCGCACTGGGAACAGCAGGAATAGCAGCAACACCGTCATGACAGGCTGACGCATGATGGCGCCCATGAGCGCCGCGCTGCAGATGCACAGGCAGCACACCGGGTCAGCGCCCGTGAGTAGCGCAAACCCATAGCCCAAGCAGATGCCCGCGAAGATGGTCGGGAAGAAATGGCCGCCGCGCCACCCGAGACGCAAACAGAGCGGCGTGGTGAAGACCTTCAGCACACCCGTAAGAATAAGATAGCCCGCGCCGAGCATCGTGTAGGTGCTCATGAGCGTTTCGGTTTGCGTTTCGCCTGCGAACATCACGAAAGGGAATACGATTCCGAGCGAACCCAGGATAAGTCCGACCAAGACCGCCTTTGCAACTGGATGGTCGCCGATCTTATGCGCGAACGTGTCTGCGCACTTGTCGAACGCATGGTAGAGCAAGCCCACCGCACCGCCCGCCAGCGCCAGCGGAATGATGAGTGCGCGTTCGTACCAATCGATGGAGACCTCCGAGAAATGCGGCAGGCCTTCCCCGCCGCCAAACACGCTTCCGAGCAGGATCATCACGCCGAACGCGCCGGCCACCGCGAACGTGTAGACGATGATCTTCGTGGCTTTCGGAACCTCGATCTTGGTGCCCGCCTTCACCTCGTCGCAGCTGCCAAGAAGCGGTGCCGCTAGACCGAACAAGGGCGCGTTGAACACGGCAGAAAGCACCGCCGCGGTGCCCGCCTGGGAAAGTTCGCGAAACTCCTTGCCGAGGAACTTCAGACGGTCGCCTACCCACGTGCACAGTCCCGCGATCACGCCCGTGAGACCCGCTTCAGGACCGACGCTGCCCCCGAAGAGCAACGGCAGGAGCGCGCCGCCCGCAGAGGCGCCAATGTGTTCGTATTCGTAGCGGCCCGTCTCCTTCACCTGCACCATCACCTTGTTCAGGTCTTCGGGATACGCACCGAAACGGCGTTCGAAGAGACCGATCGCCACGCCGCCTACCAAGCACACGGCAAGCGGCCACCACCACGCACCGATATGCTCGGGCAGCACGTGCCAAAAAAGGTTGATGCCGTGGTTGAGCAAGAAGAAGAACACCCACACGAATGCGCCCGCCAGACCGCCCAACACCAGGGTGAGCAGGGCGAAGATGACGCGATTGAGCACCGGGCGTGTGCGGTTGGGTGCGGCACTCGCAACGGTCGAACTGTTGGAAGCGCTGCTGGCGGAACTCGGCTGGCTGGAAGCAACGCTGCTGGAAGCTCCTTGCTCAGAGGCGTTGCTCGGAGCCTTTTCGTGATCGCCGCTCATCGTGCGTCCTCATCGCGGCCCGCTTCTTCTTCAGCTTTGTCCGCAGCACGGAATTCTTCGATGAAGCCTGCAGAGAAGATACCTGCTGGAATGGCTACCACGCCGATCGAGATGACCATCACCACGAAGCCGATGATGCGCCCGAACGCCGTAATGGGAACAATGTCGCCGTAGCCGGTCGTGGTCATGGTGGTGATGGCCCAGTACAAGCCCGTCCACACGCTGTCGAACACCTCGGGTTGCGCGGTATGTTCAGCTTCATACATGAGCACGCTCGAAGCTACCGCCAGAAGCGTGAGCACCATGAACGCTGCCACAATCTCGCGGCGTCGCTTCACGAACACGCGGCTGATGGTCTGCAGGCCGCGCATATAGCGCGAGATCTTGATCAGGCGCACCAGACGGATGATGCGAATCGCATCGTTGAGCGCGTTCGAGGCAGGCAGGAAGAAGACGAAGAGCGCAGGAAACCACGCAAGGAAATCGATGATGCCCATGAGCGAGAAGATATAACGCACACGTGCACGCGTTGGCGTAAGGGCGGGATAGACCAGATCGGCGATCCAAATGCGGCAGGCATATTCAGCGGCGAAGGCGATCACCGAAAGCACGCTGAATCCTAAGATGAGCGTGTTGAAATCGAGCACTGCATCGTTGTCCGGCACGCCGACCAAAAGAGCGTTCAACACGATCAAGATGATGAGCCCGATGCCAAGGAATTTGCCGAGCGGAGTCGCTTTCGCAGGGTCTTCGAGCGCTACGTAGACGCGCTGCTTGAGCGACTGCTTCGGCGCGTTCGGGGCGGCGGAAGCACTTGGTTCAGTATGAGCGATTTCGGGTGCGGTCATGCAAACTGCCAATCAAACGAGGATGTTCAAAGTTTACCCGATGAACGCCCAAAAGGCATTTACAAGGTGACAAACTACCCGGTCGTTCGACACCTATGGCAAGCAGCACGCCTATGGGGCACTTGTAATTACCCGCTTTCGCTGTTCGCTTGCCTATTCAGGCAAGCTCATGCGCTTCGCTCCTTCGGACAGCCTATTACTATTTAAGAGTGCGGACTCAGAGTAATTCAAGTACCCCATGGGCTCAGCTGCTTGCTTGCTCAGAAACACCTAGTTCGACCAGTGGAGAGGGCGAGACGCGAGGTTCCCCGCTTCCCTGCTCAAGAACCTGCATTTGTGCAGGTTCTTTCGTGCGTCGCTGCTTTGCTCGGGTTTTATTAAAATGAATTTAGTCGGCAAAGAGTCACCTCGTTGCCTTACCCTCTCCGCTGATCGAGCGGGGGCGATGCGCGCTTTGTCGCCTATTCGTGCGTGGAGAGGCGGGTCCAGGCCACCTCTTCCCAGCGCGTGTTCGGGCGACCGTAGTTGGCGTAGGGATGGATGGAGATACCGCCACGAGGCGTGAATTCGCCCCAAACCTCAATATACTTCGGATCCATGAGCGCGATGAGGTCCTTCATGATAGTGTTCACACAATCCTCGTGGAAATCGCCATGGTTGCGGAACGAGAACAGGTAGAGCTTCAGGCTCTTGCTCTCCACCATGCGCTCATCGGGTACGTAGTTGATGTAGATCGTGGCGAAATCGGGCTGGCCTGTGATCGGGCAGAGGCTCGTGAATTCGGGACAGTTGAAGCGCACCCAGTAATCATTTTCGGGATGCTTGTTCTGGAAAGTCTCGAGCATCTCAGGTGCGTAATCGGTAGGATAGCTCACCTGCTGGTTTCCCAGCAGTTCCAAGCCTTCGTCTTCGCGGGTTTGCGTCATGGTCTTCCTTTCTTGAAAGCGTCTGCGGCGCAGCATGGGTTCACAGCGCGACGCGAGTTTTGCAGCGCAGCACGGGTTTCGCGGCGCGGCAGTACTGGATCATTTCTTCAAAAGCGGGTCGATGACCCCGTTCAGCTCGAATGCGCGCTTGCGATCGAGGCAGGTACCACACGTGCCGCACGGCTCTTCCCCGCCTTCATAACACGACCACGTAAGTTCGTAAGGAACCGAGCGCTTCAAGCCTTCTTCGACAATGCGCGCCTTCGGCCACTGCACGAAGGGAGCCACCAGCTGAAGCTGGCCGCCTGTTCCCTGCTCGATGGCTGAAGCCATCGCGTCGACGAACTCCTGCGAGCAATCGGGGTAGGCGCAACCCGCCCAATCGTCGGCATGGGCGCCGTAGCACACGACCGAGCAATCGAGCGAAAGCGCGATAGAGGCCGCGCTGGAGAGGAAGAGTCCGTTGCGGAACGGCACGTAGGTGCTCACCGGCGCATCGCTTTCGTTGGCCAGCTGCGCGGCATAGGTCTCATGCGGAATCTGGGCAGAAGATGCTGCTAGCAGCGAGCAATCGCTTTCCGCGAAGATGGGTGCTAGGTCCAAAAAGCGCTGTTCAACCCCATAGTAGCGCGCTACTTGTTTCGCAGCTTCAAGCTCACGATCATGTTTTTGACCATAGAAGATCGAAAGCGCGTAGACGTTCTCTGCGCCATAGCGCTCAACTGCGAGCGCCAGCAAAGTGGTCGAATCCACCCCACCGCTGCAGAGCACGAGCGCCTTCTTCTTGATGGCATCCGTCGAACTCATCGCTACACTCCCCTTTCCTGGTTTGGCCAGATGAACTTGTGAAGTTGGAGCTGCAGCCTTGCGTGCGTGAGGGAGCGCTCACGCATGAAATCGACGATAGCAGCAGGCTCGATCGCACCGAACACGGGGCTGATATACACCTGGCAGCGCGTGGCAAGATCGTGTTCGCTCACCACTGCAGCCATGCGTTCGAGGTCTTCGTGCGATCCGACCACGAACTTCACCACGTCGCGTTCGCCGAGCAGCTCGAAATTCGCGGGAAACATCTTGTCCTCCATGCCAGAAGAAGGCAGCTTGTAGTCCATCGTGATACAAAGCTTTTCTGGGCGCGGAGCAGGGAATTCTTCCAAAGCGATCGGACGCTCCTCCTCCCGTTCGGAATCGTGCGCAATGAGCTTAGCGAGGTCGGTCGAGCCATTGGTCTCGATCTCGACCACCTCGACCGTTTCCAAACGAGCAAGCGCATGCAGCAGGCGATAGAGATCCGATTGGAGCGTGGGTTCGCCGCCCGTGATGGTCACGCACGCAACCCCTTCGCGCTCCACCCAGTCGCAGAGTTCTTCAACACTCACGAATTCAACGGTGAGTTCCGGGTCGCGCGCCCACTGCGTGTCGCAATAGGAGCAATCCAAGTTGCAGCCAGGAAAACGGATGAACGCCGCGAGCTTGCCCGCGTACGCGCCTTCGCCGTTGATGCTCACGAAGCGCTCGGCTATAGGAAAGGAACCGAATGTCATATCTATCTGCGCTTTCTTTACCTGCTAGCCGCGATAGATCGCGCAGTTGTTCGGGGTCTCGTACACGTCGATCTGCGCGATGGGCAAGCCCTGTTCGCGCAGGTGATCGAAGAAGTAGCGCGCAAGATTCTCGGCAGTGGTGCGAAACGGCACGAAAGAGAGCGTGAAGCCTTCATCCTCCAAGCACGCGATGGTCTGAGTCGAGAGCGAACCTTCTTCCACGATGAAGGTGTGGTCGAGCGCCTCGGTCATCGCGCGCACCGCCTGCTTGAACTCGCCGAAATCGAGCACCATATCCTTCATGGTGCCTTCAGTCTGCAGCTCATCCTGCTCGAGATAGGCCACCACGCGCCAGCGGTGACCATGCAAGTTCTCGCACTTGCCGTGGTAATCCGTAAGAAAGTGAGCAGCATCGAAGCTGCTTTCGGTCTTCAATCCATACATGTGAGCTCCTAGTTTTGTTTAACGACAGGAGGGTTTCGAACTGTCCGTGACATTATAGCAAGCGCATAAGCTGTTGCCTAACCGTCAAGCTATCACGACCCGCGCGGGCGCGCGCGGCGCTACAATAAACACTACGAACACAAGCAGAGCACGTCTCTTTCGCGCATTCACAACGCCGCTCATTCGCACCTCTTTTGCGCCGCAGCACTCGGCTCTTGCTTCACCCCTCTCCCTACGAGCGAAAAGAGGTCTCTCATGTCTATCGTCGCTGCCTACGCTGTTCCCCATCCGCCGCTCATCGTTCCCGCGGTTGGAAAAGGCCAAGAGGCTGCTATCCAAGCCACCATCGATGGCTACGAAGAAGTTGCGCGACGCGTTGCTGCACACCGTCCCGATACCATCATCGTCACTTCCCCGCATGCGCCGGCGTTTTCGGATGGCTTCTTCATCTCAGACGCGGAGAACATCTCGGGCACCATGGAGATGTTCGGCGTGCCTGCGGAAGAGAGCACCATCGCTGCCAAGGGCGATCCCGAACTGGCCGAGCTCATCGCGAGCCTCGCTAACCAGGCGAACATCCCGATCGGCATGGGCGACCAATACGATGGCCTGCTCGATCATGCTACCTACGTGCCGCTCTATTTCTTGCGCGATTTCCTTCCCCGCACCACCGTGGTGCGTGTGGGGCTTTCAGGGCTTTCGCCACGCGAGCATCGGATGATGGGGCGTTGCTTCGAGCTGGCCGCGAACATCCTCGGGCGTCGCGTTGTCTTGATCGCGAGCGGGGACCTGTCGCACAAGCTCACGCACGATGGTCCGTACGGTTTCAATGAGGCAGGTCCGCAGTTCGACCAGAACATCACGAGCATCTTCCGCTCGGGAGAGCTCGATGACCTGTTCGCCTTCGACGATCTCTTTTGCGAAGAGGCAGCCGAATGCGGGCTGCGTTCGTTCCAGATGATGGCAGGAGCGCTGGCCGATACCGTTTATTCGAGCGAGCTCTTGAGCTACGAAGGTCCTTTCGGTGTTGGCTATGCGATCGCGTGCTTCGAGGTGGAAGGCAGCGAAGAAGCAGCCATTGAAGAAGAGGCTGCCACCGCGGAGGCAACCGAGACACAGGCTGCACACGAAGATGCGCTCGTGGAGGGCGAGGTCGAAGCCGATCTTGTGGATGAAGACCCCTCTTCGCCCGTTCCGCAGCCCGATGCTTCGCCCGATACTGGCGGCAGCGGCGTGGATCCATTCGTTGCGCTTGCCCGTGCGAGCGTGGAATATTTCGTCACCACCGAGCGGCCACTGCTCATGCCCGAAGGCTTGCCACCCGAGCTTATGGATGCGCGCGCCGGTGTGTTCGTTTCACTCCATGAGCACGGCGATCTGCGCGGTTGCATCGGCACCATCGCTCCCACGCGTGATTCGATCGCGCAAGAGATCATCGCGAACGCTATTTCGGCCTGCAGCGGCGATCCGCGTTTCTATCCCGTGCAAAAGAACGAACTCGACTATCTTTCGTACTCGGTCGATGTACTGTTCCCGCCCGAACCCATCAGTTCGCCTGCTGAGCTCGACCCGCAAGAATACGGTGTGATCGTGAGCAAGGGGCATCGCCGCGGGCTGTTGCTGCCGAACCTCGAAGGCGTGAACACGGTGGAAGAGCAAGTTGCTATCGCGCGGCAGAAGGCAGGGATAGCACCGGACGAAACGGGCGTTGAACTGGAACGATTCCGCGTGGTTCGCCATACTACCGGCGGTGAGGCACGTGTCTGCTAGCAGTGAGCGCATCACGTGTCCCGTCTGTCCGCATGCTTGTTCGCTTGCTGAAGGGCAGCGCGGCATCTGTCGTGCGCGCGTGGCACGCAGTGGGCAGGTGATCGACGAGAACTACGGGCGCATCACCTCGCTCGCGCTCGATCCGATCGAGAAGAAGCCGCTCGCGCGTTTCATGCCGGGATCGAGCATCCTTTCGATCGGCTCGTACGGCTGCAACATGCGCTGCGCGTTCTGCCAGAACGCCTCCATCGCGCAAGCTTGCAGCACTGAGGTGCCCTGGAGGTTCATGGAGCCCGAGACCATCGCCGATACCGCAGCGGCTTTCGCTTCCCAAGGCAACGTTGGTGTTGCCTACACGTATAACGAACCGCTGGTCGGCTTTGAGTTCGTGCGCGATTGTTCGCAGGCTGTTCATGCGCGGGGGCAGGTAAACGTGCTCGTCTCGAACGGCCAGGTGAACGACGCTCCGCTCTCCGAGCTGCTCCCGCTCATCGATGCCGCGAATATCGATCTGAAGGGCTTCACCGCGGAAGTCTATCGCGAACTGGGTGGCAGTCTTGCTACCACCATGCACACGATAGAAGCCTTCGCGGGTTGTGCCACCGCGCACCTTGAGGTGACCATGCTCATCGTTCCCGGGTTGAACGATTCACGTGAACAGCTCGTGGAGGCGGCGCGCTGGCTCGCAGGGCTCGACCGCAGCATTCCGCTACATGTCACGCGGTTCTTCCCCTGCTACAAGATGCTCAACGCCGAACCAACGCCTGTTGAGACCATCTATTCGTTCGCGAACGAGGCGCGCAACTATTTGGATTTTGTCACCTGCGGCAATTGCTAGTAAGATAGCGAATGCAAGGAGGTAACATGTCCGAATCGCACGCGCATCATAAGCCCGTAGTGGGGATCGTTCCCACCAAATTGCCTGAGCCGTACGACGACGGCATCAATCATTACGCGCTCGCGGTGCGCTCTGCTGGCGCGAAACCTTACCTGCTTCCCGTCACGGACGACGTTGGTGCCTACGAGACCATCTTCCCGCACATGGACGGCTTCCTCTTGACCGGCGGGAAAGATATCGATCCCGTGCGTTATGGGGACACCGAAGACGATCCGAGCGTGACCGATCATCTGCCTGGCCGCGAAGAGCTCGAGCATCTGATCTTGTGCTACAGCGATGAATTCGACGTGCCCATCATGGGTATCTGCCGTGGCATGCAGATGCTGAACGTCTTCTATGGCGGCAGCTTGCATCTCGACCTTGCCACGCAAACGAAGCAGCAAACGCATTTCGCGAACCACTTCCAGACGCTGCCCTTCTCCGAGCCATCACACCATGTAACGCTCGAGCCGCGCGGGAGTTTGGCGCGCATCCTGCAGACGCATTCGACCCAGGTGAATTCTATGCATCATCAGGGGATATTCGAGCTCGCACCCGAACTGCGCGCAGCGGCGTATGACGATCAGGGTCTGATCGAGGCCATCGAGCACCCCGACAAGCCCTTCACTATCGGCGTACAATGGCATCCCGAATTCTTAGGCACGCGCAATTCCATGAATCTGCTCTTCGAGCGTTTCGTGGATGCTTGCCAGGAGGAATCGCAGCACAAGAAGGAGAAGCGCGCGAACATCGCGATCGATCGCATTCACACGGGCTTCGTCTGGCCGCAAGTTTCCTTCATCGATCGCCAGCCGAAGATCACGAATTAGAAGTGCTGTTGTTCGAACTCGGTCAGTTCGGCAAGGAAGCCCGCTTCGCCTAGCGCGGCTTCAAGCTCATCGAGCACCTCTTCAGAATCGGCGCTCACCTCGTGGAAATGGTAGCCTGAGGTGATGTTCATCAGTGGCGTGGAAGCTCCCGTGGCAAGCTCGTTGAGGAAGCGCGCCACGTCGCGGCGATTGCGGAACCCAAGATCAGCCGAGAGCCTGCCATAGGTTCGATGGTTCACGATCACGTTCTCCACCACTACCCCATGATCGACCATCAGATTGAGCTCGTCGCCGGTTTGCTCGATCGTATGATGCACTTTGAACAGGCGCTTTGGGCGCGCGTTCGCCACTCCGGTCACATACCCACGATTCGTCGCGTAGATCTCTTCACCCGATTGACGCAAGAGGGCGATGTCTTGGACCACCACCTGGCGCGACACGCCCAGTTGCTTGCCGAGCGCCGCACCTGAAAGCGGCATCGTGCTCTGACGCAGGATGTTCATGATCTCTGCTCTTCGCTCTTGGCCGGTCAACGCGCCTCCTTTTGTAGTCGTAGCTTCCATCTATCCCTCTGAACTGCGCTCTTCGTGCTCAACGATCTTCGTTATGCTTCGATCCGCAAGTTCTTCATGCTCAGATCGAGGATGCCCGCCGAATGGGTCAGTGCGCCGCTCGAGATGAAGTCAACACCCAGGTCAATGTAGGTCTGCACGTTGTCACGCGTGATGTTGCCCGAGCATTCCGTAAGCGCACGATCACCAATGAGCTCGATCGCGCGCGCCATGGTGTCGTGATCCATGTTGTCGAGCATGATGATGTCGGCACCCGCTTCGAGCGCCTCAGCCACCATGTCAAGATCTTCGGTCTCGACCTCGATCATGCTCGTGAACGATGCCGTCTTGCGCGCTGCTTCAACGGCTGCTTTGATGCCGCCCGCTGCCGCAATATGGTTGTCCTTGAGCATCACGCTCTCGGAAAGGTTGTAGCGATGGTTCACGCCGCCGCCCAAACGAACGGCATCTTTCTCGAAGATACGCATGCCCGGCGTGGTCTTGCGCGTATCCACGAGCGTGGTCTTGCTGCCCTCGAGCAGATCAGCGATCTGGCGCGTATACGTTGCAATGCCGCTCATGCGTTGCAAGTAGTTGAGCGCGGTTCGTTCGGCTGCAAGCAGGACGAACGCATCGCCCGAAATGCGTGCGAGCAGCTGACCGACCTCGACACGAGAGCCATCAGCCACGAACCGCTCCACGCATACCGCAGGATCGAGCAGGTGGAACGTGCGCTCGAACACATCAAGCCCTGCGATCACGCCTTCTTGCTTTGCGATAAGCTCGACCGTTGCCTGCGCGCTTGCTGGCACTACCGCCGCGGCTGACACATCGCCATGGTTGAGGTCCTCTTCAAGGGCGGTACGGATATGCTTTTCAGCGATAAGATTGAGTGCTGCCAGATCCATAGGATTCCTTCTTACTCGAAGACTAACGGCGGCGGGCGAACACGCGATCGCGCACGCTTTCTGCTTCGCGCTGCAGGTGCGGCTCAACGAGTATCTGCGTTTCACGATACACCGGGATCTCTTGCTTGAACGGCGTGGCATCGGCGCAGCGATCCGCCACGATCTTCTGGGCCGCCCTTTTCGCGAACACGAGGCTCTCAAGCAGGCTGTTGCTCGCCAAACGGTTGGCCCCATGCACACCGTTGCAGCTGGTCTCGCCCACGGCGAAGAGATGCTGCATGGTGGTCTGCGAATCGCTGTCCACGTGAACGCCACCCATGAAGTAATGCTGAGCAGGTACCACCGGGATCGGTTCCTTGGTTATGTCGTAGCCTTCTTCAAGGCACTTCTGATAGATGCTCGGGAAATGATGATGGATCGTCTCGGGCTCGATGTTCTCGAACGAAAGCCACACGTGCTTGCTGCCCTCAGTCTCCATCTGCGCTTTGATCGCAGCTGAGACCACATCGCGTGGCTGCAGCTCGTCGGTGAAGCGCTTGCCTTGCGCATCGAGCAGGATCGCGCCTTCGCCGCGGCACGATTCCGAGATCAGAAACGCGCGCCCCGGGCGCCCCGTGTAGAGGCTGGTCGGATGGATCTGCACGTAATCCATGTTCTCCAGCTCAACGCCATGTTCGCGCGCAATGCGACACGCATCGCCGGTGAGGCTCGGGAAGTTCGTCGAGTGCTCGTAGAGGCCACCGATGCCACCGGTAGCCATGACCGTGAAGCGCGCGCGAATGCGATACGCATCGCCTTGCGCGTCTTCCGCGATAATGCCAGCGCACACGCCGTTCTGCTCGATGATATCGACCATGGTCGTGTACGCACGGATCTCGACGTTGCTCTTTTGGCGCACTGCCGCCAGTAGCCGGGTGGTGATCTCTTTTCCCGTGGTGTCTTCGTGGAAACAGATGCGCGGACGCGAATGCGCTGCCTCGCGCGTGTAGGCGAGCTCGCCCGTTTCGGTGCGCGCGAAATCGACGCCGTAATCGATCAGGTCGTTGATCACCGCACGTGAGGAGCGGATCATGATGTCCACGCTCTCGTGCCTGTTCTCCCCATGGCCAGCGCGCAGCGTATCGTCGAAGAAGGCTTGGTAGTCGTCTTCATCGTGAAGCACGCAGATGCCGCCTTGCGCGAGCATCGAATCGCATTCGTCCACTTCGGTCTTCGCGATCATCAGGATGCTCAGATCGCTCGGCAGATTGAGCGCCGTGTAGAGGCCACCGGCTCCGCAGCCTGCGATGACCACATCATATGTTTCGTCGTTCGTCATGTTCCGTTCCTCTTATAGTGAAAACGCGAGCGGTTTTGGGTGAGCTCGCGCGGTTTTGTCGTTACCGTTCGTACAGTCGGCCTGGCACGCGCCGGCTTGAGCCAGCATTCGGCCACATCAGGATGAAAGCTCGAGCATGCGCGTGAGCGTTTCCTTGGCCGCGGGCACGAATTCAGCCTCGACCTCAACTTCTTCGGTGGTGTTCTCGAGCGCTTCGGCGATCTGCTCGAGCGTGATCGAAGACATATCTTCGCAGCGCGGGGTGGTTGCGGGGAAATGAAGCTGCTTGCTGTCCGCTTCGCTACCCAGGCGCTTGGCGATCTCGTGCGCGACGCCCACCACGGTGCAGATGATATAGTCGGTCTCTTCGCCGGTCACCACACGATCGATGATGCCCGCAGTCGAGCCGAGGTAGTCGGCCAACTCGCAGACTTGCGCGTTGCATTCAGGATGCGCGAGCACGAGCGCGTTCGGATGCACCTCTTTCAGCGCGCGCACCTCATCAGGCGAGATGTCTTGATGAATCGGGCAGTACCCATCATTGAAGATGAAATTCTTCTCGGGCACGAGCGAAGCGATATAGCGACCAAGATTCTGGTCGGGAATGAACAAGATATTGTGCTGCGGCAGATTCTGGCAGATCTTGAGCGCATTCGATGAGGTCACACACACATCCGACCACGATTTGATCTCTGCGGTGGAGTTCACGTAGCAAACCACCGCAAGATCGTCGTATTCAGCGCGCGCCGCATCCACCGTCTCCTTCGTGACCATGTGGGCCATCGGGCAATCTGCCTGCGGATTCGGCAAGATGACGGTCTTGTTCGGGCTCAAGAGCTTCGCGCTCTCGCCCATGAACTGCACGCCCGCGAACACGATAGTTGCGCAATCGAGATCGGCAGCGAGTTTGCTCAAGTTGTAGGAATCCCCGGTGTGGTCGGCAACATCCTGGATCGCATCTTCAACGTAGAAATGCGCCAGAATGACCGCGTCGCGCTCGGCTTTCAGCTCTTCGATGCGCGCAACAAGTTCTGTATCAGTTGGCAAGGTAGCCATCCCCTTCAATCTTTTGAGCAAGTATGGCAGATGTGAAGACAGCTGACAAGACAGTAAAACATATCGGTCAAGATGCGACCGATATGGCCGAGGCTATGAAAGGAGTTCAGGCGCCTTGTTCAGCGCGTCTTCTTCGCGGGATGTTCGCAGGTTTGTTCACGGGCTTGTTCGCGGGTTTGTTCACGGGTTTGTTCACGGGTTTGCACGCCGAAGCCAGCGGTCAAAAACAAAAAGCAAACGTCAAAAGCCCCAAGTTACCAGTACGACCGTGCGACTACCAGAGACCGAGCATGTACTGCATCCCCAGGCTCACGCCCGCAATAGCAAGGCAGCAGCAGAAACCGAGGAAGATAGGCTTGCCGCCTGATTTCACCAGCTTCACCAGATCGGTGTTAAGACCGATCGCAACCATCGCCATGGTGATGAAAAATTTCGAGAGCGTCTTTATGGGCGCGAACGCCTCTGTCGATACGCCACAACCAAGCGCGATGGTGGTGATGAGCGAAGCAAGCAAGAAGTAGAGGATGAACAGCGGAAACGAGCGTTTCAGGCTGAAGCCTTCGTTGTGGAGTTCGTGCACTTCGCCTTCCAGCTCGGCGGCGCGATCCTCATGAGCAGCTACCAGCTCGGCACGCTTTTGCTTATGTGCCTTCTTCACCTTGTGCGCACCCCAGAGCGCCAGCACGAAGGTGATCGGGATGATGGCGAGCGTTCGCGTGAGCTTCACGATGGTCGCCTGATCGAGCGTGTTCGCGCCTGGGTGCATGCCATCCCAGGCCGCCGCCGCAGCGGTGACCGAAGAGGTGTCGTTCACCGCGGTGCCTGCGAAGAGCGCGAAGCCTTCGTTGGAGAGCCCCAGCACGCTACCGAGCGTAGGGAACACGAGCGCGGCGATCACGTTGAACAGGAAGATGACCGAGATGGCCTGCGCGACCTCTTCATCGCGCGCCTTGATGACCGGCGCCGTTGCCGCGATAGCCGAGCCGCCGCAGATGGAAGAGCCTACGCCCACCAGCGTTGCGATGCGCTCGGGAATGTGGAGCGCTTTGCAGAGCACGAAGGCCACGATGAGCGCTGTGGCGATGGTGGAGACGATCACGGGCAGCGATTGCGCGCCCACGCGCACCACCTCGGCCAGGTTCAGGCCGAACCCTAGCAGGATGACCGCGTACTGCAGGATCTTCTTCGAGGTGAAGGTGATGCCTTGGCTCGTGCGATCGCGACGCTTCCACACGAGCGCGATGGCCATGCCTGCCAAGATGCCGAAGACCGGGCCGCCGATCAGCGGAAACGCCAGGCCGAGAAAGGTGCAGCCAAGCGCGATGGCCGCGCAAACGAGAATGCCAGGAATGTAGAGCTTTACCTTTTCGAGAAAGATCATCGATGAACCTTAGCTGCCCCTCAGCGGGCGCATCGAGCGCGCCTGAGCTGCTTTTGGGAAAGACTAGAGCATGTGTGCGCGCAGCTCTTCACCTGAGTGTGCGCTCAGATATGCTGGCGGGATGTCGAAGATGGTCTTGCAGCCGGTCATGCCCTCTTCGCTCATGCGATGCGCTGCGCGTGCGCAGGCCACGAGCACGCTGCCCGTGAATTCAGGGTTGGAATCGAGCGTAAGGGAGAATTCGATCACGTGCTTGTTCTCTTTGTTCGCACCCGTTGCGCCCGTGCGGATGACCGAGCCGCCATGCGGAATGCCCTTATGATCGCGATCGAGCTCCTCTTGCGTGATGAAGGTGACCGTGGTGTCGTAATCGGCGAAGTAGTTCGGCATCTCGACGATGGCCTTTTCGATGGCGGCCAGGTCGGCGCCTTCTTCAGCGACTACGAAGCATTCGCGCGTGTGCTTCTCGCGCGTGGTGAGCTCAGGGTTCGCGCCGCTGCGCACCGCGTCGAGCGCGCTTTGGACCGGAACCGTATACTGGCGCGCATCGCGCACGCCCGGCACGCGACGGATCGCATCCGAATGACCCTGGGAAACGCCACGACCCCAGAACGTGTAATCCGCGCCTTCGGGCAGAATGCAATTCGCGTAGAGGCGTGCGACCGAGAACATGCCGGGGTCCCAGCCTACCGAGATGATGCCGATCTTGCCTGCTTCTTTCGCTGCTGCATCGACTGCTGCGAAGTGCTGCGGGATGTTCGCGTGCGTGTCGAACGAGTCGACCACGTTGAAGAGCTTGGCGTATTTCGGCGTCTGCTCGGGCAGATCGGTCGCGGAACCACCACCCAGCACGAGCACGTCGATATCGTTCGTATGGGCTTCGATATCGTCAACCGAGAAGACGGGAACGCCAGCGGTGAGCGGAGTGATGGTGCTTGGGTCGCGACGCGAGAAGATGGCCACGAGCTCGATGTCGTCATTTTGACGAGCGGCCAGCTCAACACCTTTGCCCAAGTTTCCGTATCCCAGAATGCCGATGCGCGTTTTCATCATGTTCGCCTTCCCTCTTGCGGTTTTTGTCGCTACTAGTATAGAGCGTTTTACCGACGATCGATTCTTTCGCTTTGTAAACGGAAAACGGTGAACGAAGCCCACCCGCTTTCCTTGCTCGTTACCACAAGGGGCTTACGCCTGAGGGGCGGTCAGAGAAAAGAAAAGGCCAGCGGGATTCCGCTGGCCTTGTAAGCTTCTGTAGCTTATAGAGCTATTCGCTCTTCTTGTCGTTGTTGACCTCGTTGATCGCTTCAGTGGCGACAACCTCTTCAACCACGTCAACTTCGCCTGCTTTTGCGCCGTTGACTGCTTGATCGACAGCGCGATCCGCTGCTGCACTGCCTAATGCTTCAGCAGCTGCAACCTCAGCGGTCTCTTCGGCGATAGCTTCAGTCAGCTCAGCGTCGAGCTCTGCCTCGACCGCCTGCATCGTTTCAGCAGGAACGCTCGGCGCAACCGCTTCGGCGGGTGCAGGAGCAGGAGCAGGAGTGGGTGCTGCACCAGGAGCGGGAGGTGCTGGCGGGATGGGCGTAGCGGTTGCAGGAGCAGCAGCAACAGGCACTGCCGTCGGCGCGGCTGGCGTAGGAGCCGGCGCGGGAGCCGCGGGTGCAGGGGTCGCCGCTGCTGGCGCGGCTGCTGCGGGAGCCGGCGCGGGTGCAGGAGCTGCCGCTGCTACTGGAGTTGGAGCAGTCGCAGCAGCTACGTTCATCACCGCAGGAGCAGGCGCGATAGCCTTACGCATCTTGTAGATGAACACCGCCATGAGCACGAAGAGCACGATATTCACGATGCCGCCCACGACCAAGCTTGCAACAGCTGCGATGATCGCAAGCACGAAGAGGGTCTTGAGCTTCGCCGTGTCCTTATGCTTCAGGAAGATGAAGATCGACACGAAGAGCTGGAAGCCACCAGAGATGACCGCGAGGATCGCAAGCACGACCATGGCAGTCGCAGCGAACGACATCGCAGCAAGTTCATCAGGGTCAACATAATAATAGTTGTAATAATAACTGCTCGAATATTGTGCAACAGTTTCGTTCACATAAGCGAGCGTGGCCGAAGCCGTGAAGACCATCACCAGGCTAAAGATGATCGCCAGCGCCGAAATCACGATCGCGGCAATGCTCAGGCCTTTGACGACCTTTTGATTTTGCGCAAGAGTGTTCATTTCAATCTCCTTATCATCTGCTCACAAGCTTATAGCAGAAATGCGGCTTGCAGGCTTTCGTCAACAAGCTGTTTCTTCACCCGGCATCGCGAGAACGCTGCCGCTCTTTCTCGAACGAAGTGCGCTCGATAGTGCATGCCGTGAAGAGGTTTCTCTAGTATAGCGTTGTGATCTTCAAATCAAGATCAGATGCCTCGATCTGTTCCTTGCCACCGAAGACGCAAACGACCTCATGCTCCTTCAAGCGTTCGAGCGCCGTGCCGCGCGCGCGAAGATCTTCGATGGTGGTCGAGAGCATCTCGGCACGCAAGCGCGCACGATAATCCGCTGGTAAGCTGGCGAAATAGTGATTGTCCTGGCGCTGCGCGAGAGCGCGTGGTTTGAGCGGGGCGTCGTAGCCCGCAACCGCACTGATGATATAACCGCGCAGTTCCGCTTCGCTGGGATCGAAATCGGCAAGCCATGCGCCCGAGCCGTTATAGACCTCCACCGTATGATCGAGATTCGGGTCGCGGAACGAATAGAGCATGACCGTGCCCGTACGCGTTGCCTTGAAGCCCGCACCATACGCGCCGCCCTTCACGCGCACCTCGTTCCAGAGATAGTCGTACGAGAGCACGCGCGTGACGATATTGGTCGTCCCGTCGAAGGGAAGCGCCTCGATCGCCGTGCGGTTCGTACCTGCGCCCACATAGCAAACGTCACTCGGAACGATGAAGGCTTCGTTTTGCGCCACCGGATCCGGGACAACGAGCGTTCGTTTGCGACCAGCAAACCCCTCTTCAAGATCGAAGGTTCCGCCCGCTTCCCACACGCGCACCAGGTCTTCTTGCGCACCGGTGAAGCTTAAGACCACATCGTCGGTGAACACGCACTTCGCCACCGCTTCGAGCTTCTCGATGAGGCCCTCCGCGCGTTCGTCGAAGTGCGCGAGCAGATCGCACAGGAACTGATAGAAATCGATGCCAGCGAGCTGATCGAGCAGCTTGCCTGCAGGGGTAAGACCAGCGGCAACACGCGCCAGCGCACTCGTATGACCCATAGCCTGGAAATTCTGCTCCATGGAAATGCGCTGCTGTTGCAAGATGGTCTTGATGCGCTCGGGATCGTTGAAGTGCGTGTGCGCCCAGATCTCTTTCGGCAACATGATGGCATGATCGAGATTCTTCGACAGCACGCTTGCGGAAACGATGAACTTCGGCGCGATGCCTTGGGCAAGCGTCTCGTTCTCATAGGTGGTGGCGGAAAAACGCAAACGCCCCAGGTAGAGCTGCGAGAGCGTATCGATCTCGGAAGCGGTGTAGTGTTCAGTATCGAGCTTGCCGAGCAAGTTCGCGAGCAGCGTGACGTAGGGCAGTTCGCCATACGTAACGTGATCGAGCGAGAAGTAGTAGGACAGATAGTCGATGCCATGCGTGGGCACTTCATGGACGATGCTGGGCAACGGCGTGCCTGCCTCGAAGTGCCAATCTGGCTCCGCAGGCGTCTCAGCGATGTCGGAGAGCTCGAGCAGCGGAAGCGTGGCGAGCGCTTCGGGGCTATCAGGCTCCATCTGAATGCGGTGAAGTTCCTCGGCCTCAGCCATGATAGCTTCGAGCTGTGCGCTGTCGAGCGTCTGCTTGATGGCGGCAAGGCGCTCTGCCTCTTCGCTCGACTCCTTGGCGGTGGGCACCACTTCAACGAAGGCGCGATGGTCGTTCTCGAGCAGCACTTCTGCGAGCAGACCTTCGAAGTAATCGGTCTCGAGCTTCTCGCGCAGCGCGGCGAACGTGGTTTCGTAACGCAGCGGGTCTATGGCCTGCGCATCATCGTAGAGCCAGGCAGAAAGCGCATTCACCGCCAGGATCACGCCCGTTGATGTGCCGAAATCGCCTTCGCGCATCACGAATTCCGCATGCGCGATCGCCCCTTCGATCAGCTGCTTATCGATGCCGCCCTCCACGAGCTTGCGCACTTCGCGCTCGAGGCATTCCTTGAACACGTGCGCTTTTTGGGCCTCGATGCCCTTCGCTTCGATCAGAACGAAGGGCTGCAGGATCGATTTGTTCATGTAGTCGAACACATCACCTGCGAACCCTGCCTCGAGCAGCGCCTTCTTCAGCGGTGCCTCGTTCGAACCCATAAGGGCATCCATGAGGATGTCGACAGCGATGATGCGTTCATTGTCTGCCGCCGTGCCGATCACATAGCCGAGAGCCGCGCACGCGTTTTCGGGCGAGGTGTTCATCTCGACCACCACATCGAGCGCTTCAACCGGGTCTTGGACCATGAGCGGGTTCGGCGCGCCTGCAGGTTCTGGCGCTTTGTTCGCAGAAAGGTAGTTCATGTTCAGGAACTCGAGCATCTTGTCAATGTCGAGGTTGCCATAGAGCGTGATGTAGCTGTTGCTCAGCTGATAGTGACGCGCGTGGTTGTCGAGGAAGTCTTCGTAGGTGAGGTTCGGGATCGCGCTCGGCAGGCCGCCCGACTCGAAACGATAGGCGGTATCAGGAAAGAGCGCCGCTTGGAGCGCATCGAAGAGCACGTTGTCGGGGTCGGACATGACGCCTTTCATCTCGTTGAACACCACGCCGTTATACGTGAGCGGCGCGTCTGTGTTCTCGAGCTCGTAATGCCAACCCTCCTGTTCGAAGATCTCTTTGCGCTTGTAGATGGCAGGATGCAGCACCGCATCGAGATAGACATCCATAAGGTTCATCAGGTCTTTCTCGTTCGTGCTCGAAACGGGATAGACCGTCTTGTCTGCGAAGGTCATGGCGTTCAAGAATGTTTGCATCGAGCTCTTGAGCAGATTCACGAACGGTTCCTTCACCGGGAACTTGTCCGAACCGCACAACACCGAATGCTCCAGGATGTGAAAGACGCCCGTATCGTTCACCGGTGGTGTCTTGAAGCCAATGGAGAAGGCTTTGTCGTTGTCTTCGTTTGCCAGATAGAGCAGGCGCGCGCCGCTTTCGTGACGCATAAGGGTTGCGGCGCCGTCGATCTCGGGCAATTCTTCATGTGTTTCGACCGTGAAGCCGTAGGCTTTCGCTCCAGGAGTAAGATCCATCTTCCATCCTTCGTACTGCGCAGGTGTGGACTCATTTCTTCGTTCAATTATAAAGCACAGGCATAGCGCAAGCAGCCCGCCATGGGGCACTTGTAATTACCCGTCTCTCTGCACCAGTGGAGAGGGTAAGACACGAGGTTCCCCACTCGTTGCCACAAGGGGCTTACGCCTGAGAGGTGGTTGGGTCGACCCGCTTTCGCTGTTCGCTTGCCTATTCAGGCAAGCTCATGCGCTTCGCTCCTT